>OLON01001364.1_pt1 | contig 14137 bp, 10 predicted proteins | sample 1672691 | NCBI WGS metagenome assembly OLON01 (sample SAMEA3136714, study PRJEB25190) | human gut metagenome | biome: human gut; feature: human-associated habitat; material: faeces | place: Austria | collected 2013
TGTACCAGCGCTGCCTGTTGCCAGACGAAATTCCCAGTGCCCCTAACAGCCCTTATCAGGCATCTGCACTTCGGCGAACCGTGCCGCTATTCTGACAAACATTGGAAAGACTGTTTTGATCACAACAAGAAAAACACACATTTTAGAACTGTGGTATTTCGTAGAGAAAGATAACCTCCTGTGAATCAGCGTAATATTATGGGGCAAATCGTCTCCTCACGCTTTCACAATCGCCTGTTCGGTCAAAAGTTACGGTCGTTATTTTTCAGACAGTGATTCTAACAGGTCTACAATGCGTTCTGCTGCATCGGATTTCTGCTCCCGGAGCTGTGCGGTATGCATTTCCTCCTGTAAATCATGGCTTCGCATCAGCAGCTTTCCAAGGCGAATCTGTTCTATCATGTATTTAGAGGCATAGGAAATGCCACGGTCTACGAAAAATGCACTGTTTGCGGTTTCACAGCCTGGAATCGGTGCGGTATGGATAGTTGGGATTCCCTTTACCAAAGTTTCGGTAGAGGTAAGTCCGCCCGGTTTGGTAAAGATGACATCACAGGCATCCATATAAAGGGAAACATGTCTGGTGTAGCCTAAGACATGAACCCGCGGGCAATGTCTGAATTCTTTGGTGAGAACTGGCTGTAATTTCTTATTATTTCCACAGATAATTACAATGTGTTCGTCATTTTTACACTGCTTATAAAGTGCCATGGCAAAGACTGCCAGTTTTCCAAATCCCATACTTCCGCTCATAATGAGAAAGGTAGGAGAATCAGCATCTAGGTGGCATTTGCGGCGGGCAATGTCTTTTGGTGTATGATTGGCAAAGGCGTGGCGTACCGGAATACCGTAAGGCAGTAATTTTTCCTTTGGAACACCACGTTTTATATATTCGTCTACTAAATCCTCATGGGGAATAACATAGTAGTCGCAGTTGGTTTCCTCCCAGAAAGGGATGCAGGTATAATCGGTTCCGATAGCGACTGCTTTTACCGGCAGCATGTTGTGTTTCTTCATATAAGTAATGGTCTCTGCCGGGTAAAGGTGCGGCATCACCACAATGTCATAATTTCCTTCTTCGATGAGGGATGCAAGCGGTTTCGCCAGCTTTGCATTTGCCCAGTAAACCGGAGATTTGAAATGGCGGTTACTGATAAGCATTCCCAGTTTATAAATGAAACCGAAAAACCACGGCAGATGCTTTACAATCCCAATATAAAGTCCGCTGATAAGGCGTGAAGTATGTCTTTTGCCAAGCTGCATGGCATCAACGAAATTTACTTCGTGTCCCCTTGCTAAAGCTGCTTCTTCCACGGCATGACCGGCGGCGTTATGTCCTTCTCCTGTGTTGCAGGATAAAATCAGAATTTTCACAAAAAATCCCCTTTCCGAACTTTTCTTTCGTATAGAACATCTTAATATATTTGCAACAAAATAGCAACTTTTCATAAAATTTTATAACCAAAAACGAAACATTTTATAAAAAATTGCTTGTATTTCTGGCAGTATAAATTTATAATAAAAAAGTGTTTTTTAAAACAGAGGGCAGTAAATAGAAAGAAGGGTATTAAGATGAAAAAAATAGAAGAATATGTAAGAAGTATACCTGATTTTCCAGAACCAGGCATTATTTTCAGAGATGTTACCAGTATCCTTCAGGACGCAGACGGACTGAAGCTTGCAATTGATTCCATGCAGGATTGTCTGAAGGATGTGGATGTGGATGTAATAGTGGGAACAGAATCCCGTGGATTCATTTTCGGAATGCCAATTGCTTATAACCTTCATAAGCCTTTTGTACCAGTACGTAAGAAAGGCAAACTTCCATGTGAGACCATTTCTGCAAGCTATGATCTGGAATATGGCAAAGCTGAGATTGAGATTCACAAGGATGCCATTAAGCCAGGACAGAAGGTAGTTATCATTGACGATCTGATTGCAACAGGCGGTACAGTTGAAGCTGCAGCGAAACTGGTAGAGCAGCTTGGCGGAGAGGTAGTGAAGATCGTATTTCTGATGGAACTTGCAGGTCTTGAGGGACGTAAGAAACTGGAGAAATATGACGTTGCTTCTGTAATCCGTTATGAAGGTAAATAAAGGATGTGTCTGTTTCGCCAGATTCCCCCGGGGAAACAGGTGGGCGGATGCTGACGCAGATAGTATTTAAACAGGCAGGTGTGAAATATGGCTGATATTGTTAATGAGCAGGGCAAGGAGCCTGAAGTATCAAAAGAGGATATGGAGAAGCTGGAGTCTGTGAAGAAAGCAGATGCAGCTGTAAAATCCATGCACGACTTTACAAGCCCTGAAGTATTATATGATGAGCTGATTGCCAGCATAAAGAAATATCATCCCTCTACGGACATTACCATGATCCAGAAGGCATACGAGACTGCAAGGGAAGCCCACAAGGATCAGAAGAGAAAGTCCGGGGAACCCTACATTATTCATCCTTTATGTGTTGCCATTATTCTGGCAGACCTGGAACTGGACAAGGAGACCATTGTAGCAGGCCTTCTTCACGATGCTGTTGAAGATACCTGGATGACCTGTGATGAGATCACCAGAGAATTTGGTCCTGAGGTTGCTCTTCTGGTAGATGGTGTAACTAAGATCGGTCAGCTGTCTTATTCCAAGGATAAAGTAGAGCTGCAGGCAGAGAGCCTTCGCAAGATGTTCCTTGCCATGGCAAAGGATATCCGTGTTATTCTGATCAAGCTTGCAGACCGTCTTCATAATATGCGTACTCTTCAGTACATGACTCCTGAGAAACAGAAGGAGAAGGCAAGAGAGACGATGGACATCTATGCGCCTATCGCACAGCGTCTTGGTATTTCCAAAATCAAAGTAGAGCTGGATGACCTTTCCCTGAAATATCTGAAACCAGATGTTTATTATGATCTGGTTGAGAAAGTAGCACTTCGTAAAAGCGTCCGTGAAGAATTTGTAGGGAATATTGTCAAGACTGTGCATCAGCATATGGTAGAAGCTGGAATTAAAGCGCAGGTTGACGGTCGTGTAAAACACTTTTTCAGTATCTATAAAAAGATGGTAAATCAGAACAAGACGATTGACCAGATTTACGATTTGTTTGCAGTGCGTATCCTGGTAGATACAGTGAAGGACTGTTATGCGGCACTTGGTGTGATCCATGAGATGTATAAGCCAATTCCAGGACGTTTCAAGGACTATATTGCAATGCCCAAACCAAATATGTACCAGTCTTTGCATACCACGCTGATCGGACCGAATGGACAGCCTTTTGAAATTCAGATCAGAACCTTTGAGATGCATAAGACTGCTGAGTACGGTATTGCTGCACATTGGAAGTATAAAGAGGCTTCTGACGGTAAGGCTTCCTCAGGCAATCGTGAGGAGGAGAAGCTGAACTGGCTGCGCCAGATCCTGGAATGGCAGAGAGACATGTCTGATAATAAAGAGTTCATGAGTCTTCTGAAAAATGATCTGGATCTGTTTGCAGACAGTGTATACTGCTTTACTCCACAGGGAGATGTGAAAACCCTTCCTAACGGCTCCACCCCCATTGATTTTGCATACAGCGTGCACAGTGCTGTAGGAAACAAAATGGTAGGTGCCAGGGTAAATGGCAAACTGGTGCCCATTGAGTACCGGATCCAGAATGGTGACCGTATTGAAATCATTACGTCCCAGAATTCTCAGGGACCAAGCCGTGACTGGCTGAAGGTGGTCAAGAGCACACAGGCCAGAAATAAAATCAATCAGTGGTTCAAGAAAGAACTGAAGGAAGATAATATTCTGAAGGGCAAGGAAATGCTTGCCCAGTATGCCAAGAGTAAGGGCTTTAAATTCGCTAATTACACCAAGACTCAGTATCTGGACGCGGTTCTTCGTAAATATGGCTTCCGTGACTGGGATTCTGTACTTGCAGCCATCGGACATGGCGGACTGAAAGAGGGACAGGTATTTAATAAGCTTGTAGAAGCTTATGATAAAGAGAATAAAAAGAATCTCACAGATGAAGAAGTTCTGGAGGCAGCAGCCGCAGAGAATCAGGATAAGAAGCATCATATCAAGAGCAAGAGCGGCATTGTAGTGCGGGGCATTCATGACGTTGCAGTACGTTTCTCCAAATGCTGTAATCCGATTCCCGGTGATGAGATTGTTGGATATGTTACAAGAGGCCGTGGTGTTACCATTCATCGAACTGACTGTGTAAATGTGATGAATATGTCTGAAATGGACAGAAGCCGTCTTCTGGAAGCAGAGTGGCAGGATCCGGAGATCAAGCAGGATGAGCATTACATGGCTGAGATCAATGTATATGCTAATAACCGTACCGGTCTTCTGGTTGATATTTCCAAGATCTTTACAGAACGTAAGATTGACATCCGAAATATTAACTGCCGAACAAACAAGCAGGAGAAGGCTACTATTTCTGTAAGCTTTAACGTCAGCTGTAAGGATGAACTGAATTCCCTTATCGAGAAGATACGTCAATTGGAAAGCGTCTTGGATGTAGAAAGAACTACAGGCTGAGAAACAATGGAAATGTGAACTGGTTGGAGATATACAGTATGTTGAGCATTGGATGGTATGTTACCGGTCAGGACACGGACAATATCGGAATAATAACATAAATGGCATATCAGCTGCCATGAAAGGATAATCTATGGGAAAACTTGAATTACAGCAGATGGTTCTTGGCCCTGTATATACCAATTGCTATTTTTTAAAAAATAAAGAAACCGGTGAAGCGCTGATCGTTGATCCGGCAGATTCACCGAAGAGAATTTTTCAGAAGGTGGAAGATATGGGTGCAAAGCCGGTAGGAATCCTTCTGACGCATGGACATTTTGACCACATTATGGCAGTACAGGCTGTGAAAGCTGAGTATCAGATTCCGGTTTATGCCTGCCGCCAGGAAGAAGAAATGCTTCGGGAGCCTTCTGTGAATATGACTGACCGGATGCATAAACCATGTTCTGTACGTCCTGATATTTTCTTGGAGGATATGCAGGTATTTGAAGCTGCTGGATTTTTTATTCAGATGCTCCATACTCCAGGACACACGAAAGGAAGCTGTTGCTACTATCTGAAAGACGAAAGGGCTCTATTCAGTGGGGATACATTATTCTGTGGTTCTGTTGGAAGAACGGATTTTCCAGGCGGCAGTTCCCGTGAAATCCGGGAGAGCCTTCATAAGCTGTTAAATGCCCTTCCAGATGAAACAAATGTTTATCCGGGGCATGATACATCTACAACTATCGGTTACGAAAAGAGGTACAATCCATTTGTGTAAAATAGGAATCCTGCTGCTTGACAGGGATTTCGAGCATGATATATATGAATTAATAAAAGCATTTTATCCGGAAGGAGATATCCACAGCCTCTACGAAAAAGACGAAGAGGAGTACGATATCTTCTTTACTGTGAAAAAAGAAAATGACAATTTTGTTATAAAATATGAGACGAAGGATCAAAAAGGTGTTGCCAGCGCAGAGGTGATCCGGGGGGCAGACGGGGATTCCAGTCAGGAAACTCATGAGAAACTCATGGATGCCCATGAGCTTCGTAAAGCCAACAAGGACAGTCTGAAATATGCACTGTACAATGTTCTGGTGAAGCTTACCGGCAGAACCCTTCCATGGGGGAATCTTACGGGAATCCGTCCGGCCAAGCTTGCCATGGGGATGATCGAGAGGGGTATGAAAAATACCGAGATCGCACAGGAAATGCGGGAGCGTTACCTGGTAAGCGCAAAGAAAACTGCTCTTGCCATTACCATAGCAAACAGGGAGCGGGCACTTCTTCAGAATATTGATTATGAACATGGTTACAGCTTATATGTAGGTATTCCCTTTTGTCCAAGCATCTGTCTGTATTGCTCCTTCAGCTCCTATCCTTTGAAGCTCTGGGCAAAAAGAGTAGATGAATATCTGGATGCTTTATGTCTGGAAATTCGCGAAACGGCCAGGATGATGAAGAACTACAAGCTGGATACGATCTATATCGGCGGAGGCACACCTACCACGTTAGAGCCTTATCAGCTGAAAAGGCTTCTTGAACAGCTGGGAGAGTCCTTTGGTTTTGATGGACTTGTAGAATTTACCATTGAAGCTGGAAGACCAGACAGTATTACAAGGGAGAAGCTTGAGACGATCAAAGAATTTCCTGTAACCAGAATTTCTGTTAACCCCCAGACCATGAATCAGGATACTCTGGAAATTATTGGAAGACGTCATACTGTAGCACAGACCATAGAAGCTTTCCATCTTGCCAGAGAACTGAATTATAACAATATTAACATGGATCTCATTGTAGGACTGCCTGGAGAGGATATTTCCAAGGTGAAATACACATTGGAGAAAGTAAAAGAGCTTTCCCCGGACAGCCTTACCGTACATTCTCTGGCTGTGAAGCGTGCAGCACGCTTGAATATGTTTAAGGACAAATATCAGGAGATGACATTTGAAAATAACCAGGAGATCATGGATCTGACACAGCAGACTGCATATTCCATGGAAATGGGACCTTACTATCTGTACCGTCAGAAGAATATGAAGGGAAATTTTGAAAATGTAGGCTATGCAAAGGTTGACAAAGCCGGGATTTACAATATACTGATTATGGAAGAAAAACAACCGATCATTGCTCTTGGAGCAGGCGGTTCTTCCAAACTGGTCTTTGACCATGGCAAACGTATTGAGCGGGTGGAGAATGTGAAAGATGTCACAAGCTATATTGCCCGTATTGATGAGATGATTGAAAGAAAGCGAACAGGAATTGGAACCTGGTTGTAGGAGGGAGGGAAAATTCTTGGAAAAGCTTTCCAGTGAACAGTCAGAAACATCCGACAGAGTTCTGGAATTTGATTTATCAACAGAGTTAAGGCATGGAATCGCAGTGAGTAATCTGGCGTACGCGTTAAGTCAGGAGCTGGGTCTTCCTCATGAGCAGTGTTACGATCTTGCAATTGCAGGAATGCTTCACGACATAGGAAAGCTGAAACTGAGAAGCTATATCAACGGGCAGGAAAGTAATCCCATGGTAATTGAGGAATTGAAATATGTCCGCATGCATTCTACACTTGGCTATGAGGAACTGAAAGACCAGGGCTATTCGGATTTTGTTCTTGAGAGTATTCTTTATCATCATGAAAATTACGATGGAAGCGGTTATCCGTCCAATCTGGCAGGGAAGGAGATTCCCATTGGTGCCCGGATTCTTCGTGTATGCGATGTATTCTGTGCATTGAGTCAGGAGCGGTCTTACCGCAAGGCTTTTGATAAGCATACTGTGATGGAATTGATGATAGATGAAATAAAAAACTTTGATCTGGAAGTATTTCTTGCATTTCAAAGAGTAGTACACGCCAGCCAGGCTGGTAAATAAGGAGGACACATGGCATTAAAGAAGAAGCCGGTTACCGGCATGAAAGATATTTTACCAAAGGAGATGGAAGTCCGTAACTATGTTACAGGACTGATCCGTGAGACATATGGTTCCTTTGGATTTACTTCAATTGAGACTCCGGGAGTGGAGCACATTGAGAACCTGTGCAGCAAACAGGGTGGTGATAATGAGAAGCTGATTTTCAAAATCTTAAAAAGAGGTGAGAAGCTGAAGCTTGATCAGGCAAAAGAAGAAGCGGATCTTGTGGATTCAGGTCTTCGCTATGATCTGACAGTACCTCTTTCCAGATATTATTCAAATAACTCTAATGAACTGCCTGGACCATTTAAGGCACTTCAGATGGGATACGTATGGAGAGCTGATCGTCCGCAGAGAGGACGTTTCCGTCAGTTTATGCAGTGTGACATTGACATTTTAGGTGAGCCTACTTATATGGCAGAAATCGAGCTGGTACTTGCGACTACTACACTTCTTGGTAAGCTTGACTTCCATAATTTCACTATCCGTATCAATGACCGCCGTATTCTGAAGGCTATGGCTGAGTATAGCGGATTTCCGAAGGAAAGCTTTGATACTGTATTTATCATTCTTGACAAAATGGATAAGATTGGTCTTGAGGGCGTAGCGAAAGAACTGGAAGAGGAAGGCTTTGCAAAAGAAAGCATTGATACTTATCTTGCAATGTTTAAAGAAATCAGCTCAGATATCCAGGGCGTAAGATATTGCAAGGAGAAGCTGGCAGATGTTCTTGACGAACAGATTGCAGCAGATCTTGAGACGATCATTTCCACTGTGGAAGCTGTGAAGACTGCTGACTTTAAGATGGCATTTGATCCTACACTGGTTCGCGGCATGTCTTATTACACCGGTCCGATCTTCGAAATTTCCATGGATGAGTTTGGCGGCAGCGTTGGCGGCGGCGGACGTTATGATGAGATGATTGGTAAATTTACAGGAAACAATACAAGTGCATGCGGATTCTCTATTGGATTTGAGCGTATTGTTATGCTCCTTCTTGAGAGAGGATACCAGATTCCCACAGCAAAGGCTAAGAAGGCATATCTTATTGAGAAAAATATGCCATCAGACAAGCTGATTGAGATTTTCCGTCAGGCAGAAGAAGAGAGAAAGACCGGGGTTCAGGTCAATATCTCCATTATGAAGAAGAATAAGAAATTCCAGAAAGACCAGATGACAGCTGAAGGCTATACGGAATTTGTGGAATTCTTTAAACGTTGATAAAGAGATTTAACGTGTTGTTTTTGAAAAACAGCCGTCAATGATATTTTATGGATTATTTAAAGCAATACAGCTGAATGGTTCATAATCAGAGAAAGCTGGGGGAAACCCCATAGAATAAGGAGGCGCCTTAAAATGGCTGAGAGTATGCAGGGACTGCACAGAACCTGTCGATGTGCAGAAGTGACCACACAGATGGTAGGCAGCGAAGTAACACTTATGGGATGGGTTCAGAAAGCAAGAGATAAAGGAGGAATCATTTTCGTAGATTTACGTGACCGCAGTGGTATTATGCAGCTGATCTTTGAAAATAGCTCCATTGATGAGGAAGGCTTTGCCAAAGCCGGCAAGCTGAGAAGTGAGTTTGTGATCGCAGTTACCGGAACCGTTGAGAAACGTGGTGGTGCAGTAAATGAGAATCTTGCAACAGGTGAGATCGAAGTGAGAGCAAAATCTCTCCGTGTTCTTTCCGAGGCAGAAGTTCCGCCATTCCCGGTTGAGGAGAACAGCAAAACAAAAGAGGATGTACGTCTGAAATACCGTTACCTTGACTTAAGACGTCCGGATCTCCAGAGAAACCTGATCCTGAAGAGCCGTGTAATGCAGCTGACAAGATCCTTCTTTACAAACGAGGGATTCCTGGAGATTGAGACTCCTATGCTTGGAAAGAGTACTCCTGAAGGCGCAAGAGATTATCTGGTGCCATCCCGTGTACATCCTGGTTGCTTCTATGGTCTGCCCCAGTCACCGCAGCTGTACAAACAGCTTCTGATGTGTTCCGGATATGACAGATACATTCAGATTGCAAGATGCTTCCGTGATGAGGATCTTCGTGCTGACCGTCAGCCGGAGTTCACACAGATCGATATGGAGCTTTCTTTCGTAGATGTAGATGATGTAATCGATGTAAATGAGAGATATCTTTCCTATTTGTTTAAAGAGGTTCTTGGTATCGATGTGAAGCTTCCAATCGAGAGAATCACATGGCAGGAAGCAATGGATCGTTTCGGTTCTGATAAACCGGATATGAGATTTGGCATGGAGCTTCATGATGTAAGCGATATTGTGAAGAACTGTGGATTCTCTGTATTTACAGGTGCACTTGAAGCGGGTGGAAGCGTTCGTGGTATCAATGCAGAAGGCCAGGGCAGCATGCCTCGTAAGAAAATTGACAAGTTAGTAGAGTTTGCCAAGGGATATGGTGCAAAAGGTCTTGCATACATTGCAATCGCAGAAGATGGCACCAGAAAGTCTTCCTTTGCCAAGTTTATGACAGATGAGGAGATGGATGCTCTTGTAGCTGCCATGGACGGTAAAGCAGGTGACCTGCTTCTGTTTGCAGCGGATAAGAAGAAACTGGTTTATGATGTTCTTGGCGCACTTCGTCTGGAGCTTGCAAAACAGATGGATCTTCTTGACAAGAACGAATACCGCTTCGTATGGGTAACGGAGTTCCCGCTTCTTGAGTGGAGCGAGGAAGAAAACCGTTTCACAGCTATGCATCATCCATTTACAATGCCGATGGATGAGGATATCCCGCTTCTCGACACAGATCCGGGCGCTGTTCGTGCGAAGGCTTACGATATTGTACTGAATGGTAACGAGATCGGCGGCGGCAGTGTTCGTATCCATCAGGATGACATTCAGGAGAGAATGTTTAAAGAGCTTGGATTTACCCCGGAAGCTGCCCATGAGCAGTTCGGATTCCTTCTGGATGCATTCAAATACGGAGTTCCGCCTCACGCCGGACTAGCTTACGGTCTTGACCGTCTGGTTATGCTCATTGCCAAGGTTGACAGCATTCGTGACGTAATTGCATTCCCGAAGGTAAAAGATGCCTCCTGTCTGATGACTCAGGCACCGCAGCGCGTAAGCGAAGCACAGCTGGACGAGCTGGGACTTGAAGTTGAGAAAGAAGCTGCTCCAGAGACTGAGGAATAAGAAAAGAAATACAACAAGAGATAACTTAGCTTATAATTTGGAATAAGCTGACTGAAAAATCCTGCCTGCAAAAATGGGTGGGATTTTTCTTTTGGAAGAATGTTGTCAGGGTCTGTCAGGTATGGACTTTGGATCTGCTGTCAGCACAAATAAAAACGCCCCTGCACAAATTTGCAGAGGCGTAAATTTTGTTACTGTTCACTCCGTGACCAGTAACGCGCTTCGCGATGCACAGAAATCATGCATTCGCATGATTTCGCGCCGCAATTCTCGGGTTTTCTGTGAACTTTGTTCACAAAAAACACCTCGCGGAATATTACCAGTGACCAGTAACTAAATTTTAACTATATCATCCATTGTTTTCCTGTTCGTCTTCTACCGGGCTGGAACTTAAAGTTCCAAATAATGCCTGTCCAAACACCGTTCCTGCGTCTTCCAGTTTCCAGGAAGCGCCATCGTTGATCAGTGTGAAAGTTGTTTCCACTGTTTTAGTAGCTGTATTTTCTTCAATATATTCAAGAAGCAGACTGTAGGACTTTTCATATCGTTTTTGGGCACCGTCGATAACAGCATCCACAGAGGCAAGATAGGTATCAAGCTCCTTCTGATAATTTTCCAGAATAGCATCGCTGTCAAAGATGGTAATATTGGCTGTAACTGTGGCTGTATAGCCGGAAACAGTGGTTTCCCCAATAGAATAATTAAAGGTGGAGTGAACCTGTTTTACCAGTGCTTCTGCAAGGCTGATCTTTGCAGGGTCTTCTGTGCTGATAATGGAATCTGCATTTAAATAATTGCCAAGTTCCTCTGCAGTCATATTTTTCAGGGTATTCAGATAAACTAAGATTGTGTCTTCCGGTGATAAAATATCCGGGTCTGTGAGATCGTTCATAAGACCGCCGACAAGGTCATTTTCCAGTGTATTGGTGCGCCGGATCTCCCAACTGGTTTCGCCGTCTTTATCTGAGGCGTCTAAGGAGATGGTGCAGTTACGCTCCACAGTCTGGTAGTCATTACTCTTAAGCAGTTCATCCAGAAGCGTGTAGCGCTCTTCAAGGGAAATGGTCTGTTCCGTGGCTTCTTCAGAGGAAGCGGACTGGGAAATTTCATGCTTCAGCTGCGCCTTGGAAAAATCTTCGGCAAGCGCATGGGCATCCAGAGTGACCAGCCTGAGATTCGCCTGTGCGGATTGTTTGTCCTTGTCTACGTTAACATCCAGAATTTTATAGTCAAAATCCTGGAAAAAGAGAGAAAAGACTTCTTCAATATCAGAAGAAATAGCGATATCTTCGGGTTCACCGGGGAAAAGCTCCTGGTAGGAGATGTATTTCTGTGTGGTAACGGAATCCAGATTCTTTAGCTGATCCAGTTCCTGCTTTACTGCGTCCTCGATTTTTTTCTCCTCTTTGCTGGTACAGCCGCACAGTGAAAAAGTGCAGAGAAGCAAAAGAAGAGGAAGCAGAAATCTGACTGACTTCATACAGAGTTCTTTCCTTTCAAATTATTACATAAAATGTTTATAAAACTTTTTTATTATACCATTTTTTTTCATAAAAGTCAAAAATGCCTAAAATTTAGACGATATTTCTAAAAAAAGAGTGAATAAATTGTGAAAATTGCATTATTAGCTTAGAATACTTTTCTTTTGGGGATGAATCTGTTATTATAAACAGGGTAAATGCAGATGACAGATGTGGAGATATATTTGTTATAATTGCAAAAGATATTGAAAAACCATTGAGTTATCGTATAGGAGGTAACCATGAAGAAAAAAGGTTTTGTCATCGGAGGGTTGATCATTCTTGCTGGAGCAGCTGGTGCCGGTGGCTGGTATTACTATAAAGAGAATTATGGGGATTCTGCAGCGACTTCTGGTGAAGTTGCATATGTGACTAAGATCAGCACTCTTCTTGGAGAAGATTCCGGAGTGCTGAACCGGTTCGCAGGCGTGGTAGAACCTCAGGAGACGGTAAAGGTAAATATTGAGAACAATCGAACTGTTACCGAAGTAAAGGTGAAGGTTGGAGATGAGGTAAAGAAGGGACAGCTGCTTTTTGAATACGACCTGAGCAGCATCCAGGACAGTCTGAAGGAAGCCCAGCTGGCTCTTGATCGTCTGAAGAATGAAGCACTCAGCCTCAATACGCAGATATCCACTCTTGAGAAAGAGAAGAAGAAAGCCAATAAGAACAACCAGCTTTCTTACACCATTGAGATTGAGACCAATAAGATGAACCTGAAGAAGAACGAGTATGACCAGGTGAGCAAGCAGGCAGAGATTGATAAGCTGCAGGCCGCTACTACCAATACAGAAGTACGAAGTGAAATCGATGGCGTCATCCAGAAAATCGATACCAGCAAGCTGGGAAGTGACGACGGAGATACTCTGGATGACAGCATGGGAGCTGATTCCGGAAGTGATTCTTCTGATAATTCTTTTATTACCATTCTCAGTACAGGTGCTTACCGTATTAAGGGGCAGGTAAATGAGCAGAATCGTAATACGGTTGTTCCAGGCTCTGCAGTTATTGTACGTTCCAGAGTTGATGAGAATCAGATCTGGCATGGAACTATGGGGGCTGTGGACGAGCAGAATTCTACGAACAGCAGTAGCAGTAATTCCTATTTTGGAATGTCCAGCGGCGATGATACTACAAGTTCCAGTAGCTATCCGTTCTATGTAACTCTGGATTCATCAGAGGGACTTATGTTAGGACAGCATGTATACATAGAAATGGATGAGGGACAGGAAGAGCAGAAGAAAGGTATCTGGCTGGGAGATTATTATATTGTGGATGCAGATACAGAAAACCCATATGTGTGGGCTGTAGATTCCAAGGGAAGGCTGGAGAAGCGCTCCGTTGTTCTTGGACAGCATGATGATGATCTTTCAGAATATGAGATCGCAGATGGTCTTACAGAAGATGATAGTATTGCGTTCCCATCAGACAGCCTGGCAGAGGGAATGCGGACAAAGGACGTATCTGAGATGACAGATGAGGATCTGGAGGCTGTTGATATGGAAAGTAATCTGGATGGCAGTGAGTACTCAGACGGAGATACCATGGAGCCTATGGATGGAGACTATTCCAGTGCGGACTTTGAGACAGGCGTTTCAGATGAGAGCATGGATGCTGCGATTGATGGGGATAGTACAGACTTTTCAGAAGATTTCTCGGATGAAGATTTTATAGAGGATGATTCAGAAGGGGACGATTACGAAGACTTTACAGATGAGAGCATTGATGAGCCTGGACAGTATGGTTCTGATGATACGGAGGCCGCAGGATGATACTTGAACTGAAGGGGATTTATAAAGATTACCAGCAGGGAAAAATGATTGTCCCCGTATTGAAGGACGTAAACTTTTCCATGGAAGAAGGCGAATATGTAGCCATCATGGGACCTTCCGGTTCTGGTAAATCTACATTGATGAATATAATCGGTTGTCTGGATCAGGCAACCAAGGGAACTTTTTTCCTGGATGGGCAGGACATCAGCAAATGTTCTGAGAATGAGATGTCAGATATCCGTCTGAACAAGATCGGATTTGTATTTCAGA
>OLON01001366.1_pt1 | contig 14106 bp, 15 predicted proteins | sample 1672691 | NCBI WGS metagenome assembly OLON01 (sample SAMEA3136714, study PRJEB25190) | human gut metagenome | biome: human gut; feature: human-associated habitat; material: faeces | place: Austria | collected 2013
GAAAAGATGAAGTAAAATGCTTGCATTCTCTATTGATTATTATGGGATATTTTTTAGGGCAACACAATCCGTCGAATTATTTTGCACTTACTTTCGTTTTGCCTATCGGCTAATTTCAAAGTAGCAAAAGACTCCCTAAGCATAAAGAAACGCAGTGTCACATACGTGACACGATTCGTGTCACGCATGAAAACACTGCTTCTTACTCGTTTAATTAGAAAAGTTGTCCCGGAAGTTTTAGTTTCTCTTTATAAGAAAATCCTTTATCAAATTCTTCCGCTTCGTCTTCATCCACAAAATATCCTTGCGGTGGTGTATACTCACCCGTCACTCCACTTAAATATCCCGGAATCAGTTCCTTACAAAGGAAGAATGATGCATCTGCATCTTCAGGTAAATCATGATAACGAATACCAAACTCGCTTGCGAATGTAAATCCACTTTTTCCATAAAAGTTGATATTACCTTCAAAGCACAACGCTCCACAACCAAGTTCCGCTGCTTTATTCAAAGAATAATCCAACAATTTTTTCCAAATCCCTGTCTTTTCAATTCTGGTGTAATGCAGATTGGTCCCATTGTCATAATAGGAATATCTCGTCCATCATCTGCTTTGATGTTTGCACGTATGAACATATTTTGCCCAATCAACTGTCCGTCCCTCTCCATCACAAAGTCGAGTTCAGGTACAAATGCCTCATCGTTTCTTAATTGATTCAGCACATAATGTTCTAAGCAGCCCGGACGATACACATTCCAAAAGGCTTCTCTTACTAAATTTTCAACTTCTCTGTATTCTTCTTCTCTTTCTAAACGTATAATATAGTCATTTTTATTCATTAATTTTTCCTCCTGATGATTGTTGACTGCAATGCTGGGAGGTTACGATTCGATTGTTATTCATAACCTCCCGGTTACGCTACAATCTCCAAGGTGTTGTTTTTTCTCAAACAGCAATCTCCTTAAAATATAATATTTATAATCAAGCCTTTCGGCTGGATTAACAGAAATGAAAATTCAAATTTATCTATTCAAACTCTTCTTTGCAAAGTTGTTGTGTGGTGTTTTTTGTTGGTTATAATGGTAGAAATCAGGGAGTTTTGTCTGATTTCTACCTGTTGCTTGTATTTTTGAGAGATTGTATTGTCATTTTGTTGTCACTAATAAAACTACTTCTCAACATCTTTTAGTAACTTTACCAATCTTGCTTTAATGTTTTCAAATTCAATTGACAACTGTTGTTTTGCAATATTTGTAATAACAGATGTATGTCCCACAGCATCTCTAACAGGTTTATACATAACCGCCGACCTACTTAAAGCCGGGTCTTTCTGACCATCAGCTGCTTTATCTATAAAGTTTGATAAATACCCCATATCCAAATAAAACATATCATCATCTGATATTCTTATATCGTAGCTTATATTTGCTTTACCTTTATTTTGTTCTTCTTTATGTTTCCATTTTTGAGCTTCAGCAATAGCCTCCGGACTTAATGTCATTTTTTTATACTTTATATACTCTCTCAAAAGATTCTCTGATATAAAACATTCTGTATATGATGGAATATTATACTGTGCCTCTTCACTTAGCTTTTTAATCCACTTGTCTACCAATCCATCTTTTTTGACAAACTTCTCTTGCTTTCCCATATCTTTTAATGTTGTGTTAAATAGTTCTTGTGCCTTTCTAGCTCTAGGAGTTATTGACACATTATCTGGATCACCGTCATCTCCTTGATCACGTCTCAAAACATCCCAGTCTTCAATAATCCGTTTGAATAGCTTCTCAAATGCATCTATAAATTCTTTAAAATCTGGTTCATCTGAAATAATCCCTTCTCTGCTACTAGTAAAGATATCTTTTGTATCACCTTTATCCAAATCATCATAATGAATTTGTCCATAAACATAACTTTCGACAATTCTGGCGGTTGGAATATGTCTTAAAATATCCCTTTCACGTAATCTACCATTAACAAACAAATCTATAGTTACTTTTTCCTGTGTACCTCTTATTTTAACTCCAGATGGTTTTTTCACAGATGCAACATATCCTTTTATTTTCATTGTAGATAATAATTTTCTTGCTTCTGATTCTAATGATAATTTTTCCAAAAACGGATCAACAATATCGTTTATTTTCCACAAAAACTGCGTATCATCTGCCAAGTCCTTTAACATATCCTCATTAATCAATTCACCATTTACATATATATTAAACTGCTCATCAATCAATGAAAATCTAAAATATAAAGCAATTGCCTTCTTTATATAATCTATTGTATTGAAGATGCCATTATTTACTTTCTCAAACACTATGCAAGTTCCTTTTTCTAACCTATTCATAGCATTTAGCATTTCATCACTCAAAGTTTCCAACATGTAATCTTGAGAATTTAAATCATCTGTAATAGCTTTGTCAAGTGCTGAATTATCAATGACTCCGCCAACAACATCTTCACCAACTTTTTTTGATGCAATATGTATCTTTTGAGCACATGATAGCAATGCTAATTTTCCAATCCCCTTTCTTCCAATAAAGGGTCTATTTAGTGTCGAACGATAATTCCCATTTTTTCTCTTGGAATACCCTATTTTAAGGAATTTTTCCTGAAAATCTTCGCCTGACATTCCGTTTCCATCATCTTCAATTGCCATATAGTTATTTTCCCTATCAATCGTTATCCATATATTATGTGCATCTGCATCCCAAGAATTAGAAATAGCCTCACCAATAACCGTAATAATGTTTCGATAAAGATTTCTTCCCAAATGATTTAATACACTTAATGAAATATTAAATGTATACTTATCGTTCATCTTTTGCGCCTTCTTTCTTTTATAAAACTAATTATTCTTTCTGTATTTTCTTTTTGTTTCACAGTGTGCTTTAATACTCAGCCCTATAATTTCACCCAATCTAGGAGGAACTGCATTACCAATATGCCTTGCAATGTTTTTTAAAATCACATCTTCGCCCTGTGGGACAAACGAATAATTTTGTGGAAACGTTTGAAGCATTGCACCTTCTCTTAATGTTAAAGCTCGATCTTGTACTGGATGCCCAAATCTTCCAGTCCCATAACCAATAAACTGTGTCGTTATTGTAGGTGCTACATCATCCCATCTCATTCGACCATAAACAGAAGAATATGATTGTCCACTAGCCTTTTTATGACATTCAAGTACCAATTCTTCTGGCCAATCTCTCCAAGTTCCACCTTGAACAGAATGTTGAATTCTTTGGATATTTATTTCAGATAATGTTGCCGTTATATGCAAATTATCATTTACATTTTGTTCCCCCGCTGCTATTGGGGGTAAATTTCCTATAACTTCTCTTACAGTAACTGGTTGTTGATGGGTTGGTGCAATAAAACTGATTTTTTTTCTTTTTGATGCTAGCAATAAAAGTCTTTTTCTTCTTTGCGGAACGCCATAATCCGCCGCATTAACAACCTTATAAGTAACATTATATTTTAAATCTTCCAATACTTTTACAAAATCTTTAAACACTTGTTCATTCTCTAATTCTGGAACATTTTCCATAGACACTATATGCGGCTTGACTTCTTGTACTAATCTCCCAAACTGATACAGTAACTTCCAGTCTTTATGCTTTTTTCTATTTTTTTTATCTTTCTGATGCCTAGAAAATGGCTGACATGGTGCACATCCAGCAAGTATTTTAACATCATATCCTCTAAGTAATTTTTTAATTTCTTTCCCAGTCACTTCCTCAACATTTCTATTGATAAAAATAGCATTATTGTTATGTGTATAAGTGTATTCACAACTAGAATCCAAATCATATCCTGCTACGACATCTAATCCTGCTGCTTCTAGCCCACATGTTAAACCACCAACTCCACAAAACAAATCCACAACACCATATGTCATTCGTTTCACTTCCTTCTCAAGACATGATATCTAGCATACACACATCATTTTTTCATTTACTAAACTCTAATCATGCCATCATTCTTTTTTCAGTATTTTGAACAATCACATACTTTGTATCTTCTTTTTCTTGTTCTAATTGTGTCCTTGCAAACTCCGCAATCGGTTCCGCAACAGCCAATGCCAAACGTACCGGCACCGCATTTCCTATCTGTTTATAAACCAAATCTAACTTTGCATTATCGTTTCTACTGTTTGTACCTCTACTAAATTCATACCAATCCGGAAATGTCTGAATTCTTGCTATTTCCTTCACTGATAGGCGCCGATTATTCTCTTCCCCATCACTAAAGACATATCTATCCTTGCCAACATGTTCCATAGGTGCTCCTGCTGGATGGATCGGTGCCTGTCTACCTGATGCCTGAATCGTAAAACTTGGTTGTGACCATAGTTTTTTTCGATTACGCGACATAAAAATAGTAGAATACGAGCCTATAAAATAATCTCCCGGATCATCCTCTAAATCACCAATAGCATCACGAAGTGTTACCACCTCTTTCAATCCATCAATACCATACCCATGTGTAGGTTCCGGATGAACATATTCAAAGTCTATATCATTCCTGACACCAACCAAAATTACTCGTTCTCTTATCTGTGGCACACCATATTCTGCCGAGTTTAAAAGCTTGTGATATATTGTATATCCTGCTGCTGCAAAGTCCTGAACAATCTGCTTGAAAACCTCACCCTTTCCAAGAGTCATCATTCCTTTTACATTCTCAGCCACAAAAATTTTTGGTTTGCTCTGCATCAGGCAACGAATAAAATGTAAGTATAAAAAGTTTCTCTTATCATCAACCAATCTCGGTCCAGCCTCTGAAAAGCCCGGGCAAGGGAAACCGCCTAATACAATATCTGCCTTGGGAAACTCCTTTATTTTTCTTATATCACTCTTGTCCATGTATATATACTTACCTGCATTCTGTGCATAGGTTTCTCTTGCTTCATCAAATATATCGTTTACATAAATCGTATTGAATACATTATTATTGATATTTTCATCAAAGACCTTTTTGTCGGCAAATGCTACTTCCATAACTTCTTCGCCCATAACTGCTTTTAAGCCTGCTAATTCAAAGCCCAAATCCAGACCACCGCATCCCGAAAATAGCGACAGCAGGTTCCACTTATTGGGATCATAGTTAAGCTTATCAAACTCAATCTCTTCACTACAATCTGCAAATGCCTGTCTTTCTTCTTCAATTTTTTTATTTAGAAGTTCTTTTACTTCATCAACTTTATAATCTGGAGCGGGTTTAAATTTACCACGTCCTCTTTCCTCTAAAATAACAGCCATGTTATCACCTCTATACTATTTTATCAGTTCCCGAATTATCCTCATCAATATCATCTGTTGTTCTGATATTTAATTTCCGCATATAATGAATAAGTCTTTCAGCCACCTCATCACCTTTTACTATCAAAGGCTTGTCAAAAACAAGTTCGGGAACTAATCTGTTATCAAATGCATCCCAATTTACTTGAACTGATAATGGTCTATTCCCATCCCATTTTTCAGCAAAAGTTCTGTAATTCAAAGCCTTACAAGCAAAATAAATATCCGGGTGCATCATTACATATTCTCTTATAGGAATCATTTTATCTATTACATCTTGCGCAGAATGAACATTCTCATCCATCAATATGTAGTTAGCCACACCGCTATCTCTTATGATTTGTCCACAAACGCTCGCATTTTTCTTATCTGGAGAAAGATTACTTCCTGCATAAACATCTACTACCTGTTCATCTGTAAGTAACATTTTCCCAGATAAGTCTCCACCACTTTTATTAAGCAACTCAAATTTCCATCCGAGGGTAATTGAACCCTTTTCAGTTCTTCTAAATCCATTTTTATAAATCAGCATTCGCTCATAAAATTTATCCTGAATAGCTGTAGTAGAGTGTTCTATAATATCTATCCAATCTTCCCCAAATAATTGTTCTGCACGTTCTGCGCTCATCTTGTTTTCAATAAAATCCGCATTTTCTTTCTTATAAGAAATTTTTATTTCAACTTCATCTTCACAAGATTCTGCCAATATATAAATATCCGTTTTCGGTTCACCTTTATGACATGTTGGTTTTCCAGATAACATTACTGTATATCCTTTCCCATTGAAGACAAATTCTGTCCCTTTTGACATAAATTCTAATATTCTTCTTTCCGCAGCACCAAAATCACCCATGGCAAACCTCCTAATACTGTTTTCTGCAAATTTCATCTTTCTCTATATTCACAAATGAATTAATGTGTAATTTCCCAATGTCAGTTGCATTTTTCCTTATAAAATCAAACAATTCCGGATAATTATCCAAATAATAATACATTTGAGGACATACAAAATTTGGGTTAAACTTACGAAGTATTTCTAACTCTATTTCCTTCGTCATCTGAAAAGACAACACAGGCATGGCATAAGTATGTCTTGTCAGGAAATCATCTATTCGTTCACACACTTCTTTGTCTGCTTTGTATTGTTCTTTCCATGTGTTAATATCAATTCTCTTACCCAAATGAATCCTTCCAACTATCATTTTTACTGGAGAACTGACATACATATATGCCATTATTTCTTCATTTGGAAATGTTCTTCTATACTCAAATATCTTGCTACCATCCATAATTTTATTGTACCATTCTGGCTTGAAGCTCAATAACATTGTTCGCATTGCAATTTACTTCCTTACGAATAATTAGAGAATTGTCTATCCAACAACATTATACATATAATATATGTTCAATAATCAGAACTCATATTTGTAATATTACTTAAAATACCATTCCCATTCATCGAAATAAAAACAAAATCCCAAAGTAATTTTACCACAATTCTCATGAATTCTCCACATTAATTTCCTTTCTATTTTGTGAATTTTTAACATCACCTTCCTCTCGCAACATCCTTGACCTTCTCCCCGATCCACTCCATAAACTTCTCCAGCAGATTAATCCCGCCAATCACAAACTGTTTCATAAACTCATATGCCTTTTCCAGCTCATCCTTTAGGCTACGATTTTCCTCCCGCAATATCTGATTCTGATACCTCAGTTCTATCACCTGCTCCTTCAGATAATCATCTCCATCGACCTCACCAAGCAGTTCTTTCTTAAGCCTTTCCGCCTCCTCCAGTTCAAATTCAGCCCGTTCAGTCTGTAATTTTGCAGTATCTGATATCATCATCCACTTGTCAGCCTCTTTTTGCGCCACATCAATTTCCTTCTGTTTATCTGTGAGCTTATCTACATTCTCATAATATTCCAGCCGTAATTCCGAATTCCTTAAGCGTAAATCCGTTGTTTCTGACTGTAATTTCTGATTTTCGGCTATAGTATCATACAGCTTCTTTTGAGCCTCAGACTGTTCTTTTCTAAAACCGTCTCGCTTACTTTCAATTTCTTTTTCCAGAGACTCAATCCGTTCCTCTTTTAATTCCAGAACAACCTGTGCACCCTCTATCTCCTCCTCAAGTGCAGCCACTTCTTTTGCCCGCTCCTGCTTTTTATAATCCAGTACGTATAAATGCTTATTGTGTGTATCTTTCTTTTTCCAGTCAATTCCGTACCGGCTCATAATAAGAGCAATATCATCTTTCTCTGCCTCCGCCCACTGCTTCCATTCAGTGTTCCCTTTTCCTTCACTTACAAATCCTCTGGTAGCAAGCGCAGCCTTAAGACTTGTCTTAGTCTCCAATCCTCTCTTACATCCGGATACCCAAGGAATAAAATTCAGATGCAAATGTGGCGTTTCTTCATCCAGATGAATATAGGCACCAATCACATAAAGCTGTGGATTGCGAAACTGAAACTTTTTCACATAATCCTTCAGCACCCATGTCGCAACCTCAGCAGAATAACTTCCTACTCCGGTATCATCCTTATTACCTATCTGGACGATTACCTCATAAAATAATTTTTCCTGCTTGCTTCGGGAAATCTTATCATAATAACTTTTAATCTGCCTATCCTTGCGTTTCTGTTTTGCATTGTATTCTTTCAATGCCTTGTCAAACAATTTATGATATGCCTGCTTAATGTCCTCATGGATAAGAGTGATATTATTTGGAGTACGACTGACATCTACATTGCTCGCTATAAATCTTCTTGTGTTGTGTCCTATGGAACCTTCCCCATTCATAAAACTAATTGTTCTTTCCATTTTGAAAATCCTCCTCTTTTGGTATGTATGCAGGCATCTCCTTCTTATCCGTAATGAGTGCCGGATACGGCACGAAACAGCAGATTTCCTCGGGAAGGTTTTGTTACTTTTGTCAAAAGTAACGCAAAAGCACTTTTGACAGCTTCGCCATCAAAAATGCAGACCCGCAAACGGGTTTTGCACTCCTCGCCGGAGTGGCTGTACGGCTCTTCGAGCCGGGTAAAACTCCCTTACGGGAGTTTGTGAGCCGCGGATACGCGGCATATCATTTACCATTCACAACTCCGATAAATCCTATGCTAGCTCCCCTAATGAAAACAGTTCACCACATCGTGCAGAACTACTTCTTCTGCAATCATTCTTGCCTGAGTTCGTAGCTGATACATTTCCACAAAAGAATTCGCATGCTTTGGTTTATGTTTACGCAACCACTCATTTTCAATATCCTCCAGCAATTCATAAGCCACTTCATTTACCTCGGTTGCTTTATCATGTAATTCACCAAATCGTACCAGACTTCTGTATCGCTGCGGATATTCCTTCTGTATGTAATCCATCCACATACGACCATATTTGCCAACATCTGTACTGTTCTCCTCTCCACCTAATGTAATCAACGGATAAAAAATCCCATCTTTTTCTATGTATTTCACACCTAATTTTTCAAATAATGTTTCTTCGCTCATAGCAGTCACTTCCTTTATACAAAATATCTGTTATTCCTCATTTGGTACTGTAAGTTGTTTCATATCTGCCAATGTTCCCGGTTGTTCCTTGAAGCCTTCCAATATTTCCAGCATGGAGCGGATGGGAGTAAGTAACTCCCCATCCATATCCGATGCCTTTTCAATCCTTTCAAGCTCACGCTCAATCCTTTGCAGGTTCTGCCGGAATTGCACCAACATCATCGGATTGCCTGTAGCAACCACCTTTTGATGAAGGACACTCTGGATTATATAATCCTGCTTGGTACGAAATCCGCTGAGTTTCACTCTGTTATTCAGTTCTTCATTTTCCTCTGACGACATGCGAAATGCTATTGTCACATTCCGCCACCTGTTTTTATCATCTCTATTCTTTTCTGACATTGACCAACGCCTCCCTTTCCGTTTCCAGTTGTGCTGCCATATCCGTCTGCACCGTTGGAAATAAATGTGCATAATGATATGTGATATCTACTGCCTCATGCCCGACTCTTTCCCCTATTGCTAATGCAGAAAATCCCAAATTGATTAGCAATGAAATGTGCGAGTGTCGTAATCCATGAATCCGTATTCTCTTCACTCCTGCAAGCTTTGCACCTCTATCCATCTCGTGATGCAGATAACTTTTTGAAATAGTGAAAATTCTGTCATCATCCTTTATTCCATAAAGGCTGCTTATAAAATTCTCCATCTCAACAGCAAGAAAATCCGGCATGACAATGGTTCTGTTACTCTTTGGTGTTTTCGGGTCCGTAATCACATCTTTGCCTTCCAGCCTCTGATATGACTTATTTATCCGAAGAGTTTTCTTTTCAAAATTGAAATCAGCCGGTGTCAGGGCAAGCAACTCACCTTCACGAATGCCCGTCCAATAAAGCATTTCAAATGCATAATAGGAAATAGGCTTATCTGCCACACAATCTAAAAATGCCTGAAATTCCTCCTGTGTCCAGAACTCCATTTCCTTATTTTCTTCCTTTCCCATAGTTCCGGCTTTTCGTGCCACATTATCCTTCATACCATACATATTTACCGCATGATTTAATATGGCACTGAGCTGATTATGAATGGTTTTCAGATAGGTAGGGGAGAATAACTCCCCATTATCCTTTTTCAGCTTCATAATCTTATTTTGCCACTGGATGACATCAGATGTCCGAATATCATCCAGTTTTCGTTTCCCGAAATAAGGCAGAATTTTTGTCTCAATAATGTGCTTCTTTGTCAAGAAAGTATTGCGTTTTATTCTTGGTTCTAAATCCGTCAGATAAATATCCACAAAACTTTTGAAGCTCATGCTGATACTCTGATCCTCTTTCAGTTTGAAATTACGTTCCCATTCAAGGGCTTCGCTCTTCTTGGCAAAGCCCCTCTTGGTTTTCTGTTTTCTTGCTCCGGTCAAATCCTTATAATAGGTTCTCACCTCCCACATTCCGGTCTTATTATTTTTGATAACCGCCATCTATCCCACCTCCTTATTCGTAGATAGCCCGTAGATTCGCTTCATAAAATACTGTGTACTGACACGCCCTTTTATTGTCACGAATCCATCAGCCTCAAGTTCTGCATTCAATCTTCGTATCAGTTTATAGGAATACGATAGTGATACTCCCAGCATTTCCATGACATCCTGTGCTGTCAAAAATCTCTTGTTCTCCATAAGCTAATGCCTCCTCTCTTTCGTTTTTATTATTCAGTTCATTTCTGAACGGTTATGATGTGTATTATATTAACAGTTCATTTTTGTACTGTCAATACATTTTGTTGAAAAACATTTCATTTTTGCACTGTTAATGATATAATGTACACAGATGCATGATTTGTACCTCGTGTCGTCGTGCATGCTACAACCCTCATTAACCTTATAAGGAGCAGTAAAAATGGGCGAGAAATTCACCAGCCGAGTAGGCTATTTGATTCGAAATTTCAGAATTGCATCTGACATGACGCAAAAGGAATTAGCAGATAAATGTGGATTAAACGAATCCACCATCAGAAACTATGAACTTGGAAACAGATATCCCGATGAAGCAACTTTATTAAATATTGCAAACAATCTGAGGGTCAGCTTTTATGCATTATCTGACCCTGATGTGGCAAATATTTTCAGTGCACTTCATGTACTGTTTGACATTGAATGGGCATATGGATTACGACCTACTATGAAAGATGGTGAAGTATGTTTCAAATTTAAGGAGAGACTTCCAAGTGCCGGTCCTCGTCCACAGGAAGACCTTGATAGCTTCCGAAAAATGGTTGAGTATTGGGCACGTTTACGAGACAAGCTAGAGGATGGAGAAATATCAGAAACGGAATATTATCTCAAAGAGGTAAAATACCCAATGAACCCAACAGACCCGAATAAAGAGTATACTGTTTCGTTGAATCCTGAGGATGACGACCAGTTACTTATTCAGAATATGAATGAGGATGACGATGCAGAAGAAACTGCTGAATTGTTAAAAGACTTGTTTCCAGATTTCTCTTATGTGAAGAGGAAACGAAAACCGAAGAAGGAATAACTTTCGCTAAATTTACATTGTCTCTAAAAAAGATAAAGGAGAATTCGACATATGGAAATGAATCAAAATCAAATAATGGAACTATTGGATGCATTATATGAAAAATCAATAAACGGCATCCCTAAACTAAGTCAACCTATTGATGTTTTAGCAAACGATTACTTATCAAAAAATAATTCAACAGAAAAAGCAGCAAGACAATTTGTAAATTATCAAGTTGCCAAGTGTACAACTTCAGGATTTGTAACCGGATTAGGCGGACTTATTACATTACCAGTCGCCATTCCTGCAAATGTCAGCAGTGTAATGTATGTTCAAATGCGTATGATTGCTTGCCTTGCATATATGGGTGGTTATGATACTAGCAGCGATCAGGTACAAACATTAGTTTATGCTTGTCTTGCAGGCATTTCTATTGATCAAATAATCAAACAAGCCGGCATAAAATTTGGAACTAAATTTACAACTGCTATGGTAAAAAAGATTCCCAGTACTGTTTTAACAAAAATCAATCAGAAGGTAGGATTTAGATTCTTAACCAAATTTGGAGAAAAGGGAATTATCAATATTGCTAAATTAGTCCCTGTTGTTGGCGGCGTCATTGGTGGTGGATTTGATTTAGTAGAAACCAAAGTTATTGCAAACAGAGCATACAAAATGTTTATTAAAGGTGATTTAAGTGCATTAGACGATAAAGACAATGAAAAAATTATAGATACAGCGGCAGATATTATTAAATCACAAGACGAAAGCGATAATTAACATGCAAAATCTATACAAGGAGGAAATATATCATGTATACTGCCGAAGAATTTCGACAAGATGTTATTGCAAACATAAAAGGAAATAGTGAGTTTTCCCCACTCGTAGAATCAATACTACAAAATTCAAAATTTCAATTCAATGATACCAGTTACTTTACCAGAGTTATTTGGAACACATATGAACGTAATCTCGTGATTTTTTGTGCACCTGAGGACCGTATTGAACTAGAAAAATACAAAGATCCTTTATACTCTTTATGCTCTAAGATTCATGGTAACCAAGATGATTATCTTATTATGTCCTTAGAAATCATTGCAAAGAACCATATCTCCCCTGTAACTAATGCAACCTCTATGACAGATGATAAAATTACTATAACAACAAGCATTGAAATTGATCGTTCTTCAACCAACAATATAGGTCATGGTGGTTTTGGTACTGTTTACAAATATTATGATGAAGAAAAAGAAGAACTAATTGCGGTAAAAATATATGAGCCAAGTATCTTTCAAAATAGTAGCCCAGAGATCATGAAAAAAAGATTTTTACGAGAAGGGAAAAAATTATTGAGTTACTCCCACCCTAATGTGGTTAAGGCATTTGATTATGGCTTTCTTGGCGACGAAAGTGCATACATAAAGATGGAATATATTTCTGGAGATAGACTATCCGATTTTGTACTTTCAAACAAACCTCTTAACCCGGCTTTAATAGATACTCTTTGCTATCAATATATTGATGCAATGTCATATATTCATTCACAAACAGATATGCATCGTGATATAAGTTATTCAAATGTTATGGTAACCAAAGCAAACGAGATTAAAGTTCTCGACTTTGGTTTTGCCCGAAATGCTGATGATACAAACTACGATACCGAATACAAAGACATACAACATAAATTTGTCATTCCAAATGAAAAATACACTTTTCGCACTGAAGTCTATTGTATTGGTGCTATTCTATATACACTTATTACCGGAAATATTTTTGATGACTATAATCCAGATTCAATAGACGAATCTGAGTGTAACTTTAAATTAAAGGAAGCTGTGAAAATCTGTTTATCACTCAAGCCAGAAAAAAGATTCTCAGATGCTGTAGAACTCAAAAAATTTGTTCAGAAGAGTGACACTGTTATTATTCCACATAACTTTTCCCTTGACTTTTTCAAAAAAATGCTCAGCGAAAGTGTTATATTACATTTTTATCCAAAAAATTTGCCAACAAAGGAAATCATAGCAGAATGGTTAGATAACAAATATAGAGAACATATTAAAAGTTCTGCCTTCCAAAGTACAGTAAACTTATTATCACTATTGAATCACATTTCCGGAGTAACTAAGATTACATTTTATAAAAATGTCAAATATGATTTAGATAAGACACCATTTATCGAATTGCTAAACTTTTATGATACATTATCCGATGAAATGAAAGAGCTATTTATTCGGAACATACTTCTTATCATACTTGAGGTTTCTAAAGACGATGACTTAGATTTACCATTTTGTTAAGATAAATACTAATTTCAAAAATTATTGTCATTTGATTGTCACTCAACCAAAAACGAGCCAAGAAACGCCGCAAATTCGGCATTTCTTGGCTCGTGTACATTATTCAAACTCCAGACAGACAGTATGCCATATAAGTAAAAATCATTGATTTTAAGGCATTTTCAGGAACTATCAACCACTAAAATCTATATGAAAAAAAATAAAAAATGCAATAAAAATGCAATCGAAGTACATTCAGATTTATAAGATAGACCAGCAAAACCTCAATATCTTTCCTTTATAGACGTTCAGAATTGAGCGTCTATTTTTTTACCCCAAAACCAGAAAGGATGTGATACTACGAGGAAATCACCACCGCCGGAGCGTTCCCCTCCGCTTCCAGACCAGAATCCGAAACCAACCATCAAACACAACATTCAGAAAGGACAGGTACATCTATATGGAATTAAAATTCGTTATCCCCAACATGG
>OLON01001367.1_pt1 | contig 14103 bp, 12 predicted proteins | sample 1672691 | NCBI WGS metagenome assembly OLON01 (sample SAMEA3136714, study PRJEB25190) | human gut metagenome | biome: human gut; feature: human-associated habitat; material: faeces | place: Austria | collected 2013
GTAGAGATTATAGAGCTTTTTAAGTATACACAAAAAGTCCCATAAGAACTATAATGAAGAGCGACAAAACCATCATTAGGAAGAACTTATGAGACTTATGAAGAATACCACAAAATTAATCGGAATTAAAGACCCTAACATCATTATTTCTCTTGTTTTTGAAACGGATATTCATATCGAGGTTCAAGCAAAACTGGAATACCAATACTACTACGTCTTAAAAAGCGTCGCTTCCAGTGTGAAAGTTGTAGGCAAGTCACGGGGTCTGAGACATATATCGTTGAGAAAAACCACCAAATTTCAAATCTAGTCCGACAAAAGGTCTCACAACTCCTCACTGAGAAGATATCACTTACGGATATTGCCAGAAGACTTCATGTATCGACGTCCACTGTCTATCGCAAACTTGACCAGTTTAATTTCAAGGAACATTATGACAAACTACCAGCTGTTATGTCCTGGGATGAGTTTAGTTTCAAGAAAGGTGAATTCGCTTTTGTGGCTCAAAACTATGAGAACAACAAACTCATACCCATCCTCGATAATCGCCGCCAAACCACTAGTCGAAACTTCTTTTTGAAGTATCCATTGAAAGTACGCCAAAAGGTAAGGTTTATCACGATGGATATGTCAGGAGCTTTATATGCCACTAAGTTCGAAGACTTTTTCTAAATGCCCAAATCATTATTGATCGTTTCAACATCATCTAGCAGCTTGATCGAGCCTTTTTAAAGACAAGAATTGCCATTATGAACCAGTTTAATAAGAATTCACTACCTTATTGAGATTTAAAAAATCACTGGTGACTCTCTCAAAAGGACAGCCGTAAGTTATCTCGTAAATCATTTCATTCGAAAACCTTTTGTCAAACCTTAAACCCACATGAAGTCCTTGAGAAGACACTGGATTTCTCAGAAGAGTTCGCTAATTATCACAACCTCTATCACCTTTAGGAAGCGTGTTTTCATCACTCTGAACATTCAAAAAGAGAAGACCTATATGGTCCTCTCTAGATGTTATCTTTTCGTCACCCACTACAGCTAACAAAGAGCAACTCTTTTTAGCTTATTTTGCTTTAAACTTCGAAACCTTCTGCCACAACTTCAGCAAAGTTTTCTTCGATAATGCTAGCACAGTGATTACATATAGTCGCGTTGTAGCTACGTTCTTTAGTAGTTGGATCAATACGACGACAACGGTCACATACTTCACCTTCAGCACGTTCTACTGTGAATGAAACACCTTGGAATCTTACAGCAGATTCAGGAACATCTCCTTCAGCAATAGTTAGAGCTGAAACAATCAAAAGTTGAGCAAGGTTAGTATTCAAACTTTCGAGAAGTTCTTTTACTTCAGCATCTGGATAGATAGTTAAATGAGCTTCAAGCGATTTACCAATAACTTTTTCATTACGAGCTTCTTCCAAAGCTTTTTGAGCTTTTCCACGGAAGTCCATGAAGGCATTCCATTTTTCAAGAAGTGCATCTTGATTAGCAAAGTCTTCTGCTTCTGGCAACTCTGACAATTGAACATAGTCTTCATTTTCAAATTCAAGATATGACCAAATTTCTTCTGCAGTATGAGGAAGGATTGGAGTCAAGAGTTTTGTAATCTTAACAAGAATATCGTAGAAGACTGTTTGCATTTGACGACGTTCAAGTGATTTAGCACTCTCAATGTAAACGACATCTTTAGCAAAATCAAGATAGAAGGCTGACAATTCAACATTAATGAAGTTAACTAAAGATTTGTAAATAGTCAAGAATTCGAAGTTTTCATAGGCATCACGAATATTCTTAACCAATTGGTTAAAACGAATAGTCATATATTGATCGACAGAGCGCAAATCTTCAAATGCTACTGCATCAGTTGTTGGATTGAAGTCAGAAGTATTAGCAATCAAGAAACGAAGTGTGTTACGAATCTTACGATAAGATTCTGATACTTGGCTAAGGATATCCATTGAGATACGAACATCATTGCTAGTATCTACACTTGTTACCCAAAGACGAAGAATTTCAGCACCAAATTGTTTCTCAACATCACTAGGAGCAATTGTATTTCCAAGAGATTTGGACATCTTTTCACCCTTACCATCAAGTGCAAAACCTTGAGACAAGAGTTGTTTATATGGTGCAACACCATGGTTGGCAACTGAGGTGATAAGTGATGAGTTGAACCAACCACGGTATTGGTCTGAACCTTCGAGATAGAGATCAGCTGGATATGTTAACTCTGGACGGTTTACAACAACACCATTCCATGACGATCCTGAGTCAAACCACACATCCATAATATCATTTTCTTTAGTGAACTCACCATTTGGTGAACCTGGATGTGTGAAACCTTCTGGAAGAAGATCTTTGGCATCACGTTCCCACCAAATAACTGATCCATGCTCTTCAAAAAGTTTAGCTACATGTTCAATCGTTTCTTCAGTCATGATTGGTGTTCTATCTTCAGCATAGAAGATTGGGAGTGGAACACCCCAAGCACGTTGACGAGAAATTACCCAGTCACCACGGTCACGAATCATGTTGTAAAGACGAACTTTACCCCACTCAGAATGAAATTTAACTTTTTCAATTTCATCCAAGATTTCTTGACGGAATTTAGAAACAGATGCAAACCATTGTGGCACTGCACGCCAGATGATTGGTTTCTTAGTACGCCAGTCAAATGGGTATGAGTGAGAGATTTCTTCTTTCGCAAGAAGTAAATCTCCAAGTTTCTCCATAACAATCGGAGCTACTTTATCGTAGAATTTACCAGCAAAATCAGGACCGGCGTTTTCCATCATGATTCCACGTTCATTAACAGTTACTACAACCTCAAGACCATTAGCAACACCTACGTTATAGTCATCCTCACCAAACCCAGGAGCTGTATGGACGATACCTGTACCAGAGTCTGTTGTAACATGCTCACCAAGAATTACAAGTTCATCAACTTCACTGTCCCAAGGGTGCTCTGTAACGATTTGATTTAATTCATCACCACGGTAAGTATTAAGAACTTCTACTTCTTCCCAAGCAAATTTCTCAGAAAGACTATTTAGCAATTCAGAAGCAACAATAAACTTACGAGTTTCTCCAGCAGGTTTTACAAGAACATACTCAATATCTGCACCTACAGCCAAACCACGTGAAGCTGTCACTGTAAATGGTGTTGTAGTCCAAACAACAATATAAGTATCAGTATCTAAAACACCTTTACCATCTTTAACCTTATTGGCATAGTAAAGAGATGTTGAAACCAAATCATGATATTCAATCTCTGCTTCAGCAAGTGCCGATTCTGATGACCATGACCAGTATACAGGTTTCGCACCTTGATAGATATAACCCTTTTTAGCCATTTCGCCAAAGACACGGATTTGGGCTGCCTCATAGTCTGGTGTCAAGGTAACATAAGGATTTTCCCAATCAGCTGAAACACCAAGACGTTTGAAATCTTCACGTTGCTTATCAACTTGTGAGAGTGCATAATCACGACACATCTTAAGGTATTCAGCGCGATCAAGTTCTTTACGTTTTACGCCTTGCTTAGCCAATACCTGTTCAATTGGCAAACCATGTGTATCCCACCCAGGAATAAATGGAGCATAGAAACCAGACATTGATTTAGATCGAACAATGATATCCTTAGAAATTTTATTCATCGCATGACCCACGTGAATATTACCATTGGCATAAGGAGGGCCATCATGAAGTGTGAAGTGTGGTTTACCTTGATTCAACTCTTGACGACGTTGATATACTTTCGCTTCTTCCCACTCTTTTTGCCAGATTGGTTCTTTATTAGGAAGTCCAGCACGCATTGGAAAAGATGTCTTACCTAGATTTAATGTTTCTTTAAGTTTCATTATATCTCCTCTTTAATTTTTTTATACTAAATAAAAAGAGCCTTCATCAAAAAAGGACGAAAGCTCGTGGTACCACCTTAGTTTAGAGCAAGTAACATTGCTCCCTCAAATGTCCGTAAGGAGGACCATCCTTCTAGCTTACTTAATTCAGCTAGAATGCTAGAAAATGATAACTACCCAAATAGGGAATGTAGGACTCACACCATCTCCCACTCGCTGTTAATATATTTGGAAAGTTTTGTTTTTCTTATTCGCTAATATTTAATTTAAAAGTTTGTGTTTCATTAAGATTTTTTTCAACAGTTACTTCTTGTTCCGAATCATTGTCCTCGTCTACAGGTGCAGAAATTGGAAAATTAGCTACTTCACTTTCGAATGAATCTTCAATACCAAAATATACTGGAGTTGAAGTAATATCATTTGTTTCGTCAACATCTGAATTAGAGAAATCTTTAACTTGTTTATTGCTTTCAGCAGCGCGACGTTGAAGTTCAGCCATTTCGTCAGGAGTGAATTGACGAGTCGCATCGAATGAAGCGGCATCGTTTGAATCTGGAACATGTTCATCCAGCACTTTTTCAACAACTTCTTTAAAGGCAACATCTGAGTTTTGCAGATAAATAGCTGTTGGTTGCAACAATTCCTCCCACTCTGGAGCACTTGCTAAGCTAAGTTGACCTTCAACTGCAGCCAAAAGACGTTGGTGAAAAACACGACTTTGACGTTTAAGCTCTTCAGTTTCAATAGCAACACGTTTTGCTTCATCTGTAGCATCACGAAGAATTTCAGATGCCTTAGATTTAGCTTCTTCGATCAAGCGTGTCGCATTAAAGTTGGCTTTGTTAATCAAGTTAGCTGATTCATCTGCTGCTGAAGCTTTAACTTTTTCAGCTGTTTCTTGAGCCAAGATAACTGACTGGCTCAATGATTCTTTCATTTCATCAAAATAAGCCAATTTTTCTTCAAGCTCTTTTACACGAGTAGTAAGTTCACGATTGTCACGAACTAAATCTTCATAATCATCTATGATAATATCAAGAAATTCATCTACTTCTTGTTCATTGTATCCACGAAATTTAGTGGTAAACTGTTTATCTTTAATATCAAGTGCTGTGATTGCCATTACAGGCCTCCTTTATTTTTTACCATTTCTTCAAGTTCTTTTACATGAGCAACAAGTTCACGATTTCAATGAACTAAATCTTCATAACCATCTACAATAATATCGAGAAAATCATCTACTTCTTGTTCATTATATCCACAAAATTTAGTTGTAAACTATTTTTCGATAATATCAAGAACTATAATTGTCATTACAGATCTCCTCAAGTTTCATTAGCATCTCTGATGCTTTTAAATTAAATACCTACTTTTGTCGTCTTAGAAGACTGTCGATGACGACCTTGGCTTTTCCTGATTTAGAAATTCCTTCTTGTTGACCTAGACGAAATCGGCCAAAACCTCTAACCGAAATCATATCACCAATAGATATTATCTGATCAGATTTCTCAATTTGCCTATAATTAAGTTTGATTTTGCCTGAAGCAATTAGCTTTAAAGCATTTGAACGCGATGTTTTTAATACCGTAGATAACACATTATCAAGACGCATACTAGAAAGCAAGACAAAAGATTGAGAATATTTTTCTTGATTGGAAATCCAATCATCTTTACTTACTTCTCTAAGCGTAACCGAAACCCTACCGATTTTAGTAATAGTCATTATTGCATAGCTTGCTAGATGAGAAGCAATGTTAAATTGAACTCGGCCTTCTTCATCAAGAATAACATCTCCAAATACTTGACGTTCAAGACCAAGTTGATTAAGCAGTGCGCCTAAAATTTTGGGATGTGTCAATTTATTAAATTGTCTAGCATAAGAAATCTCTAATCGTTTAATTTCAAAGTCATCTTCATCAAGCTCATAATAATCCGGAGCAAGAATCACTCTTCCATACTCTTCGTTATCAAAAGTTGAACTTACAAAGAATTTTAAATTATAGTAATTTGCTAAATCTTTGACAATCTGGATTTCACGAGGATTTAAGAAATCAGTCAAATATGGGCTATACCGATCTTCAACTAATTGACAAAATCCCCTAACCTTTTCTAAAAAAAGACGTTCTTCTAACGAGTAATGTTGTTCAATATTTTTTGCTTCAAACATCAAAATAGGACAACCTTAAGAATACTAAGAGAGAAATTTAACAAAAGTATAATTGCGATAATTGAAAAATCAATACCAGCAAAAACCAAATTCAGCCTACGAAATGGTGCAAGAATTGGCTGAACAATTTGTCTAATAGTCTTCCCAAGAGCTGTATCATAAGCTCCTGGAAACCAAGATAACAAAGCATAGATTACAAGGAGTATCTCTACCAAGTTAACAACACGTGCCCAAATAACATATAGTAATACAAACATGGCTTAACGTCTCTTCATGTCGAAGTCAAAAGTAGATTCTTGATTTCCATGACTCAAACTAATCTCTTCGATGTCAACAACAACGTTGATTGGTGTGAGCAAGTACATGGAAGAACCAACTTTTTGTAAGTTTCCTGTAAGTACCTTGCTAGCACCATCAATAAAATCTAAACAACGACGAGCTTGTGCTTCTAACATATATTGAAAATCAATTAAAACACATTCATTTTCAATCAAAAGTTCTACAATTTCTTGAGCATCTTCATATTTTTTAGGATATTTAATTGCAATAGTAGTTTTAGTTGTATTCATTTGTTGGGATCCCTGATTAACTTGTGATCGACTCAAAGGTAAACTACTAAGGACTTGAGTTTTCTGTACGTCTGATTTGATATGTTGGCGACGAGGAGGGACTGTTTCCTGAGGACGCTCAGGTTTACGTTGCTGTTGAGATGGTGTCTGCTCAGTTTTCTGTACTTTAACTGGACGTTCTTTAGCAACATCTTCATGATCTGTTACTTCGTCGGCATCAAAATATGAAACAATTTTTTCAATTGCATCTTTTATTGCCATAAGGTTATTCTCCGTTCTCTTTAAAGAATGCACTGCCTATTCTAACAAAGGTTGATCCATTCTGAATAGCCATGTCATAGTCTCGACTCATCCCCATGCTTAGTTGATCACAAGGAACATTCTTTAGTTTTTTATCTTGAATTGATTGTCTAAGTTCATTTGTCTCAGCAAAAATCTTATCAAGTTCTTGAGTATTCGCATCAATTGGAGCCATAGTCATTAGCCCTACTATACAAATTTTATCAAGATTTTTAATTTGATTTAGAACAGTGTCAAGTTCTTCAGGTGAAAAACCATGTTTCGACTCCTCACCTGAAACATTAACTTGGAGGAAGCAATTAATGGTATGATCCGCACGCTTTTGAATTTCCTCTGCCAATTTAACAGAATCCAAAGCATGAAAATAATCAACTAAATTAATAACATCCTTTACTTTTCGACGTTGTAGGGTACCAATAAGGTGCCATGTCAAATCATATTTTTTTAACGCCTGATACTTATCTAAAAATTTATCAACACGGTTTTCAGCAATGTGTTTAATTCCCGTTTCAACCAATTCTTCAGCGATTTCACTTGAAACATACTTAGTTACGGCAATTATATTGACTTCTTCGCTAGAGCGATTAGCTTTTTCACATGCTCTCTTCACCGCCTGATAAACATCATTTTTATTTTCTTCTATAGTCATTATTAACGGTTTTTAAAGAATGGTGGTGTCTCCAATTCATCGTCATCTTCAACATCACTTGAGAATGTAGACATAGTCAATTGACTATCAAGTTCACCTGTCTTAGGACGAGAAATATTATCACGTCTCAAGTCCCAGTTTCCAAAAGCTGATTGCTCTTGTTGAGGTGCTGCCATAGTTGGACGAACGCCTGGTTGTGACATTGAATGTGTTTCATTGTAGTCGAAATTTGGTTGACGTTCAAATGAAGCTTGAGAACCTAGACGTTGTTGTTCTTGAGCAACTTGCTGATTAGGAACTGACGATTGTGAAGGAGCTGTAGTCACTTTGCGTGGTTGAGCTTTCATACCAGATACCTTTTCAGCACGCTCTTGACGAACCCCCGTTGCAACAACCGTTACACGAATTTCATCTTTCAAAGTATCATCGATTGATGTACCAAGCCAAATATTAACACCGTTACCAGCAGCTTGACCAACGATTTCAGATGCTTCTTCTGCCTCTGTAAGTGTCATATCAAGGCCACCAGTTACGTTAACGATAACATCTTCTGCACCATCGATAGTTGTTTCAAGAAGCGGTGAATAGATTGCTTTGCGTGCAGCTTCAACAATACGTTCTTCACCAGAACCAATACCAATCCCCATAAGCGCATTGCCTTTATTTGCCATAACTGTTTTCACATCAGCAAAGTCGAGGTTGATTAAACCTGGGTTGGTAATAAGGTCTGTAATACCTTGTACCCCTTGGCGTAGGACATTATCTGCTTCACTAAGGGCTTCAAGAAGTGGAGTTTTCTTATCAACGATTTCAAGAAGGTTGTTGTTAGAGATAATAAGAAGAGTATCAACTTGTTCACGCAATTCTTGAATACCTTCAATAGCGAAGGAACTACGCTTATTACCTTCAAATCCAAATGGACGCGTAACCACTGCTACTGTCAATGCACCCAAGCTTTTCGCAATACGTGCAATAACTGGTGCTGCCCCTGTACCAGAACCACCACCCATACCAGCAGTGATAAATACCATATCAGCTCCTGTAAGTGCCTCTGTAAGTGTTTCTTCACTTTCTTCAGCTGCTTTACGACCAACTTCAGGTTGACCTCCAGCACCAAGACCACGAGTCAATTTAGGACCTAATTGGATAACTGTTTCTGCTTTAGAAGAGCTGAGCGCTTGAATATCCGTGTTAGCTGCAATAAATTCAACACCAGAAAGACCTTCTTCAATCATTCGGTTGATGGCATTTCCTCCACCTCCACCGACACCAATAACTTTAATTACCGCACCCTGAACTGATGCGCTATCAAATGAAAAACTCATTTTATTTCCTCGCTTTTACTAGATTCAATTAATCAAACATACTTCCGAAGATTCCACGAACACGATCTCCAAGTTTTTGTTTTTGTTCATGATTTTCTCCATCAACCGGTTGAGGTACCTCGACGGTATTCTCAACTGGAATACGATTTGGTTGTGGCGTCACTCGAGGTGCTGGAGTATGAGTTCTATCAAAACTCAAGGTAGGCGCCTCATTGTCGATAGGTTTACGACGAAGATACTCTTCACCACACACAGCTTGCTGAGCAATAATATCAACTTCTGTAAGGAGACCAACATACTCAACAAGACTAATTACATTTGCAAACATTGGATTACGGATGCCAACTTGGTTAGGTATATAAAGTTTCACATTTGTCTCAAAAATTTCCTGAGCAACTTCAACTACACCTGGCATGATGGCTGTTCCACCTACAAGGACAATGCCACCAGGCAAATCAAGTAGGCGACCTCGTGTCAAGTCTTGTTTAACTCTATCCAAGATATGCTTCACACGAGCTGAGATAATTTCAGCAAGGTATTTCTCAGTGATTTCAACAGGTGAATTTTCACCTACAACCTCTACCTGAACAGTTTCAGTTTCACTTGCTTCTTCAATGTCAGCATTACCAAAATTAAACTTAAGTGCTTCTGCAATTTGCATAGATGTTTTTAAGACTTTTGAAATATCCTTGGTGATATATTCGCCACCCTCAGGGTAAATATTGGTAAACTGAAGTTCTTGAGCACGCATGGTTGCAACAGTCGTTTGACCACCACCCATATCAATAACAGTAGCACCAAATTCACGCTCACCTTCATTCAAGACAGCACGAGTCATTGCAAGAGGAGAGATGACGATATTCTCAACCTGAATACCTGCACGCTCAACTGTCTTACGAATATTGTGAAGAATTGTTGTTGGTCCTGTGTAAATGAGGCCTCTCATCTCAAGACGAATCCCCATCATTCCACGAGGATCATGAATCCCTTGAAAACCATCAACGATAAATTCTTCAGGAACTAGTGAGATAACCTCACGCTCAGGTGTAATACTCTTAGTCAAGGCTGAGCGAACAACACTTTCAACATCTTCATCTTTGATTTCTTTTGATTCACTTGATACAGGAATCATACCTTGTGTAGGCTCAATTTGAAGAAGATTGGCTGGAAGCCCAACATTCACTTGTTCAATCACAATACCGGCTTTTTCTTCTGCTTGCTCAATAGCTGTTTTGATTGATTTTGCTGCAGCGTCAATATCAACAATGATGCCATCTTTCACACCAGAACTCTTAACATTACTTACTCCGATGACATTCATTGATCCATCAATAAACTCAGCAACAAGAACCTTAATCGAGCTAGTTCCTATATCTAATCCTGTAAAAAAGCCATCTCTAGCCATTCACTGACCTCTCAATCTTTCCATTCAATATCTTTGTAAACTGTATAAATACAGAATTATTCAGATACTATTGTACCATAAAAAAACGTAAAATGTCAGCATTTACGTTTTTATTATTCAATATTAGTCTTGACTAGGGGAAGGTTGAAGAGTTTTATCTTGATTAACAGTCGGTTTTCCTACTCCCTGAATATCTGAATTTTCAGCATTAGCTTCTTCCTCAGTATTTTGTTCAGTTAGTGTCGTTGTTTCCTGACCCTCGTCAGAAATTTCTTTGTCTTCCTTCTTATCTGTCTTGCTTTTATCTTTCTTTTTATCCTTATCAGTTTTTGATGCTTCTACTTCAGGAGTTGTTGTATAGAGGCCAACCTCCATATCTACAATACATCCATTTGAAAGCTTACTCTTAATTTTCTCGTAATAAGGTAACTTAGTCGTTAATTGAGAGAGGGGAACGCGAATAGAATTTCCATCATATAACTCAATTGTCAACAAATCTGTAGTTGCTTTTGTAGGCGTTAAATTAATAATTTGAATATTATTCTTGATTTTACTATCAAGTTTATACAACTCTTTTACTAAATCTTCAATTTTCTTTTCATCATCCATCTTTAAAGTGATAAATTTATCTGGTAGTTTTCCTGCTGAAACAGTCCCTCCAGTCTTACCACTTTCAAGAATAGAAACATATCCATTTGATGTTTGACGATAAGCCACGATTGGATATTCTTTCACTGCAATATTAAATTGATTTGGAAAACTATAAGTTACCGTAGCCTTTTTAACCCAAACGTTGGTTTTTTCAACAGTTGATGCAATCTCTTCTTGGTTGAAAAAAACGTGAGTAATATAATCTGTATCAAGAATACCACTTGCAACTTTCACATCTTCCGGTAGAGCATTTTTTGTTCCTGATACTGTAAGAATCTTTTGCTTAGACCAAGGCGAGATAAAGAAGAGTGAAAATACGATTAAAATCACAGCTATAAAAATAACAAGCCCTGCAAGATTTTGTTGTGCAGTTGGAATGTTGCTAGTCGTATTGAATTTTTTTCTTTTTTTCTTCTTGACCTTTTTTTTTACCGGTATTTTGTTCTCCTGAGATGTGGCTTTTTCTGGATGAACGCCCGTTTTGTTAGTCATCTCTTCTGAATCTTTAGTTTCTTGTTTTCTCAAAAATTCTAGATTTCGCTTCTGCCACTCCGTCAGAACTTTTTTTTCTTGTGATTTTTGATCCTTTTTTGACATGAAATTCCTTTATTTATTTGAAATACTAGTAACTAATAGGTTATAAAAATCATCAGGAGAAGTGATTTCCTCAGATTTAGCCATAGCTTCTTTGTAAGTCTCTGCATGTTCAACAAGTTGTTCGAGCTCGTGTTTTAATGTCTCCCAACTTAATTCCGGTTCCTGCAATTGACGAGCGTAACCCTTTCTTTCAAAATAGTCAGCATTTTCAAGCTGGTCCCCACGGCTAGCTTCTTTTCCTAGAGGAACGATTAAATGAAGTTTTTTCATAGCCAACAATTCAAAAATAGTATTTGAACCACCACGAGTTACAACTAAATCCGCCATATCCATAAGAGGTTGGTACAAATCTGTCACATAATCAACTCTATAAAGATGACGCTCTAGGGTATTTAATGAGGAATCCCCAGATATATTGATGATATTATAGTTCTCAATCAGTTCTGGAGTTTTGCTAATAAAATCATTAAACACCTTTGCACCAGCTGATCCCCCAATAAAAAGGACTGTTTTTAGTTTCTCATCAAACTGTTCTTTAATCTTATCTAGTTGATCTGAATTATCAAACCTTGTCATACCCACCTTAGTAATAGCACCAACATGCCGTGTCTTCACCAAAGTTTTTGATTGTTCAAAAGTCGTAAACATAGTAGTTGCAAACTTGTATGCGATTTTATTGGCTAAGCCCATAGACAAATCAGACTCGTGAACATATACAGGGACTCTTAATAATTTAGACGCGATAACTGGCGGTACAGATACAAATCCGCCTTTTGAAAAGAGTGCTTGGGGACGAATCTTAGCAATAATTGCAATTGACTGTAGAATTCCCCAACCAACTTTAAAGACATCCAACATGTTTTGCCATGAAAAATAACGACGTAGTTTACCTGTAGCGATACTATGGAAGGTTACATCTAGACCAGACTTATCAATTTGTTCGTGTTCAATACCATGTTTATCACCGATATAGTGCACTTCCCATCCATCTTTTAGAAACTTTGGAATTAAGATAAGATTTAAAGTCACATGTCCAACTGTCCCTCCACCAGTAAAAACAATCTTTTTCGATTTTGCCATAGCCTATCCCTTCAATCGCTCAACAGTTGTGATAAATTCATCACCACGCACTTCGAAATTCTTGTACATATCCCAACTCGCGTTAGCAGGACTCAACAAGACAACATCACCTGCACTAGCTTGTTCAAAGGCAATGCGTGTCGCATCAGCCACATCTTTGGCATCCAGATAGGTTACACCAGCTTTGTCTGCAGCACGTTTGACACGAGGAGCTGATTCTCCCAAAATTACCATTTTCTTAAGTCCAGTAATATCAGGAATGAGTTCATCGAATTCATTACCACGGTCCAAACCACCGGCAATCAAAATGACTTTACTATTATCAAAGCCAGAAAGTGCTTTTTGTGTCGCTAAAATATTTGTTGACTTACTATCATTATAGAATTTTACATCATCAATCGTATCAACAAATTGAAGACGGTGTTTAACCCCACCAAAACTTGAGAGAGTTTCTTTAATTGCCTGGTTTGAAACACCTGACAATTTTGCTACAGCAATTGTCGCTAAGGCATTTTCAACATTGTGACTTCCTGGAACTCCAAGTTCATCAGCATGCATTAGCAATTCACCTTTGAAGTAGAGGCCACCATTTTCCAGATAAGCACCATCTACTTTTTCCACAGTTGAGAAGGGAACGACTTGTGCATTTGTTTGCGTAGCCAACTCTTTAGCCAAATCTTGATTAAAGTTTAAAATAATAAAATCGTCTGATGTCATTTCGTTTTGAATATTCCATTTGGCAGCTACGTATTCTTCAAAGCTACCATGATAGTCAATATGCGTCGGCATCAAGTTCGTAATCACAGCAATATGTGGATGGAAACTCTCAATTCCCATTAATTGGAAAGAAGACAACTCCATGACCAAAGTATCCTGATTTGTCACTGATTGCGCTACTTCTGATGCAGGGAAACCAATATTTCCAGACAAGACACCTGACTTTCCACCATGATTTAAAACATCAGCAATCATAGTTGTTGTGGTTGTCTTACCGTTTGAGCCTGTAATACCGATAATTGGTGCTTCAGAGACTAGGTAAGCCAATTCAACTTCAGTCCAAACTGGAATTTCTTTTTCAAGCGCACGAGCTACCATTGGATTATCATACCGAATCCCAGGATTCTTGACCATTAATTCAAAATTTTCATCCAAAAGTTCAAGAGGATGTCCACCACAAACAACCTTAATGCCTTCTTCAAGAAGTGATTGAGCCGATGGGTTTTCCTCAAATGCTTTTCCATCATTAACAGTAACAATAGCTCCTAGCTTAGCCAAAAGACGAGCCGCTGCTTCACCAGATTTAGCCAAACCAAGGACTAAAACTTTTTTATTTTCCAATTGTGTTATTGATTTCATAATTCGTCCATTCTCTCAAATTGTATCATAACCATTTTACCCTTTATCACAAGCTATTTCAAGGAGTAGTATTTTCTAGTTACAGAAAAAAGCCAATCTAACAGATTGACTTTAATATCATGCTACTTATTTTCGCCTT
>OLON01001372.1_pt1 | contig 14067 bp, 10 predicted proteins | sample 1672691 | NCBI WGS metagenome assembly OLON01 (sample SAMEA3136714, study PRJEB25190) | human gut metagenome | biome: human gut; feature: human-associated habitat; material: faeces | place: Austria | collected 2013
CTTCCAGTGAACGACCATATGGACGAGCAGTAACGCAAGCAGCATTTTGGCACTCATCGCATGTAGCGGGTTCCAGAAGTAGTACCCCTTGGCGTGCAGCCCCAGCGTTGGCAGCACCGCACCCGAAATCAAAATACCCGACACCATGACCATCATAAAAACCAGCGCCATAAGCAGGTTGAACGCAAGACTCCCCGTACGATTCCATGAAGGACGCAGCCCTCGCAGAACCTCGATGATCCAATCCATATGCACCAGCACATGAACAAAGAACACGATGAAAACGCCCAGGCCTAACCACTCGTGAAAACCGATACCTGTGATCGCAGGGTTAGCAACGAGCAGGTAGACCGCCAGGGCGGCTAGGTCAACGACAAGGTTACGTTTGTCCATGTTACCCCGCCCTCCTAACAATCAGCACGAGAGCAACGACGAGCGCCACCGGCGCGAGCACCCACAGGTTCAAGCTTGCATCGGATGCTTGATGGTAACGCGTGGTCAGCGTGTCCCACGCGTGGCATTCCGCGCTTGAGCACGATGCCTCGGGGCAGCTCATCTCATGAACGCCATCGGGCGCGGGCACGTTGTCGAACCCGTGGCACTCGCCCGACGCGCACCCCGCTACCGGGCACGGAGACTCGGCCGCGATGGCATGCACCCCCGTTGACGGCTCCACCATGAACCCGGCCGCGAGCACCAAACCTCCGGCGAGCGCAAACACCGCAAGCGTTATCAGAAGCTTCCTTACCATGGCTCCCCTTCCGCAATTGCGAGGGGCGAGACCGACAGCGGATCCCGCCGGGAATCTGGAGCTAACGCGTTTCCCTATCCGACCTCAAGGGCAGATACTTCAATCCGACAAGGAGCATGAGTACGCCCAGGGCAACCACGCCCAGCACGATGCCGAATTCAAGCGGCGTCGGCCAGTACACCATGCCCTGGTAGGCACCGGCCAGACCGGATTCCCATCCCGTAACCGTATAGGGAGTTGCGGGCCCTGCATAGTCGAGATTCGGAATCTGGAAGCCGCCCACCAGCAGCTGCACGCGCTTGCAGAAGATACCGACTATGGCCAGCAGCGACGCGACCACGATGAGCGGGTTCGTGCGCAGCCTCGGCGCGAAACACACGGCCGCAGCCAGCGCGCAGCCAATGATCTCGACCCAGAAGAACGGCGCGAGCGGGCCGGACACCAGCATAGCTACGACTTCGGCGCCGGAGCCTCCAGGGAAGGCAGAGGTCAAGAGGTCGCAGCCGAAGAAGTACAGGTCAACAACCACGAACGCTCCCAGCATCTTGGTCATTTTCGTAATGTTTGACTGGTCGAGCTCAAGGTAGCCCACGCGGCGAAGCGCGATAACCACAGCAAGCACCAGCGCCGTTCCGCACACAAGCGCCGAGGACACGAACCACGGGGCCAGAAGCGCCGTGTGCCAAAACTCGCGCGCCTGCTGCAGCCCGAATATCCAAGCAGTTACCGAGTGCACGAGCACGGCGCACACCAGTGCGATTACGCTAACAATGCGCAGGGCAACCGCCGACACCTTACCCTCCTCGGCACGCAAGGTGGCCCAGAGGTAGACGATGGACAGGATAAGGTAGGCGCCCAGCACGATGATGTCCCACATGAGCGGCGAGCCCAGGTTCGAGTACGCGAACAGTTCCCACAGGCGCGCCGGGTGCCCCAGGTCCACCACCACGAAGGCGATGGCGAGCACCGTGCAGCAGATGGACGTCCACACGGCCACCTTGGAGATGCCGCCGAAGCCCTTCATGCCGAACGCGCGCGGCACCGACGAGATGATGAGGCCGCCAGCCGACAGGCCCACCAGGAACATGAACAGGGTGATGTAGAGCCCCCACGAGTCCAGGTTGCGCATGCCGGTCTGCACGAGGCCGCCGGAGAGCTGGAACCCCCACAATGCGAGCCCTGCCGCCGTTAGAACAGCCGCTGCCGCAATGCCAGCATTCAGGCCCTTACCCCCGAATCTGGCAGCAGGAGCCTTGACGGTCTTCGCCGTCAAATCGTTCTCAGACATGATAGTCTCCTTATTTCCCTAGACGAGGTAGTAGACAGACGGGTTGGTGCCGCGCTCGGGCAGCAGCTGCTCGTGCGGCCGCGACGCAAGGAGCTGCGACACCTCGGATTGGGGATCGTTTAGATCACCCCAATGGCGGGCGTATATCTTGCACGCATTGACGCAGGCGGGCTCCTCCCCACGTGCAAGGCGGTGATAGCACATGGTGCACTTCTCCACTACGTGCTTTTGATGCTCGGGAACGCCCTTCCCTCCGACCTTGTGGTCGATGGAGTACTTCGGCTCCTCCCAGTTAAACGAGCGTACGCCGTTATACGGACATGCGGACATGCACATACGGCACCCGATGCACTTATCGTAGTCTTGGCGCACGGCACCGGTCTCGGGATCCTTGAACGTGGCACCTACTGGACACACCTTCACGCAGGCGGGGTTCTCGCAGTGCTGACATGCAACAGGATAGTACAGCCGATGCAGCGTGTCGGGATAGGTGCCGCTCGGCGTGTTCGGACTGTCGCCACCGTCGGTAAGCAGGTTATTCCATCGAACATTGTCCGCAACGTTGTTCTCGATCTTGCATGCGAGAACGCATGCCTGGCAACCATAGCACGTCGTGGTATCGATGACGAACCCCAGGCGGCGTGCGACGCTCGCACCCTCGGTTTCGCTTCCCATGGTTAGCCCTCCTTCCATGCCCTGATATCGGCAATCGCATCTGAATACGACGAGGTTTGGCTGAGCGGGTCATACTTCGAGGTGAGCAGCTCGACCCAGTTTCCAGCCTTGAAATCAGCCGAACGCCATCCGACTGCATAGGAGAGCACGCCGGGACGCACCCCTGACGAGTACACGAGCTTCGCCACCGCATGGCCTTGATCGTTGAACACTTCGACGTATTGCCCGTCCGCAAGCCCGCGGGCTTGCGCGTCCTCGGGGTTGATGTCCACGGTCGGCTCAGGAAGGGTTTCCCGCAGCCAGTTCACATCCCAGTACTGCGTGTGGTACATCTCATAGGTACGATGACCCAGAAGGACGAAGGGGTACTCTTTCATCTGCGGATTCTCCGGAGAAGCCACGTAAGGCTCGTAGTAGCGGATGAGGTGCTCCTCGTCGAAGTCGTACTCGTAGCCCGCATCGTACTTGCACACCGGATAATCGAGATAGAACTCTGCCTTCTTCGTCTTAGTACGGAACGAATACGTCTTGGGAACGACATAGGGGCCCTTCAAGCTGATGAGATTCTCCGCTTTACAGCGCTCGAGCGTCACGCCTTCGGCGTGATACCGCTCCGTGTCCAGGGCCATCTCCATGAACTCATCGTCCGTTTGCTTGAAGTGCGCGCCTGCGCCCACAGCCTCGGCAAGGAGCCTTACGAACTCGCCATCGGGCTTGCATTCGTACAGAGGCTCGATGCTCTTGTCCTGGTACTTCACGCAATAACCGTCGATAAGCAACATATCGGACTTCTCAAGTATCGTTGCAGCAGGAAGCACGATATCGGAATAAGCCGGCCCTTCGTTGAGCGTTATGTCAACCGAGACAATAAGGTCCATCCTGTCCAAGATACCGCTCTTCGTGCGCTTCAGGTCAACGCCGCCGCCCACACTCGAACCCGAACCGAGAAGCAGCAGCACCTTCACCGGCCAATCCTGCCCGTTCCACTTCCCCGTATCCATCGTATCGAAGAAGCAGGGCAGGGGTATCTTCGGCGAGCTCGTCTCGGTTGGATAGAAGAACTCCCCGTTGATGTTGCCCCACAAAACGTCACCGATCTTGGTGCCCACGTTGCCCGTTACGCACATGAGCGTGGCCAGGCCAGTTCCCACCTGCGCGCCGTTGCAGAACGCTTGCGGGCCGTAACCGTAGTCGTGCGCCACGTAGCGCTTCGCGCAGAGCCGCGCGAATTCCCTTATTGTCTCGGGGTCGACCTCGCAGATCTTCGTCGCCTCTTCCGGAGCGAACGGTGCCACGCGCTCGACCAGCATATCAAACGCAGTCTTGCATGCGATGCCGTTTACCTCGAACGTGCCGGACATGAGCGGATTGGCGCACTCGTACAGGGAGACCGGACCGTTCGCGTCGGCATCCCACACCTGACAGGGATCCTCGTTGTCTTCCAAGAGCCCGGCACAGGGTTCGCGACACGTCACCGGATCCGACTGCCACGACCCGCCGCGGGCGCTCTCGTCGTTAGAAGCAGGACGCGGGGCGCCGGTGATATCGCTTTCCCGTAGATACCGACCGTTGTCCTGACGGATGAGAACAGGGGCAACGGTGTTCTTAAGCAGGAAGCCCGAGTCGTGCAGACCCTCCTCGATGATAACTTGCACGAGCGACATCATGAGAGCCGGATCGGTTCCAGGGCGCGGACGAACCCACATATCGGCCTTAGACGCGATGAACGTGTAGTTCGGATCGACAACAACCAGCTTCGTCCCCTTCTGCTTGCCGGTGAGCAGGTTCGTCACGCGATTGGGGAACGTAACGCCCGTGTTCAATCCCCAGATGACGTTCGCAACCGTCGCCGTGGCCGTAGGAGGCATGCCTTGGGGTACGTGGTACATGTAGTCGCCCCACACCTTCTGATGCCCGAACGCCACCGCATCATCGGGCGTCGGAATAATAGTCGTCCACTCCATGACGTTGAACAGGCGGGTGAGCAGGTTCCCGTTCTGCGTTCCATGGAGAAGGCCTTGCCCACCCTGGCCGGCGAGCACGCCTGCAACACTGTGCGGGCCGTACTCGGCCATAGTCTTCTTGATCTGGCCGGCTATCTGGGAGATCGCCTCTTCCCAGGTGATACGCTCCCACTGCCCACCGCCACGGGGAGTTCCCTCAACGCGGCGCATCGGATAGCGGAGCCGATGCTCGCCGTAGGTTCGCTGGATCCACGTACGACCCTTCGCACAGGGGCGCTCGGCCCAGGGGTTCTTGGCCCACGTCCGCTGCTCTACCGCGTAGCCGTCACGGACAACAACCTCGCCGATGCACTGATGGCACGATGAGTACATGCAACCGGTATGGGCGAGCTTCTCCCCCTCTTCGCCCGTCGGTGCGCCCTCGGCCGCAAGTGCAGCGAGCGGCACGGTTCCCGTAACCGCTGTTGTGCCTGCCGCCACGGCAGTTGTCTTCAGAAAGGTTCTGCGCGTGAGCCCGACATGCGGGTCGTTCGTTCCCGACATCTCTCCTCCTCCAAAGATCTTGTCAGGATATCCCCGAAAACGGTTCGTGAAACCGCGCGGCACTCCGGCCCCTTAAAACCCAAATCCTACAGGATATCCCCCGATACGTACCTGATAAGAATTGGCCAAATCCTTTATTGTCACATTATCACAATGTCTTGCGACATTCAATAGAATAGACTATGCTAGATCGTAGATAGAATGGGCGCTGGCGACGTGCCAGCCTTCTCGCAGAAGCGCATTGCATGGACTTTTCGCTCTGCGAATAACGCATTTGCGATTGGCGCCAAGCTAATAATTTGGGGGCTTTTCCCGATCGGGAACGGTCAAGGGTTTTCGCGCTATTGCCACCGATCGGTAACGACACGTCGGGCGGGCGCCTAGTGCGCGAGTTTCTTGTTTGCCAGTCGGGCGGCCACCATGGCGATGATGTCGTCGTCGGCGAGGCCGGCGTTGGCACAGGCACGGATCATGTCGTCCACCAGCAGCTCCACCGGGCTGTTCGCAGCCAGGTCGGCACCCACGGAATGGCGCTCGGCCACGAATGTTCCCCTGCCCTTGCGGGTGGAGATGTAGCCCTCGCGCTCGAGCTCTATCTCCTTGGAGATGATGGCGTCCAAGATGGCGTCCGATATCTGGTCGCACATCTTGTCGGGATGCCCCTCGGTGACGGATTCGGACGTGAACAGGTAGGATTTTGGCAAAGCGATCGATAAGCTTGGCCTTTGCTCTATCGTCATTTCAATTCTCTCTATACTTTAGATTGCCCATTATCCAGCTTATTTAGGTTGATGACCCTTATTGGACGTCCATCTTGCTCGACAGCTCCTTTTTTAAAGCCTGATATGACTCTTCGCTCATTGCGTGCTCCATGCGACAGGCATCCCTTTGTGCAATTTCAGTCGGAATGCCAAGGTTGGTAAGAACCTTGAAGAAGAAGCAATGGCGGTCGTAAACTCTTTCAGCGATTTTGCGTCCCCCATTTGAAAGGCGAACCAAACCTCGAGGCCTAAATTCAACATATCCTTCCGCGCTCAAGGAGGACATAGCTTTTGATATGCTCGCCTTGGAAAAACCCATTCTACTGGCCATATCCACTTGCCTTACAAAACCACCAGAACGAGTTTCGAGAATAAGCAGGTTTTCTAGATAGTCTTCCCTTGACTCACTCAAAGTCATCAGTTCCACCTCACTTAATTCAAAATCCGACCCGTCGACGACTGAAGCTCCACCATTTTCTTGAACAGGCTGTCTTCGCGCTCCATGAGCTCCGACGGCTTTCCTTGCTCGGCAACGCGGCCTCCATCCAGCACCACGATTTTGTCGGCGCTCATCACGGTTCTCATCCGGTGCGCGATGACCAGCACGGTTTTGCGTTCAAGGAGACACGATAGCGCCTCCTGCACCTTCGTCTCATTTTCAACGTCAAGTGAAGCGGTCGCCTCATCCAGAAGAACAATGGGGGCGTTTTTGAGGATCGCCCGGGCAATCGATATGCGCTGGCGCTCGCCTCCGGACAAAAGCGCGCCGTTCTCGCCTATCCTCGTTTCATAGCCCTTCGGCATGCGGGAGACAAAATCATCGCAGTTCGCCGCCCGAGCCGCCGCAAACACCTCCTCATCCGTGGCATCTGGCCTACCGAGTCGGATGTTCTGCATGATCGTGTCGTCGAACAGAACCACATCCTGGAACACTTGGGCGAAATCGACGAGAAGGGCCTCGGGGTCGACGGTCGAAACGTCCACGCCTCCGATGCTCACAACGCCATCGTCGGCATCCCAGAAACGGGCAGCCAGCTTGGCCGCGGTGGACTTGCCGCCCCCGCTCGGACCGACCAAGGCGGTCACCTCGCCCTCCTTCGCAACAAATGAGACGTTCGAGAGAACCTTCTCGCCTCCTTCGTACGAAAAAGTCACGTTGTCGAAAGAAATGTCGTGATTCGCCGGCTCGAATTCCATCGACCCGGTTTGAGGCCGCTCGTGCTCGATGGAGTGCATGCGCTTGATTCCGAGCTTGAGATTGAGAAGCTCCGTCACAACTTCAAGCACGGTGTTGATCGGATCGTAGAATCTCGTCACCACGAGAAGGAAGCAGAAGTACACCATGAACTCTAGTTCCCCCGATGCCAAAAGCAGGGCTCCGACGAGGACGGTCGAAGCTATTCCGAGCTTGAGGAACGCTTGCGCGGCCGACACGGGAACGGCACTCGAAAGCTCCGAGACGATCTGGGCCTTCTCCGCGCGATCGATCTTCTGATCCAGTTGCTCGAGATACGTTTCCGATTGGTTCGCCGCCGTGATCTCTTGGGCGCATTCGAGGTACTCCTGCAAGCCGTCCGCAACGTCAAGCTGGCGGTCGATGAGAAACTGCCCCTTCGCATCTTGGCTCTTCCGAGAGAAGGCGATGATGAGCAAGGCGATGGGAAGAACCCAGAGGGCGGCGATGGCCATCTTCCAGTTGAAGAGCAGAAGCATGATCGAGATCAATATGGTCGACGCGCCGGTTCCGAACAAAAGGGGCATGATATGGGAGAACATGCGCTCCTGATCGGCGCAGTCCTTCATGATGGTGGTGGTGAGGTCCGAGAGGTCGCGCCTTCCGAAAAAGGAAAGGGGCAATCTGCGCAGCACCTCGGCAAGCTCGATCCGCTTTCTGGCACTCTCGCCGTACACGACATTGTAGGTGAAATGGTATTCGAGCCATTGGGTCAGCAGCATGAGCAGGAGTATGACGACGATGGCTGCAAGATAGCCACCAAGAGCAGGGAGGGGCTTCGAGGGGTCGAGCAGATGATCCAGGTAGTCGTTGGTCGCCATGCACAGCACGCCAATGGGTGCCATCATGACGAGGTTGGCGAGAGCGCAGAAGAACGCGCCTCTCTTGAACTCGAAAGCACCCCGCTCGGTCAAAGCGAACTTCTCACGCAGCATCGTTGGCACCCCCTCCGATTCTCCAAGAGACTGATTTCTGATAGTCCTCCCACATCCGGCGATACACTCCCTTGCTTTCGACAAGATCCCCGTGGGATCCCGATTCCGAGATGGCCCCGTTCTCCACGACGCAGATCCTGTCCGCGCCCACCACGGTCGATAGCCGGTGTGCAATCATGAGAACGGTCTTGCCGTGCGTAAGACGCGCGAGCGCACGTTGGATAAGGGCTTCGTTTTCCGGATCGGCGAACGCTGTGGCCTCGTCCAAGACCACGATAGGCGCATCTTTCAGAATGGCCCGGGCAAGCGCGATACGCTGGCATTCGCCGCCCGACAGGTAGACGCCCTTCGCGCCGACCACCGTGTCCAAGCCCTCGGGCAGCTTCGCGATGATGTCGTCGCATTGCGCCGCGTGCGCGGCCGCCTCCACCTCCGCGCGCGTAGCCGACGGGCGCGCGAATCTGATGTTGTCAATGAGGCTGCGCTTGAAAAGCCGTGTGTTTTGGAAGACGAAGGAAACGGAATCCATCAGTTCCGAACGGGGAACATCCCGCACATCAACACCGCCGACAAGCACCCGTCCTTCATCGACGTCCCAGAACCTCGGAACAAGGCTTGCAATGGTGCTCTTGCCTCCTCCCGACGGCCCGACGAGCGCCATCGTTTCTCCTTCGGGAATCGCAAAGCTCACGTTCTTGACGGCAGGTGCGTCAGCGCCCGGATACGTGAAAGACACCCCTTCAAAAACGATATCGCACGTCCCGCTCGCCCTCCCGCCTTTCGCAGAACAGCAAGGCATCTCCGGCGTGGATAGGATCCCCTCGATTCGCATCACGGCATCTTGGGCCATCGCCGCAGCTTCAGAGGCGTACAGTATCTTGGTCATCATCGATGTCGTCACCGCGCTGAACACCACGTAGAAGAGGAAGTCCGTGAAGAACGACGCGAAGTCCCCTGCTGCCCCCGCAAGCAGGATGCTGGCGGGAACCAGCACAGCAAAGGTCGAGTTGATCGCCACGATCTGCACGACCTGCGGTTTTTCGCACAACTTCGAATAGCCATGGGCCATATCCCGGTACTGCAGGATGGCCTCCTTGAATGCGTTGAACGAATCGACCGTTTGCTGGAACACTTTGACGACGGGCATGCCTCGAACATATTCGGTCGCAGCGGCGTTCATTCGGTTCAATGCCTGCTGGTAGTTCGACACGAAAGTCAGATAGCTTGAGTTCTCATCGCTGCCTCCCCCTCCCATCATCCTCCAAATGCACGCGAAGGACACCGCGATGGGAACCAGGCACGCCAAACCCATGGCCCAGTCGAAGATGAACATCACGACGACAAACACAACGGGGGTGATGAGGGCTCCCACGAAATCAGGGAACTTATGGGCAAGCACGGACTCGGTCTGGCCGGCGCAGCCGTCGATCACCCTCCTTAGTTCGCCGGTCGAATGCTCGTCGTAGTAGCCAAGGGGAACCTTGGAGAGATGGTGGGTCGCGGCCTTCCTCATGTTGTTGCCGGTTCGGAATGCCGCGATATGAGTGCACATCAACGCCGCGAAGTACACCACCACTCCGGCCACCGCGAATCCGACTGCCAGCCATGCGTAAAAGGCCGCGCCACTCGCTTCGCTCCATTGAGGAGCCACTGCGACAAACTGCGACATGATAAACCAGACGCACACAAGGGGCATCACAGCAAGCAACGAATGCAGACCAGACAAGGCGCAGCCCACCACGGTGAGGATTTTGTAAGGCCCTGCGAAGTCAAGCAACCTGAACAGCGGATGGGGTGCTTTGCGTTTCGACTTTTTGTTCTCTGGGCTTTGTTCCGTCATTTCTCCTCCTGCTCTATTACCAGGACGTTGTTTTGCACTTGCAGCGACTTGAATATTTCCGCAAACTGACCGCGTTACGCTGGGGGTGCAAAAAAATGGTATTCTGTCGCAACCAGCAAATAGAAAGGTGCTGAATATGGGGTCGACGCGCCAGACAGCCGGCTTGCCAGCAATTGACGTGACTTCTATCTGCGATGCCGCCTTGAAGCTCACCAAAGAATTTGGCATAGATGGTTGGTCTATTCGTCAACTGGCTAAAGAAATTAACGCGTACCCAGGTGTCATTAATTACCACGTTGGTCGAAGAGAAGATGCGGTACATCTTGTTATCGAGCACGTTAATGCCGAAATCGACCTTCCTGAGCCTCGCGAGAATTGGAAACGATGGTTCAAGCTTCTTCTTGAGGGGATGCGTTCCACCCTGAGAAAGTACCCCGGAGTCGCTCGTAGACTCGCTGCCGTAGGTCCTGGCCTTGGGGAATCCGACCGCATTATCAATTGCGGCATTCAAGTGCTGAGAGATGCTGGGTTTGGCGATTGGTCCACTCTTGTTTATTCCGTTTTGCTTTGCCAAACTTGCGCGTTCGTTGCTACCGAGGATGACAGGGACAAAATGGACGATGTGCGCAAAGAGGTGGGGGGTTCGTATGCGAGTGCGCTTTCTGCGTCCGATCCCGGTATTGCCGCTTTGGCAAAAACGGTCAAACTCCTGACCGAAGAAGAAAGCCTGAGGAGAAGTTTTTTTGATCATCAGTTCTCAGTCCTTCTCGATGCTCTTCTCGGCGGATTGGAAGAGATTTTTTTAAAGGGCTGACTAGCGTATCGAGGTCTTAAGAGCATTTAAATCAATTTTTCCTATGGGGGTCAGGGGCAACAACTCACGAATCTCTACTCTGTCTGGATGCTTGAATGGGGCGATTCCTATGTTGTTTAAAAACTCCCTTATGGATTCCAAGTTGGGCGCATCGCCGCTGCAAACGATAAACGCACACGTCTTTTCGCCAAGGGCTTGATCCGGTATCCCGCAGACGGCTACGTCTACGATGCCGGGCATTTCTCTAAGACTTGCCTCTACGTCTTCCGCCGAGAAAGTCTCACCGCCACGGTTTATTGTGTTTTTCAGACGTCCCGTGATTTTGAAGTTGCCGCAGGGATCCCTCACCGCTAAATCCCCCGTATGATAAAATCCTTCCGAATCAAAAGAGCGCAGAGTAGAATATTCATCTTCGTAATATCCACTCATCAGATACGGTCCTTTCCATATCAATTCCCCTTCTTCGCCGTCTGCGCAAGGTTGCCCATCTTGTCCGATGATAAGAGGGCGATCGTTTTCGGAAAGGGGGAAGCCTTGGGTGGTAAAGGCGATTTCCTCTGGCGCTTCAGGGCTTGTCAGCGTCAATATTCCTTCAGTCATGCCGTATGATTGCTGGACAGCGCAAGAGAAAGCGGCAGAAAGCCTCTTGGCATCTTTTGCGGTAAATCGCGCACCTCCTACATGGATGGACTCAAGGCTTGAAAGATCAACAGGATACCAGTCGAGTGCGTCCATCCAGAGGTTTACCGCCGATGGAACTGCTGTTATTGTCGTCACTTTTGCAGAAGAGATCAATGGAAACACTTCATCGGGACTCACGCTTTCCGCCAAAATGACGGTGCCTCCTTTTTCTAGCGCACCAAGTGCGCCGGGGCATGCGAGCGGCAAATTATGGCATATCGACAAAGCTGCTAGGTATTTTGTTTTTTCGGAAAAAAGCGATCGGGAAGCCGCTTCCACGAAATTGTACACATAGCTGAAATTTGAGCGAGGAATAAGTTTAGGGAGTCCTGTTGTACCACCCGACGGAAGCAGGAACAAAATTGATGAGGAGTGGGGTGCTGTGGCTTGCCAGAGCTCTCCGCGCATATCCGAAACTGATCGATATTGATCGGAAGATCCGATGACAAAACATTTTAGCCTTGGATTGTCCTTTTTGATGGCTTTTGCTAAGGACTCGTAATCATAAGCCGGGGAAGAACACGGAACAATTAGGCAGGATGCATTTGACTTTGAGCAGAAATGAGAGATTTCCGCTTTGCGATGAGTCGGCAAAGCAAGTACGGGGATGCATCCTCTCATTACTGACCCGAACAAGATTATAAGAGATTCAGCTTTGTTCGGAAGCTGAAGGACGATCCTGTCCCCAGCTTCTATCCCCTCCGAAGCAAGGCAAGAGGCGAATCGCCTTGCCGCATCAAATAGCTCAGTGTAAGTATACGTGGTTTCTCTGTCGCGAACCGCAATATTTGCCCCATATTCACGCTCCCATTGCGCAATACGTTCAACAAGAGTGAAACCAACGTCGGTTGCCCTTCTCATAAAACCCCCTTCTGCCATCCGAAGCCTTAGAAGATATTTGCGCAATATTTGCAAACAACAACCCTTTCGCTGTAAGTATACTATAGCTAACATTATGTTAGTATGCCTTATATTCAAAGACTTATTGCTTGAAAGGGCGGTTGGCATGTCTGAAGTATGCGTGGAGCTAGTTGGAAAGCTTGTTGGGGAAATGCTCGGACTGTCAAAAGAAGAACTAAGCCCTTCGGATAATCTTATCAGTTTGGGGCTAGGATCTCTTGACATTATGAGAATAGCTGGGTTGCTAACAAAGAATGGCTGCAATGTTACCTTTTCAGAATTGGTTTCGAATCCCTGTATGGCTTCTTGGGTAAATTTTGCAAGAGAGAGGTCTGCGAGAAGCTCGTCTAATGGCAGCCCTCTCCTCGGTTCCGCAAATTACAGCAAAGGCGACCCCTTTCCGATCACGTCCGTCCAACATGCCTATATGGTTGGAAGGCGAGACGGACAGGAGCTAGGGGGAACCGCTTGTCACGCTTATATGGAATTCGAATGCGGATCTCTCGATGCGGCCAAACTCGAACGCGCAGTGGAACTTCTTATTCTAAGGCATCCCATGCTGCGCGCCCGGTTCTCTGATGACGGAACAGCCCGCATCGAAGACAAAGTAACTTGGAAGGGACTAACCACCTACAGAGTGGAAGGAGCAGGCAATCCCGACTCGAGGATTGAAGGTATTCGCCAAGAATTAAGTCACCTACGTTTCGACATCGAGCAAGACGATCTCATAGATGTACGCCTTACTGTCGTATCACCGAAACGCACTATCATGCATATCAACGTCGATCTTCTTGCAGCTGATGTGCTTAGCATCCAAGTTCTCTTAGAGGATCTAGCGCATCTCTACGACGGAACGGATCTCGCCCCCATCGAGATAGACTTCATGGAGTATGCGAGAAGAACCGGAATCGGAGAAGACGCACGAAACGAGGATAGAGAATACTGGCTGAATCGAATAGACAACATGCCAGGCGGCCCCTCTTTGCCACTGAAAGCCCCTATGGAGAGTGTCAAAAGATCTCAATTCACTCGTATGGAGTACTTAATTGATTCTAAGTCTTGGAAGAACTTCACCGAGAAAGGACGGCAAATCGGGGTTACCCAATCTATGGGCATCGCCGCTGTTTATGCCAAGGCTCTTTCTCGATGGAGCGAAGACAAGAAATTTCTTCTCAACCTTCCGCTGTTCAACAGAAAACCAATTCACCCAGACGTTGACAAGATCGTATCCGACTTCACCTCTCTTATCCTTCTTGAGGCTGATTGCGCAAACGCAATTTCCCTTCTTGAACTAGCTTCTCAAATGCAAGGACGCTTTCAGCAGGATGTTGCGCACTCTTCATTTGGAGCTGTAGAGGTTTTGAGAGAGCTTTCTCACCGTTGCCCAAACGATCCCAAGAAAGCCCCTGTTGTATTCGCTAGCAATATCGGCACCCAATTTATCTCCAACAAAGTGGAAGATGTTTTCGGTCCCTTGTCGAAGATGCTAGCAGAAACACCACAGGTATTGCTGGATCATCAGATATACGATCATAAAAACGGGTTGCTTTTGGCGTGGGATTACGTTTCCGAATTGCTTGATGACAAAATAGCCAAACAGATGTTTGAGGCATATTGCACAGCAGTGCGCTTCTACTGCGAAAACGACTGGTCGGAGCCGTTCCCCGACCTGCTGCCCCCT
>OLON01001377.1_pt1 | contig 14035 bp, 8 predicted proteins | sample 1672691 | NCBI WGS metagenome assembly OLON01 (sample SAMEA3136714, study PRJEB25190) | human gut metagenome | biome: human gut; feature: human-associated habitat; material: faeces | place: Austria | collected 2013
GTCCTTGACAAAGGGTACACTTTACAATTTTAGAGACTTTATTTATTCCATATGTAATTTAGTATTTAACTGATAATTGTCTCAAGTAGAGCGAGTTTTAAGCAAGGATATATCCTTGGCGATATGCGTAAAACAACTTTTATTTATTATCTATTAACTGAGATAACTTTTTAGTAAATTCATGTGCAGAATCATAGCCCATTCCTCTTTGTCTATAATTCATAGCTGCAACCTCTAAAACCATTGCTGTATTTCTACCTGGCTTTACAGGTACCACAAGCTTTTCTGTACTTACTCCTAATATTTGCTCATATTCTTTGTCTAATCCTAGTCTATCATAATATTTATTTTCATCCCAACCTTCTAGATGGATTACCAAATCTATCATTTTAGATGTTTTAGTAGCTCCTACTCCATATAAGCTTTTAACATCTATTATACCCAGACCTCTTATTTCCATAAAGTGTCTTAATACTTCTGGAGCTTGTCCTACTAAAAGACTATCATCTAATTTTTTAATTTCTACAGCGTCGTCAGCTACAAGTCTATGACCTCTTTGGATTAACTCTAAAGCAGTCTCAGATTTACCTATACTACTCTCACCTTTTATAAGAACTCCTATCCCATATATATCAACTAATACTCCATGTATCGTTGTACATGGAGCTAACTTATCATCTAAGTAATTTGATAATCTATTTATAAGTCTTGTTGTATTTCTCTTTGTACTTACGACGATTCTATCATATTTCTTTGCAAATTCTATAACATCAGGTTTTACTTCTAAGTCTCTCGATACAATAAGAACAGGAATTTCATGAGAAAAGAATTTATCTAAAACATCTCTTCTAGTTGCATCGTCTATATATCCAAAATAATTGTACTCTGTCTTACCTACTATTTGTATTCTCTCATATGCAAAATCTTCAAAATACCCAGCAAATTGTAGCCCTGGTCTATTTATATCTTGTGAATATACATAGTAATCTTTATTTTTTGGCATATGTACTATTTTTAAATCTAGATCTTTTACTATATCCCTTATTGATACTTTTTCAACTGATTCCATAATTTACTTTAACATCCCTTTCTAAAATAATTATATACACTTTCACTAGATGTCTTATTCATACCTTCTACTTCTAATAACTCTTCAAAGGTTGCTTTTTTTATAGCTTCTATATCCTTAAAATGATTTAATAGTGCCTTTTTTCTTTTTTCCCCTATACCTTGTATATCATCTAATTCAGATTTTGTCAAAGATTTGTTCCTAAGGCTTCTATGATAAGATATCGCATAGTTATGTACTTCTTCTTGAATACTTGCGACAAATCTATACAAATTAGAAGTTCTATCTAGCTCTATCTCCTTTTCCTGGGAAATAAGTCCCTTTGTTCTATGTTTATCGTCTTTATACATTCCCCATAGAGGTATTTCTACATTATACTTATTTAAAACCTTTTTTACAGCACTAACCTGACCTTTTCCTCCATCTAATAACATTAAATCTGGGAAATCACCATATTTTAATCTTCTTTCAACTATCTCAGCCATAGAATCATAATCATTAGGACCTATGACAGTTTTGATTTTATACCTTCTATACTCCTTTTTATCTTTTTTACCATTTGTAAATACAACCATAGATCCAATAGAGTCTACCCCTTGAATATTTGATATATCAAATGATTCTATCCTTTTTGGTATATTATCTAGATTTAATATTTGCTTTAACTCTTCTAATGCACCTATACTCTTTTCATATTTTCTTTTATTCATATCAGAAAATTTCTCCAGGTATTCTATTGCATTTTTTCTTACCATTTCAATTAAACTTTTCTTTTCTCCTTTTTGAGGTACTCTTATAGTTACCTTTTGACCTTTTTTAGATGATAACCATTCTGATAATATAAAGCTATCTTCTATTTCATCCTCTATTATTATTTCCTTAGGTACATATTCTTGTTCCATATAAAATTGCTTAACAAATGATCCTAATATTGATTCTCTTGTGCTATCCATAACTCCTTCTAGTATAAAATGTTCTCTTCCTACTATTTTTCCATTTCTTACAAAGAAAACTTGAACACAAGCTTCATCATGTGCTCTTGCCATTGCAATAACATCTTGATTTAAGTCTGATGTAGATGTATCTATTTTTTGTTTTTCCATCATATCTTCTAAACTCTTTATCTTATCCCTATATATTGCAGCTTCTTCAAAATTAAAGTCCATCGCACATTTATTCATTTTTTCTTTTAATATATCAATTAACTTTTCTTCTTTTCCAGATAGAAATAGGATTATTTCTTCTATCATTTTATTGTACTCTTCTTTAGTAACATTACCTGTACATGGCCCTACACATCTTTTTATATGTAAATTTAAACAAGGCCTCATATTAGTTTTTATAGCTCTTTCTATGTCTATGTTACAAGTTCTTATTGGGTATATATTTTTTATTATATCTAATGTATCATTAACTGCCGTGGTATTAGTATATGGACCAAAATATTTAGCTTTATCTTTTATAACTTTTCTAACTTTTAATACTCTTGGGAAATCTTCGTTAGTAGTAACTTTTATATATGGGTAAGTTTTATCATCTCGTAGTAAAACATTATATTTAGGCTTATATTTTTTTATTAAGTTACATTCCAAGATTAATGCTTCCATTTCTGAATCTGTAACAATATATTCAAACTCAGCAATATGCTTAACCATTACCCTAACTTTTTCACTATGATTCTTAGAGTTTTGAAAATAACTTTTTACCCTATTTTTTAATATCTTAGCTTTTCCTACATAAATGACTTCTCCAAGAGAGTTTTTCATTAAATAAACTCCAGGCTTAGAAGGAAGGTTTTTTAAATGATATTCAAAATCAAACATTTCATCACTCCCTTTCACTACTTTCTAATTAAAAAAAGGAGCTATAAGCTCCTTTTTTTAGAAGAGCTCCCTCTTCTGTATTAATATCCAAGTACTGCTTTTCTTACTACATAACTGGCTATTTCAGCTGAAATTACTGCTCCACTTTCACCATTTTCCACAATAACAGCCACTGCTATTTGTGGGTCATCCATTGGTGCTGCTGAAATAAACCATGCATGAGGAACTGCATCTGTTCCATCTGATAATTTATAATCTGCTGTACCTGTTTTTCCACCAGCATTTGTTCCTTTAAAAGCTGGCCATCTATAAAGATTATTGTCTACTAAATATTTCATATAACTTTTTATAGTTGAAGCTATATCACTTGAAATTACTTGTTTTAATTCAGTATTTTCCATTGTTTTAACAGTATTACCTGCACTATCTAAAATAGAATTTACTAATCTAGGTTGCATCATCACTCCATCATTGGCAACTGTTGCTGCCACTAAGGCCATTTGAATTGGTGTAGATAAAACTCCCCCTTGACCAATACCACTTTGTGCTATTTCACCTTGAGCGTAACTCTCTAGTTTTGGGAACTGACTTGCTGTTATAGTTAATCCTGGTCCACTAATAACTGAATTAAATCCATAGTTTTCTGCTGTTTGTTTTAAAGTACTATTACCTAATTCCATAGCTAATGTTCCAAAAACAACATTACTTGATACTCTATAGGCATATCTTAAATCAATGGCTCCATGTGATTGATATGCATAATTATTTAAAGTAGTTCCATCATCAAATGTTATTTTTCCTTGATCATTAAATGTCCTATTAGCTACTCCTGACATGTTTTCCAAAGCACTTGATAAAGTAACAGTTTTAAATACTGACCCTGGTGGATATAATCCATCTATTGCTCTATTAATGAGAGGACTATCATCAGCACTTCCACTATAAGCTGACTGCAATGCTACCTCTAGATTATTAGGATCAAAAGACGGCTTTGAAACCATAGCTAATATCTCACCTGTTTTAGGATTTATTGCTACTACTGACCCTTTATTATCTCCTAAAGCATCACTAGCTACCTTTTGTAATTCCAAATCTAAAGTAGTAACTATACTATTTCCAGTCTTTGCTTCATTCTCTTCTTTTTCATTTTTAACTTTTATCTTATCTACAAAAGTTTTAAAGTTTTCTGATAAATTTAATTTCTTTTCATTTATTAAATCATCTTTTATATCATTAAATAAACCAGTAAAATCCATACTATTTAAAAATGTTCTATAACTATTTCCTATGAAGCTACTTTTACTTAATTCATTATCATATTCTGACTCAAGACCTGATATTCCATATATTTGATCATAATATCCCAATGGATGCACTAATAAATCACCATAAAGATATTTTCTATCTTGAGTCAAATCATTCACCTTAGTAGTTTCAGTTAAAGCTGTACCATTTCTATCATAAATAGTCCCTCTAATAACTTCATTTTTTGCTGCTATAATTCTTACATTTCCTGAATCTTCAGCTATTTTAGGTCCTCTAAACAGTTGAAAATATGCTATATATGATATTAATGCAATAAATAAAAATAAGAACACAACCATTACATGTTGTACACTTTTAGCTAATTTATTTTCATCCATATTCTTACGCCTCCTCTGATACCTTTTGTAATATTCCTAAAGCAAAGAATATGGTAAGCACTGATGAACCACCATAACTTAATATTGGTAGTGTAATACCAGTTAACGGAATTACTCCAAAAATACCACCTATAATTACTAATGTTTGACATGCTATCATAGTACTAAAACCTACAACAGCTAACTGTGAAAACTTATCATTAGTAACATATGCTGATCTAATCCCTCTAAAAAACAACAAAAAGTATATTATCATTAATCCTACTGCAAATATTACACCAAACTCTTCACATATTGCTGCATATATAAAATCTGAATCATTAACAGGAATATACTCTACATACCCTTGCCCAAGTCCACTTCCTATAAGTCCACCTGAAGAAATAGCATATAAAGATTGTACTAATTGGTATCCTGCACCAGAAGCATATTCCCATGGATTTCTCCAAATCATAACTCTTTCCCTTACATGGGCAAAAAGATTATACCCTAATATGGCTCCTACTGTAGCACCACCTAAACTTAATGCTACATATAGCTTTTTAGAAGTTGCCACATAAAGAAGACTTATAATTATTCCAAAAAATATAAGTGCTGAACCTAAATCTGCTTGTGCAACTAAAAATATAAGGGAAAACCCAGCTACTAATGCTGGTACTATAAGTTGTTTTACATCATCTTTAATACTTCCATTATCCTCATATTCAGAAAAAGCTGCTGCCAAGTATAATACTAATGTTATTTTCCCAAACTCTGAAGGTTGAATCATAAATTTACCTATGCTTATCCAGTTATAAGCCCCACCAATAGCTGATGCTCCAGTTATTTTCGCATATAAAAATGCCATAGGCATAAGTACTATGGTTGCAATCATATAAACTTTCTTATATTTAGCAAACCTGCTCATTTCCGGTATAATGGCTACTACTAATATGTAACCTATTACTCCAAGAGTAACCCATACTAACTGCTTTACAGAAGTTGATTTATCAATTCTATAAAGCATAGCTATACTTACTACTGCTAAAATACTTGCAAAATTTAAAATAAATTTATCACCATCAGGATAATACCTTCTAATGACAAAGTGGGAATAGCCTATTAAAAAACATAGAACTACTCCCATAACTATTGCAAGAGTATCGAATGGCTTTGATTGAAAGCCTAGATAAATAAAAAGCAGTAAGCATAGTAAATAAATCATTCTTAATAATTTCTTTTCCTGCTTAAATCCTTTCATGCCTTTAACCACCTCTATTGCTTTCCTGGTTTTAACACCTTAAAAATAGCACTTCCTATTTTTATTTCATCACCAGCTGTTAATTTTACTTTATCTTTTATTCTTTCTTCATTTACATATACACCATTGGTACTATTTAAATCTTGAATATAAAGATTATTATTTTTAACATATAACTTAGCATGATAACCAGATGCAAATGGCTCTGATAAAACTATTAAATTATCTTCTCTTCTACCTATTGTTAACTCTGTTCTGACTAAAATCACAGAACCCTCTTCCAAATCTTCACTAGCCCCTGGATTAACTACTTCCACTGCATATTTTCTTGCTGCTGGACTACTTTTCTTCTTACCACCAGTTTTTACATCCTTGTACATTATTTTTAATGAATAATATATTATACCATATAAAAATACAATAAAGGCTATCCCAAATACAAAGGCCATTATCTTGCTAATACTCATTTCTTCACCTCTATCTACTGTTCTTCAATCTAATATTAATAGTTATTGGAAAAAATAACAACCCACCTATTATTATCTTAATAACTTTTTAAGATATTTTCCAGTGTATGAATCCTCCACTTTTACTATTTCCTCTGGTTTTCCTTTAGCCACTATAGTGCCGCCCTTATCTCCACCTTCTGGACCTAAATCTATTATATAATCTGCACATTTTATCATATCTAAATTATGCTCAATAACTACTACAGTATTTCCTCCATCTACAAGCCTTTGAACAATATGTACTAGTCTATTTACATCATCTACATGAAGTCCAGTAGTTGGTTCATCTAAAATATATAAAGTTTTTCCTGTGCTTCTCTTAGATAATTCATAAGCAAGCTTTATTCTTTGAGCTTCCCCACCTGATAATTGTGTTGATGGCTGTCCTAATCTTATATATCCTAAACCAACATCATATAATGTTTGAATTTTATTCTTAATTCGTGGAATATTTTCAAAAAATTCTAAGGCTTCCTCTACAGTCATATTTAATATATCATCTATATTTTTCCCTTTATATTTAACTTCTAAAGTTTCCCTATTATATCTTTTGCCTTTACATACTTCACATGGAACATAAACATCAGATAAAAACTGCATTTCTATTTTAATTATTCCATCACCTGAACAAGCTTCACATCTTCCACCTTTTACATTAAAACTAAATCGTCCTGGCTTATACCCTCTCATTTTAGCTTCTGTTGTTTGAGCAAATAATTCTCTGATAATATCAAATGTTCCTGTGTATGTTGCTGGATTTGATCTTGGGGTTCTACCAATTGGACTTTGATCTATATCAATAATCTTATCTATATTTTCATAACCTAATATTTCTCTATGTGCTCCAACTGGATTCTTGCTCTTATTAACAAGCTTATTTAATCCTTTATAAAGTATTTGATTAATTAAAGTACTCTTTCCAGAACCAGATACACCAGTAACCATTGTTAATGTCCCTAGTGGAATATCTACATTAACATTCTTAAGGTTATTTTCTTTGGCACCTTTTATCTTAATAAACTTACCATTGCCGCTCCTTCTTTCAGCTGGTAGTTCAACCTTCTTTTCACCTGTTAAGTATTGTCCAGTTATAGACTCCTTACAAGCCATTATCTCTTCCACTGTTCCTGCTGCTATTATCTGTCCACCATGTTCACCTGCTCTTGGACCTATATCTACTATAAAGTCAGCCTCCCTCATAGTATCTTCATCATGTTCAACTACTATAACTGTATTTCCTACATCCCTTAAATTTTTAAGAGTTTGAATCAACTTATCATTATCTCTTTGATGAAGACCTATACTTGGCTCATCTAGTATATATAGTACTCCCATAAGTGCTGAACCAATTTGTGTTGCTAACCTAATTCTTTGAGACTCTCCTCCTGATAGTGTTCCTGAATTTCTTGAAAGATTAAGATAATCAAGCCCAACATTAACAAGGAATTCTAGTCTATTCTTTATCTCCTTAATGATTTGGTCACTTATTACTCTATCCTTTTCAGAAAACTCTAAAGAATTTACAAACTCTAATTCATCTTTAATTGGCATCTTTGTGAAATCATAAATGTTTATGCCTCCAATAGTTACTGCTAATGCTTCCTTTTTAAGACGTGCTCCTTTACATCTTGGACAATAACTATCACTCATATATTGTTCTATTTCAGTTTTAATAACATCGGAGTTAGTTTCTCTATATCTTCTATCTAATGTATTTATTTCACCATCATAAGCATATCTATAAGTGTTTAATGAACCATCTTTTTTGTATTTAACAGTCAAAGTTTTGCCTTGTGTTCCATATAGTAAAAGACTTAATTCTTCTTTCGAAAACTCCTTAATAGGTTTATTTAAATCAAGGTCATATTCTACACTTAATGCTTTTAATATGGCAAATGTCCATGAATCTTCCTTTAATCTTCCTTCACCCCAAGTTGCTATAGCACCTTCCATAATGCTTAAACTTTTATCAGGAATAATTAAGTCTGGATCAAATTCCATTAGTGTTCCAAGTCCATCACATTTCTCACATTTTCCCCATGGTGAATTAAATGAAAATAACCTAGGTGCTAATTCATCTATGCTTACACCACAATCAGGACAAGCAAAGTGTTCGCTAAATAGAATATCTTCCTGTCCTACTACATTTATGACTACTAATCCTTCAGCCATTTTTAAAGCTGTTTCGATAGATTCAGCTAATCTACTTTCTATTCCTTCTTTAATAACAAGTCTATCTACAACTGCTTCTATATTATGTTTAATATTTTTTTCTAAGCTAATTTCCTCTTCACCTATTTCATAGATTTCACCATCTATCCTTACTCTAACAAATCCTTGCTTTCTTATATTTTCAAGGATCTTTTCATGCATACCTTTTTTTCCTCTAATCACTGGAGCTAAAACGTGAACCTTAGTTTTTTCCCCAAGTTTAATGACATTATCCACAATTTGATCCACAGATTGCTGAGTAATTTCTTTACCACACTTTGGACAATGTGGAGTACCTACTCTAGCGTATAATAACCTTAAGTAATCATATACTTCTGTTATTGTACCCACAGTAGATCTTGGATTTTTGCTTGTGGTTTTTTGATCTATTGAAATTGCTGGTGATAATCCTTCTATATTATCAACATCTGGTTTATTCATTTGCCCTAAGAATTGTCTTGCATATGATGATAAAGATTCAACATATCTTCTTTGTCCTTCTGCATACAAAGTATCAAATGCTAAGGATGATTTTCCTGAACCAGAAAGTCCTGTAAAAACTATTAGCTTATCTCTTGGTATTTCCAAGGAAACATTCTTTAAGTTATGTACTCTTGCACCCTTTACTACTATTTTATCTTTCATAAAGTCCACCTCTTCCCTTATTTATCGCCATTCAATTTATATAAATTAATTCTTTTTATTATTTTTATCATATTATTCTACATTTAATCTCGAACAGACATTCTTTATTACTATTTTAGAATTGTTATTTTTTATTGTCAATTATATTTATTTCAGCATAACTACATCTTAAATTGTTTTACACCCTAAGAAAATCAACTATCTATTCTTCAAGTTTTTTAATCATATCTCTAAGTTCTGCAGCTCTTTCAAATTGAAGATTCTTAGCAGCATCTTTCATTTCATCAGTATATTCCTTTATTAATTTAGCCTTATCATTTTCAGATAATCCTGTGCTATCAACTTCATAAGTTTCAGATTCTTCTGTAACCATTATACTTCCAATAACGTCTCTTACATCCTTTTTAATGGTCTTAGGTATTATGCCATGCTCCTTATTATAATCCATTTGAATCTTTCTTCTTCTTTCTGTTTCCTTAATGGCTCTATCCATAGATCCAGTTATGCTATCAGCATACATAACAACCTTACTCTCAGCATTTCTAGCTGCTCTACCTATTGTTTGTATCATAGATGTCTCTGATCTTAAGAATCCTTCTTTATCAGCATCTAAAATTGCCACTAAAGCAACTTCTGGTATATCAAGCCCTTCTCTTAAAAGGTTAATTCCCACAAGCACATCATACTTACCAAGTCTTAGGTCTCTAATTATTTCCATTCTCTCAATTGTATCTATATCAGAATGCATATATGTTGTCTTCACATCAATATCAGTAAGATACTTAGTTAAATCTTCTGCCATCTTTTTAGTTAATGTAGTAACTAATGTCCTAAATCCTCTCTTAGTAGTTTCTAAGATACTTTCATATAAATCATCAATTTGACCATTTACAGGTCTTATTTCTATTTCAGGATCTATAAGTCCAGTTGGACGTATTATTTGCTCTGCTATATTAGTTGAATGATCTACCTCATATTGGCCTGGTGTAGCAGAAACAAAAATAACTTGATTAATCTTATTCTCAAATTCTTTAAACTGTAATGGCCTATTATCATAAGCTGATGGAAGTCTAAATCCATACTCTACTAAGTTATCTTTTCTTGATTTATCTCCAGCATACATTGCCCTAACTTGTGGTAATGTAACGTGGCTTTCATCAATAAACATTAAGTAATCATCTGGGAAATAATCTAACAATGTTTGTGGTGGCGTTCCTGGCGCTCTTCCATCAAGAATTCTAGAATAATTTTCTATACCACTACAATATCCCATTTCCTTAATCATTTCAATATCATAGTTTGTTCTTTGTCTTAACCTTTGAGCTTCCACAAGTTTATCTTGTGATGTAAGCTCTTTTAATCTTTCCTCTAATTCATATTCTATTACATTAATTGCTTTATCTATTGTTTCTTGTGAAGCAGCAAAGTGAGATGCTGGAGTTATTGATACATGCTTTCTATCTCCAATTATCTTCCCTGTTAACACATCAAATTCTCTTATTCTATCAATTTCATCACCAAAGAACTCTATTCTTATTCCATTATTAGATGATGATGATGGAACTATATCTAAAGAATCACCTCTTACTCTAAATGTACCTCTAGAAAAGTCTATATCATTTCTTTCATATTGAATATCTATAAGCTTTCTTATAATTTCATCTCTATCTTTTTCCATTCCTGGTCTTAAAGATATTGTAAGCTTTTTATATTCTTCTGGATTACCTAATCCATATATACAAGAAACTGATGCAACAATAATTACATCTCTTCTTTCTAATAACGCTGATGTAGCAGCATGTCTAAGCTTATCTATCTCATCATTTATAGATGCATCTTTTTCTATAAATGTATCAGTGGAAGCCACATAAGCTTCTGGTTGATAGTAGTCATAATATGATACAAAATATTCAACTATATTGTTTGGAAAGAATTCTTTAAATTCAGAACATAATTGAGCTGCTAAAGTTTTATTATGTGCTAATACTATAGTTGGTTTTTGAACCCTTTCGATAATATTGGCCATGGTATAGGTTTTTCCTGAACCAGTAACCCCTAATAGTGTTTGAAATTCTCGTCCTTCTTCTATTCCACCTGTTAGTGAATCAATGGCTTTAGGTTGATCCCCCATTGGTTTAAATTTTGAATGTATCTTAAATTTATTCATTTTTTTATCAACTCCGTCATAATTAATACTATATATCTATTCTACTTATTATTAACATTTTGTAAAATTTATTAACATCTAAATTTAAGCTATAAAAAAATAGCAATTGCAAATGCAATCACTATTTTTTGATTTTTAATTGCTCTAATATTCTTTTAAATTCATCACTGCTTATATCAATTCTACTTTCATCTTTTATCATACGAGGAACTAATAATACTCCCAACCTTCTATTCCCTAATTGTAATATATAATCATTTATCTTACCGTATCTACTTTTTATTTTAATAGGTAAAGTAGACTTAGCTTCTTTAACAGCATTTAATATATCTACCTCTGAAGTTGCAGCTTCACCATTTACAGCTAAAATTTTATCACCTCTTCTAATTCCTGCTTCAAAAGCCACAGAATTAGGTGCTACTTCAAGTATTGATATACCATCCTCACCACTTACATATAAGTATTCTCCATTTTTTTCTTTCATTCTTTCAAATTTAATCAATAACTCATGTGCTAATGGCATATAAACTAATGCTATTATTTCTCCAACTAATCCAATACTACATAATTGTGAAACAATAAGTAATGATATTCCATATAATAATATTCCTATCCCTGCTCCTAGTACTTTTTCCTTTTTTCTTTTAGTAAAGGTAACAGAACTATAACCTATTACACCATAAAAAGGAGCAAACATTAAAGATGCTGTAGCTAAAATTGCTGTTAAATTAAAATCTTTAATAATAGGCCACCAACTATATGTTGGTGCTGAAATTATTCCTGTTCCTGAAGACTCTCCACTAATCATTATCATCACAGCTATGGGTATAGCCCAGTATCTATTAAATGAAAATCCACCAACTATTTTGTTTTCCCTATTACTGAATACCGGAATTGAACCTCTACTTCCATCTACCATTACAATGATGCCCTCCATAATGTGTAAAACCGCTATAAAACTAGTTAATGAAAGTATATTTACATTGATATATGACTTCATACCAATGCTATTTAATATCATACTCACTGCTCCAAGTAATGCTCCAGAATAAGCAAAGCATACAAGCTTAGGCCTTATGCTCAATAGTACTATTGATGTTATAAAAATAAATTCTATACCTGAATTATTGCCAAAACTAATACCTAATATAGCTAATATAACACTTCCTATTGTTCCTGCTAATATACCTATCACTATTTGTGATAATGTTAATTCTAGGGGAGTATCAATTACTTCTCCTATTGTCATTTGTTGTATAATTGCAGTCTTTTTATTTTTTAAATAAAATATTATTCCAAATACTATAAGCATTAGTAAATATGTTGGTTCAATTATTGCTTTTGCTACAGTTCTTAGACTATATGTTATCAGCTCCATTTGTAGCCTCCTAAGTTACTATTTTTGTCTTATTACCTCTAATGCCTTTTGGAATTGTGTATCAATGTCCCTACTATACTCTTGACTTAACACTTCTTCGCTTAATTCTACATTAATATCTGGCTCAATACCTTTACCATGAATATTTTCTCCATTAGGACAATAATACTTTGATGTTGTTACTTTAATAGCTCCAGTATCTCCGTCACTTTGTACAAAAGGAATAAGCTGTTGAACTATACCTTTTCCAAATGTTGTAGTTCCTATAACTGTTGCTACATTATTATCTTTTAATGCTCCTGTAACAACTTCTGATGCACTGGCACTTCCACCATTTACTAATACCACTAATGGCATACCAATTGTATTTCCACCTTGAGATAAAGAAACTTGCTTATTATCATATTTATCTATGGTATAAGTAATCATCTCTCCTTTTGGAATAAAGTTAGATGCTATCTCAACACATTTATCTAAATATCCTCCTGGATTTCCTCTAAGGTCTAATATTAATCTTTCCATTCCACTTTCTTTTAATTCATTGAGCTTTTCTGTAAATTTAACACTTACATCTTCATCACTAAAAGTAGTAATTTGAATATACCCAATATTACCTTCTAATATTTCACCTTTTACTGATTCACTTTGAATTTCTTCTCTTACTATGTCAAATTGTAAAGTCTCTTCTCCTCTTTTTATAATTAACTTTACTGAAACACCTTTTTCTCCTCTAACTCTTGATACTACCTCTTCACTATTGGCATCAGTAACTTCATAATCATCAACTTGTAAAATTACATCTCCTGCCTTTATTCCCGCTCTATCAGCTGGTGAACCTTCAATTGGTGATATTATTACCACCTTTTCATCTCTTACACCAATTTGTGCTCCTATTCCATAAAAATTATTATTTGATTCTATAAAATTCTTATATTCATCTGAATTCATATAAACAGTATATGGATCACCTAAAGCAGATGCCATTCCTTTCATAGCACCTTCTAAAAGTACAGTATCATCTATGTCTCCATCATATTTTGCCATAAGCAGGCTTCTAAGTTCAAATAAGTCACTATATTTATTTGCATCACTTATCTTTCCTAAGTCCCCAGCAGCTTTTTCAGGAACTCCAGTTAAAATAAATCCTTTAGTTGCTGCAATATTACCTCCATAAAACATTCCAATTCCTGTTCCTACAAATAATACAGCTATGGCAGCAACCTTTAACCATTTAAATTTATCTTTCCTACTCTCTTTTTCCTCTCTCTTAAAATTTTCCATTGTCCTACTTCCTTTCAATGTATGTTCAATAGCTTTATGCTTTTTATATCTATATCTTATATAATAATA
>OLON01001396.1_pt1 | contig 13937 bp, 27 predicted proteins | sample 1672691 | NCBI WGS metagenome assembly OLON01 (sample SAMEA3136714, study PRJEB25190) | human gut metagenome | biome: human gut; feature: human-associated habitat; material: faeces | place: Austria | collected 2013
AAACTGGAATCCCGATAAGTCATTCCCCCTTTTCGCCGCAGTCCAGGTATTCCTGGAATAGGTCCATCTTCTCGTCCAGATAGGCGGACATGGTGAAACTGTTATATAAGAACATGTAATCCATGAAGTCATCCAGGCATGTATCCAGGATAAAGTTCCGGCATGTCCTGGCAGAAACCTCTATAACCACCTTTTTGGGGAAAAAGTTGATTCGTTCCTCCATCTTGACAAACCTCCAATTTTTGTTACAATAAAGTTAAGCGGAAGAAACATAGCTTATTTTTTCAAGTATTCTCCTTTCTGAACTCTGCCGGTGCTGCAAACCGGCAGAGTTTATTTTTCGCCTTTTCCACGGAGTTCTTTTTTCCATCGGGTGATAACCGTGGTATTCACGCCGTAATGGTCGATCAGCTCATGGTATCGAAGAAGCTTCTCCTTCTCTGGAAAGTCCGCCGGCATGGGAATAAGGGGGCGGCCCTGCTTCGTGCGAAACTCACGCGGACAGCGCCCGTTGCAATCTGGATTGGTACAGTTCAAACACCGCTGAATCTTCTCCGGGGAATCCCACACAGGGACAACCCCATTTTTGCTCTTTCGCCGGTCACAGCCGGGCCCAGAGGGAACGGTGTTCCAAGGCTTCCTCCCTTCGGTCTGCACCTTGACCCCGTTGATCTTCACCATATCCCCACCCCCTTTCGCACCTGGGGCAGAGATATACCTTCTCTCCAGGTTCCAGGGCGGACACGTTCCACCGCTGCTTGCACCGGCGGCAGAGACGATACACCGCGCCCCTCATACCACGCGGAAGGGAATGCCCCGGCGGGCCAAGGCGGCGTTGATCCGGCTCTTCCCTACCTCCCTTCTGCGCCGGGCCTCCTGGCGCTTTCTGGCCGCCGGGGCAATGGCCCGCAGCAGGATGTCCATGTCATGGCGTTCTTTGATTCTCTGGACCTCAGTCATGGTCTTATTTCCTCCTTTTCAAATCGTTGGCACGGCTGCCGCAGAGCCCCGCGGGTTTTCCCGGTTAAGAGGCAAGTGCCCTTGCTGATGGGCACAAAGCCCCATACGTTTCCCCGGTTGGGCCGGTAGTGCTGCTCAAACCAGATGCAGTTGATGCAGGCCCGTTCGCTGGTTTCAATAGAAACCTGCCTGGTGCGCTTGTGGGCGCAGTAGTTCTCCACTTTTGCTGTCATGCCGCTCCTCCTTGCCTTTTTGTTCGTGTCGTGGTATGCTTGTTGTATAATTTTACTTTTGGAGTGATAAAAATGGACCTGCAAAAAATCGCCTATGACCTTGCCCTTGTCTATGCAAAAACAAAGTTTGAGGATGCCCTTGCAAAAGGGATAATCCCTGTTTCGACGGATCATCCGCAGATATTGGATGAATCCGATTTTTTAGCCAGTAATTTTTCTGATATGTATCTGGACCTTCTCAATTCTCCTGGGTTGTTTGCGGATATTCAGGAGTGGGAACCAAAGCTTCTCGACAATAACGAATAGCCATTTCACACGCCCCCTCCAATTCTCTGATAGTAATGCTTTCTCGGCTGGCGGCCTGTAGGATCACTCTCGCAAACATTTGTTCTCGGCTCTCTTTTACTTCGTACTTCATCGATTTTCACCTCCAAATAGCTCTTCCGCTGTGCTTTTGACTGCTTTAGCTATCAGGATGGCGGTTTTTACGGATGGCTCCCGTTCTCCTGCCTCGTAATACTGATAAGCCCTTGCAGTCGTTCCGACTTTCTCGGCAACCTGTACCTGAGTAAGTCCGCATTTTTCACGGGCTTCTCTCAACTTCGTATTCTTCATCACCTGCCCCTTTCTGGATTTAACACGCCAATGTTGTTCGTGCTATGCGTTTATTGTACACGCCAACGTTGTTCGTGTCAACCCTTTTTGATTTGGAGGGAGAAACATGACACAATTTTCGGCAAGGATTAAAGAAGTTCGCAAGGGGAAAAAACTAACCCAAAAGCAAATGGCGGAACTTCTTGAGACGACAGAGCGTAATTACCAATATTATGAATCTGGTGCAAGAGAGCCGAACTTAGAAACCTTTGTTGCTATATCGGACATTCTCAATGTGTCCACGGACTATCTTGTAGGACGCTCGGATAACCCGGAACGGAAGTGACGATATGGACTTTTCTGAACGGCTACGAACTATTAGGCAAGAAAAAAAGTTAAATCAAACGGCAGTTGGCAAAGAGATAAGAATTTCTCTAAAGCAAATACAGCGGTATGAGGCAGGGGACAGCGAGCCAACGCTTTCTGTCCTCCTCGCCCTCGCCGATTTCTTCGACGTGTCATTAGACTTTTTGACCGGAAGAAACGATAATCCTAATTCACACAAGTTGTAACAAGCAGGCTTCTGTTTTTATACTATGTCTATCATTTGTGTTGACTTTTTCATTACATTCTGGATATAATAAGGGTAGAAAGGAGGGATTCTTATGTCCCAAACAACCGTCAATATTCGCATGGATGAGAACCTGAAAAAGAACATGGAGCGGACCTGCAAAGAGTTGGGAATGAGCATGTCCACAGCCTTCACAATCTTTGCCAAAAAGGTCACTCGGGAGCAGCGAATCCCCTTTGAGGTCTCTGTCGATCCGTTCTACTCTGAGAAGAATCTCCACCATCTGCGGGAAAGCCTGGATCAGCTCAACCGCGGCGATGTGGTCGTAAAGACCATAGAAGAATTGGAGGCCATGGAGGATGGGTGATTTTCTCTTCACTGGCCGCGCCTGGAGTGATTACCTCTACTGGCAGACCCAAGACAAGAAAACGCTGAAACGGATCAATGCCCTGCTGCGGGACATTGCGCGCGGCGGCTTCGATGGACTGGGAAAGCCGGAGCCCCTGAAGGAAGACCTCAGTGGCTTCTGGAGCCGACGTATCGATGACACCAATCGTCTGGTCTATCGGGTCCAGGGGGACACGGTTCAGATTCTCTCTTGCAAAGGGCACTATGACTGACGATCGTTCTGTTTTTGACCGCCCCGGATGTCATGTCCGGGGTGCTTTTATCTGCTGGGGGACCCCTCCTTTCTAAAGCAGTTCCTCTTTCTCCCCCTCCATCCAGCGAATAAAGGCAAGGCGGGGGATTTTCACTCGGTTTCCAATCCGTGCCACTGGGAACCCTAAACGCTCCGGGCACTGCCGGGCCGCGATCCGGATATACTGTGGGTCGCAGTCCAACACATCCGCCACGATGGCAGGGGTCAGGGTGTCTTTCTTGAGGGTACGGACGTCCTCTAAGGTCATGGGGGAATCAGCTCCTTCCTGATTACAGAACCATCCACCTGAGCATGATGGTTACAAAATATTGTTTTCTTGTGTTTTGTTTGTTTTTGTGCTATATTGTTGTTGCAATAAAATGCAAGGAGGTGGTCGTATGACCGAATTTTTGCATTTGCTACGTTCGCACTGAATCAGAGAGACAGCACAAAAGAGGAGTGTACATAGTCTTTTGTGCCTGTTGCTGAAATCGGATTGCCGACGAGTGTAGCTCTGGGTGGATGTATCACCTGACGTGCCCTTGATATAAGCTGCATAACAGCTTTCAGATAGTGGTTTCGTTGGTGGTACAAAAACCAGGAGTACATATCCCGCAGCGCAGGATTGCGAGAGTTGAAGTACGTCCCAAGACTGGCGGTCGCCAAACCGCCAACGGGACCAGGCCTGGTCCTGTTGCGAGGCGTGGTGCGTGAAAATTCCTGTCAGAGCAAGGTGCGTTTATGGCGAACGTGCCTTGTTTCTGTTTTATTGGGATTCTTCAAAGGCAATCAAATCCTCCAGCCTCACCCGGTAATTCCTGCTTCCAATTTTCACAGCCGGCAATTTCTTGGTCCGGACCCACCTCCAGACGGTGTCTTCGGACACATTGTACCGGGCTGCCACTTCTTTGCAGGTGAAGAGTTCCTTAATCATAGCCTTTTCCTCTTGCTCTCTTAATCTACATTCAATCGTTTTCGGCATAGGTTTTCACTGCAATTTCCAAAACAACCTTCGGCACACCATCTCCAACAACCAGTTTTTGCGATATGACCGAAGGGATAAGAACTCCATTCAGCAGACAGTCATACCCTGTATCTGTTCGCTCGATTGCAAAGTCAGCCGCACCGCCAACAACCGGAAAGTTGATTGTTCTATTCATAGTTTCACCTCCTCTCTCAGCCCACTACATCCGTCAAACCCAAAAGGTAATCCACAGATCTTCCGGTCAGATTTCTCAGCTTTTCCAAAACTGTAGAGGGAACCACACTCCCCTCCCTCCATGTTGGCTTTAATCCGCAGTATCGCAGAAAAGAGGACTTGTATGAAAACCATTACAAAACGACAGATAAAGAAATACAGCGCTTATTCCACTCGTAAGATAATTTCATTGCAAGAAAACGGAACGCTTTCAGATGATGATGTGCGAGAAATAATAAACTATGCCAACCGTCATCCTCCGTCTAACGCAAGAAAAGCCATTCGCAGAGTTAAAAGAATGTTTGTTTTTCAAGCAAAGCAATTAAACTTGAAAAATATTTGTTCTAAAGCAAGTCGGTTAATTCTCTGGGTTTGCGCTGTTGGTGGCTTCCTACTTTCTCTTATCCAATTTATTCAGAATAAGTAAAAGACAAATCGTTTGGATAAATACCATGCAAAGATAACCTATATGCATTTATAATCACCTCCTCTTTCAGATTGTATTTTTTACTCTTGTTCGTGTTTCTGAACTTTCTCGCGAAAAAAATATTCAGGGATAGCGCTGTGTGGGAATAATAGTACATCCGCTGCTTTAATCATTTCTTTCTGCGAAAATTCAAGCTGATTGTTTAATCTCTGGCTTACAGACACTCTTCCAAGGCCGATTGCATCTGCAAACGCATCTTGTGTCCCACAAATTTCTCGAATTCTTCCTCGTAGCTTAGAATAGTCGAAAACTGGGTTCTGCAAAGATATCATCTCCTTTAGTTCGCTTTTCTGAACTCAGTATAGCACGCGAAATATCCCTTGTCAAGCGGATAGTTCACTTTTCTGAAATTTATTTTCTCTTTTTTGTTTTTTGTGTTGCGTTTTCTGAACACCCATGTTATATTAGATTCAACAACAGGCAACGGAAGTGATTTTTATGGATACGATAGCACGCCGGTTGCAAATGGCGCTTGACATCAGGAATATGAAGCAATCTGACTTGGTTGAAACAACTGGTATTGGAAAGTCCTCTATCAGTACGTATTTAAGTGGAAAGTATGAGCCAAAGCAAAGAAATATATATAAAATGGCAAAGGCATTAAATATAAATGAGGCTTGGTTAATGGGCGAAGATGTGCCAATGGAACGGGATGAGAAGTCTAAACCATCCAATGTTGAAGATTTTAATGACCATTATGTCGCGCCCATTGTCGGGACTATCCCAGCGGGCTATCCCGCCTTGGCGTTTGAAGATATTGAGGGTTACGCCAGTATCCCATATAAAGATGCGGAAAATTATTTCTTTCTCCGTGTATCAGGAGAATCTATGATCAATGCAGGGATTCAAAGTGGAGATTTGGTTTTGATCCGGAAACAGTCCAGTGCAGAATATGGTCAGATTGTCGCTGCCCGTGTCAATGGAGATGAGGCCACCCTTAAAAAATACAAGCCGCAAGGAGACACCGTATTGCTCTTGCCTGAGAATCCAGACTTTGAACCAATCCTTGTCCGTGCAAAGGACTTTGATGATGGATACGCGAGCATTATTGGTGTGGCAATAGAAGTTAGACATACTCTATGAGGAGGAAATTTACTATGTTAGAAGAAAAAATTTTATCCGTATTGGAACGGGGACAAGCTCGAAAATTTACGCGCACAACTTTTATATAATATTGTTTATTTTTCGCTTGAAAATATATCTTATATGTAATAAGATTGTGATAAGGGGAATAGTATGAATCGAGATGATGTTCTCGCTTTCTTGGCAGCGGCATTTGGTTCTATTGCAATCGATTCAAGTTTGAGAGATGAACTCGTGACAATCATCTCGCGTTCTGGCTTTGAGAGGAACTTTTTCAATCTTTTATTGGTCCGCCTCAAATACCTTTCGGAGCATGGCACAGCAGCTGTTTTATATCGAGAAGGCTTTGAGTCTCTCTCAAACAAAGCCGAGGGGATATACAGCATGCGTCTGATTGGGAAGGGATTCAATATACGGATTCTATATGCGTTTCTTCCCAACGGGGCGCCCGCTCTGTTGTTAGGATTCCACGAGCGAAGCGGGAAGCGTATTTCCTCTTATGAGCCCCACATTCCTGTGGCGAAAGCCCGCCTAAAATCTTTATTGGAGGCGTATAGTCATGACGAATCAGAATGATATTTTAACGTTGCTCTCATCTTTATCTGATGAATTTTCTGCAGAAGATCTTCGCTTTTCTGACATTGCTTCAGATTTGGCCGCACAGATCATCGAACGCCGGGTTGCGCTCGGACTCACACAAAAAGAGCTTGCGGAAAAACTCGGGAAGTCACAAGCCATTGTGTCTAAGTGGGAAAATGCAGATTGCAATTTTCAGATCAAAACTTTGATTGAAATTTCTCAAAGATTGAATTTGCCTTTAACTATCTCATTCAGAAGTCCTATCTCTGAAACAAAGACGTATTTTGTCTCTCCGACGCCAGCAGCCACCGCAGCTTCTGTTGCTAAGTACGTTTCCGCAACTTCGCCAGAACCTTCCTGGCAGAGCACCCAATAAGCCTTGTTTTTCCTGTGACCGGAGGTATTGATATGCAAATGTATACCAATCAATTTACCATCGCCATGAATTCCGATGGTACCGAAGTTATGATCAATTTTTCTCAAAGCGTCCCGAAAGTTCCAGGCGGCGTAAAAACAGGAGCAGCTTCTGAAATGCCGACTGAACATATCCCTGTTTCGACTCTGGTGATGACTGGGCAGTGCGCCCAAAATCTTCTGAACGCTTTGCAAGAAGTCTTCAGTAAGTACAATACGAACAAAAGCGAAAAATAACAAAGCACTGTCCTTTATGATCTGTTGTATTCCCCATCGATAGATATTTTAGGGTTAGTCGTCCGTATGTCGTCTGCACCAACCTGATAGGAGATCATTATGGATCACACACTTTCCCCTCTCTATACCCAGCTGACCGCCCTGGCCGCCAAGCACGGCGCGCAAAAGCTGGTCCTTTTCGGCTCCCGGGCCAGGGGGGACCATACAGAGCGCAGCGATATCGACTTAGCCGTCTACGGGATGCCCCCAGAAAACCGGCCCTTCTTCTGGGCGGATACGGAGGAATTGGACACCCTTCTCAAGCTGGATATCGTTCATATAACAGACGGGTTAGAGCAGAAATTTTTAGAAAATATTGAAAAGGAGGGGGTCGCTTTGATGGATCGGGCCCTGGAAAAACGCGACAAGCTGAACATGGCCCTGGCCCGCTTGGAGGAGGCTCTGGGTGCATACAGAGATACCCCCACCACCGTGGTCCGGGACGGTGTGATCCAGCGTTTTGAATTCACCACAGAGTTGGCCTGGAAGGCCGCCAGGGAATATCTGCTGGACCAGGGCTACACGGAGATCAACAGCCCCAAAGCCGTCATGCGGCAGGCTTACGCGGATGGGCTGATTACAGACCAGTCCGGCTGGCTCAAGCTGCTGGAGGACCGCAACCTGACCTCCCACATCTACAATGACGCCACCGCCGGTGAGATCTTCCAGCGCATTGGTGCAAACCATCTTGCCCTCTTTCAGGCGCTTTCCAAACAGTTGACTGGTGCGGAGCGCTGACGGAGGACAGACCCGTGGCAGATAGGCGGGAGAGAAGTTGAAAAAGTGCAGTAACTCCACCGCCGGGGGCGGTAAGAATAAAAATATTGGAGGAACAAAACATGAAAAAGAGAGTGTTGGCTTTGCTGTTGGGTGGTCTCTTGGCCTTGTCCCTGTGTGCATGTGGAGGAGAACCAGAACCTACGGAAGACACAACGCAGGATTCAAAACAAGAGACAGCACAAGAATCTCAAAAAGAAGAAGCACCTACCGATCTTTCCAAGGCAACATTGGGAAACTACGACGTAGAAATCAAGGATGCGTTTTTAGCAAAAGACTACGAAGGAAATCCTGCTATTGTAGTCAATTACACATGGACGAACAATAGCGAGGACACAACAAGTGCTATGGTTGCCCTTCTTGGAAAAGCATTCCAAGACGGAGTACAGCTTGAGACCGCAATTACGGATGGTTCTATTGAGGGATATGATGCAGAAGCTTCCATGAAGGAAATTCGTCCTGGAACAACGCAAGATTTCCAAGAAGTTTATGTTATGACCAGCGAAACTTCTCCGGTTGAAGTTGAAATGACAGAAGCCTTCACTCTTGAGAATGATATGGTAACCAAAACCTTTGATCCCACTACTTTGCAATAAAAAATAAAAACCGCCCCCGGTGCTACCAACACCGGGGACGGCAAGAGGGCAGTAAACTTTGGACGGGATACTGCCCTCTTATTTTACACCAGAATAGGAGGAAAAGCAAATGAAATGCCGGAAATGCCGTGTGGAAATTCCAGACGACTGCAAATTTTGCCCCCAGTGCGGCGCAAAGGTCACCCTGTCCAAACACACGAAGAGCCGCGGCAACGGGACTGGAAGTGTGTATAAGCGGGGCAAGGTCTGGGTTGCGGCCAAAACCACTGGATACTACATAGACGGAGACGGGAAGGTCAAGCGAGTTGTCCGAACCAAGTCGGGCTTCAAGACAAAGCGGGAGGCCCAGGAATATCTCCCTTTACTAACCAAAGAGCCCGCGGTGAAGGACCGCAGCTTCAAGCAGGTGTACGATATCTGGCAGCCCACCCACCAGGCCGGGGCCTCTACCATGGGGTGTTACAGCGCGGCAATGAATTATTTCAAGCCCGTGTGGGCGCAGAACATCGCCACCATTACCATAGATGACCTGCAAGACTGCATGGACGACTGCCCCAAGGGAAAGCGCACCCAGCAGAATATGAAGGCGCTGTGCGGCCTGCTGTATAAATACGCCATTCCCCGGCACTTGGCCCGGCTCAACATGGCGGAGTTTCTCCGGGTGGGCGGGGAGTCCGGAGAGGAGCGGGAGGGCCTTCCGCTGCATGCGGTAAAGGCGCTTGAGGCAAACCAAGATACCGTCCCCAACGCGGACTATGTCCTGTGCCAGTGCTACCTTGGCTTCCGCCCCTCTGAGTTCCTTGATCTGGACGTGGCCCACTACGATCGGACGGAACGGGCCTTCACAGGGGGAGCCAAAACAGAGGCGGGACGCAACCGCGTGGTCACAGTCTCCCCAAAAATCCAGCCCATCATTGACCGGCTGACAAAGGACAAGATCGGCGGCCCTGTCTTTTGCGGCCCAGACGGCGCCAGAATGCCCCTCAAAACATACCGCGCGATCTTCTACCGCGTCTTGGAACAGTGCGGCATCGAGAACCCCATAGAGGGAGAGGGTGACGCCAAACGCCGGCGCTACACCCCCCATTCTTGCCGCCACACTTTTGCGACCCTGATGAAAAATGTAACGGCGTCCGACAAGGATAAACTGGCCTTGATCGGCCATACCTCCACGGAAATGCTCCGGCATTACCAGGACGTAAACTTGGAGGATCTGCGAAAAATTACCGATGCCATTTAAGAAGCCTACTGCATGCCTATTGCACGCAAAATGTGAAAAAATCCTTTGTTTTCAATGGTTTTTCGTTGTATGGGGTTCAAGAGGCCTTGAGTTCGAATCTCAACACTCGGACCAAAAGTTCCGAAAATCATCTTATTTGGGTGATTTTCGGAACTTTTTTATTTGATTTCCTTTTCGCATGCTTTAACGCATTTCCCGTTGCCGTATCCCAGTCGTCCCGCTCTACCAGCGTTTCCACATTTTCTTCCTTTCTCCGCTCTATGCCCCCTCATTCCAGGTACGGTAAAGCTCCGGCCTGTTCTCTTGACAAACCGGGGCAGGATGGTATAATGGAAACAGAAAGGGCGCTGTTACCGCGGTTAGCCCATCAGATCAACTATTTTTATGCTGACCGTTTGGGGGCCACCAAGCGGTCAGCACGCTTTTATGGAGAGTATGTAGGCCGCAAAGGCCAAGCATACAAAAAACTTCCAAAGAAGGTTTCCCATACAGCCTCACCCCCTTCTCAGGGAGTGGCTAACCGCCGTTTCTGTAACAGCGCCTCTTTCTGACCCCTTTCGGGGTACATCCATCATACCATGCCGCGCCGCGGATTGTCAATTTTTGCTGTCCCATCCGTGGGGCAGCGTTTTTATTTTGTTCTTTTTGATTAAATTTTGCCTTCCCTCGGCACAAAACAGTATTCATAAATTATTTTATTGGCGATATATCTACCAAGTATTTCTTATTGACAATTTACTTTCCCTGATATATGATCAATAAAAAGTATAAAAACTGGGTGATGCCATGAAAAAACGAAAAGAGCTCAAGCGAGATAAAGTGGCGGGCACTCCAGCTGGGATTCGAGAATCCCTGAAAAAAGCAACCACAGAAATGCTGGTTCTGTTTCTCTTGGAGAGAAAGCCCATGTACACCTATGAGATGATGCAGACCATCAAGCTGATGAGCGACGGGAAAATTTCTCTGACCAATCTTTACATCGCTATTTATCGTCTGGAGGATTTTCAGTTTATTCGGAAAGACTGTGAGGAGCTTTCTGACGAAAACCGGACCCGCATTTACTTCTCCATCACAGAAAACGGCCGTCTCTACCTGAGACGCCTGATTGACGAGTACCGAGAGTTCACCCAAGCAGTGGAAGAAATTCTGAAAACCCAATTCCCCTTAACCCCTTTAGAATGAGGAACGCCCTCTGGCCAAGCGCCAGAGGGCGTTCCTCATTTTTTCAGCCTTATAACAGACCCTTCCGGCCCAACACCGCGATCACTTCATCCCGTTTCATGGGGCGCTCCGGGCTGGTGCCGTCCACCACCCCTTCCGCCGTGGCCTTTGCCCAATGTCCCTCCTGTTGGGACCAGGCGGGCTCGGCCACGGTCTTGGCGTGGAGCTCCGCCTTTTGCAGCAGCTGATAAGCCTGCTCGTTGGTCATCTCCGCGATCAGCTTCGCAATATCCACAGTTTCCTCCTCCTCTTCCAGCCGCCGATTCACTTCGGCGGCAATTTGGCCATGGCGGCTGTACAGATAGTCTCCCGGGCACGCCTTGGCGGCAAACCACCGGTGAACTGTCATATTCTGTTGTTCCACCTGGCCGATCAGGGCTTTATCCCCTTTCCACAGCAGTTTCTTGATCCCATTTCTCCGGCAGATATCCGTCAATAGGTCCAGCAATGCGGCGTAGGCCTTGTCTGACACCGGCCAATCCGGCGCCCCGCCGTTGTTGGCCACCTCAATGGTGATGGCCCGATGGTCGTTGGCGGCATTGGAGGTACACCAGGACCGGTTGGCCTCCTCCACATACAGGGCAATCCGTCCGTCGCTTCCAATGCCGTAGTTGCTGCTGGCCTTGCGGGCCGGATCGGCAAACAGCGCCCCACAGGTCTCCACCGAGCCATTGCCTGCCATGCAGTGAATGGAAATCGTGTCAATCACATGGTTGCGCCGCCCGGAATGATTGGGGGAGAGCTTCGTGTAGCTGACCAGAGGACTATTGCTCATCGCCTGCCTCCCCCTTCCCGTTGGTCATTTCATCCAACATGCTTTCTGGAATCTCATCGCCCGTCTGAAGAACGGTCTCCGTAATTTCCGCCATATACATTCCCTCCCTGGATTGGATCAAATCATAGTCTGAACGGGGTTCTCCCTCTCGGCCCCAACCCCGTATCTTTCACCCATTCCCCCCATTCCATCGTAGAAAAAAAGGGAATTTTGGTGCCTGTCCCGGGGATACCTTCCCGCTTACCCCTCTACCTCCGGCAGCCCAGCCAGACTGGTCAGCAGGGACAGCAGCCCCGCCAGCACCGCAGCAGAGCCCACCACATCCCAGGAGACCTCACACAAAACAGCCGCCGCCCCAATGGTCGCCACGGCGGTCTGCGCCATGGTTTTGATGGCCCGGACGCCTGCCGCGCGCCACCACCCCTTCCATCCCTGTTGTTTCATCCGCAGTTTCCCTCCTGGTCGTGGGCCCGGAGATTCAGGTCCCGCTCAATCTTGTCAATGGCCTCATGCACCGGGCCGTCGCAGCCCTGCTCCTCCAGCCCCTTCAGGCAGGCCAGCACCCCATAGGTCAGCAGGGTATTCTCTTTCCGAATGGCGCTCAGTTCCCTGTCCTGCGCCTTCTGCCGCAGGGTCCAACGGTAGACCCGGTTATAGGTGGTCAGCAACAGGATGCCCGCCGACAACACCGCCCCAGCGGTGATGAGCATTTGTCCAGTTGTCCCCATACGATCCCTCCTTTCTTTTGCCCTCACTCTTTGGGGAAACACCCCCGCGAGGGGGACGTTTGTATACACGCTTCCAAAAAATTTTTTCTTTTTTCCAGGCAGTCTTTCCCATTCCCCTTGTTTTTTGGGGCATACTATCGATGAGGTGATCCAAATGAAAGACATTGAACTGCTCCAGTACGTCCATGAAACTGCGGAAATGGGGACTCTCGGCCTGCAAGACATCGTGGGCCAGGTCCAAACCGCCAAGCTGAAAAAATCCCTCCAGGGGCAGATTGCAGAATATCAAACCATTGCATCCGAGGCCGCCAAGCTCTTGCAGGCCAAGGGCACCGCCCCAAAGGACCCCAGCCTGATGGCCCGCCTCTCCTCTGAGGTCATGTCCACCATGCAGACCCTCGCCGATTCCTCCGACTCCAAAATTGCGGAGATGACCATTAAGGGCAACAACATGGGCATCACCAAGGGGCTCAAGCATCTCCACGACTATGAGGGAAACGACCGGCAGGTCCGGTCCTTGGCCGAAAAACTGCTGTCCACCGAGCAGGCCAACGTAGAGCAGATGAAGCCCTTTTTATAAGCGGGCCGCTCTTTTCCCCTGCAGCGGCGCAGTTCCTTCTTTTGGCGGGGATGGTCCCCTGATTTCCGGGCATGCTACCGGAGAGGTGATCTTGATGCAGCCAAATGCCACACTGGTTTTTCAGTCCTGCCTCCGCAGAAACCGGGAGGCGGCCCGTTTTTTCGACGCCTGCACCCCCGGCCAAAAAGAGGCCATTCTCTCCCAGCTGGACAAAGTAGAACACATGGACGCCTTTGTCCGCCATCTCCCCAGCGCCGCCCTATAATCCGGGCGGCGCTGTTCCATGCCCTGAGATGGGCGGTTATTCCCAAGGAAATCCACCGGCCCATCAGGAAGACATGTTCTGCAAAGAAATCCTGTCCTTTTCAAACCCAAAGTGTCGAATATCAGCGACAACCAGCGATTTTCCTGTTTTTCGTTCTATTATCTTCTTAAATCTTTTCATTTAGGAGGATATGTCTATGACAACCATTCTGGAAACGCTGCGCCCCTTTGGGATCACCAGGTGTTACAAGGGATTTCCCCTCACAGTTTATGCCATTCATCTTGCCGTCATGGAAGAGGATCGGTTGGAAGAGATCACAGAGAAAATCTATCGGGAAACCGCCGACCACTTCGGATGTAAATGGACCGCGGTAGAGCGCAACCTCCGAACAGTGGTTTCCCGGGCTTGGCAGGTCAACCCGGATTTGCTCTGCCGGATGGCTGGCTATCCCTTAACCGCCGCGCCTACCGCTTCCGAGTTCATTGAAATCATTGCTTCGTACATCATCCGTTCCCGGCAGACATCCTGAGAGAGGGGTGGGACATCAGCCAAAAGAGAAAAAACGCGCAGACAACCTGTTGGTTGTCTGCGCGTTTCTCATGGGCCTCATAATACCGTATCGTGTCCTCGGGCGATGTTATCCAATGCTCTCACAAAAGCGCATAAGGATGGTGGCCACCTGGGCGCGGGTGGCGCTGCCCTGGGGAACCAGGGTCCCGT
>OLON01001443.1_pt1 | contig 13650 bp, 10 predicted proteins | sample 1672691 | NCBI WGS metagenome assembly OLON01 (sample SAMEA3136714, study PRJEB25190) | human gut metagenome | biome: human gut; feature: human-associated habitat; material: faeces | place: Austria | collected 2013
ATATAACTATTAAGTTTTAGTTTTTTAGTTACAGTTCAGTAAAAAATGATTATGAAATGACTCCAACTGTAATGCTTAAATTTTATTTAATGTCGTTTGATTGGAATAAAAAATAGAAAATATTATAGATAACCTCTTTATTGAATTTAATTTTAAGCTATAAATAGCAACAAAATAAGAGTAATATGCAATATATTACTCTTATTTATATATTAAATAATTATAAATTATTCGATAATGTCAGCAACAACACCTGAACCAACTGTTCTACCACCTTCACGAATAGCGAATCTTAATCCTTTTTCGATAGCGATAGGAGTAATTAATTCGATTGTCATTGATACGTTATCTCCAGGCATAACCATTTCTGTTCCAGCAGGTAATTCAATAACACCTGTAACGTCTGTTGTTCTGAAATAGAATTGTGGTCTATATCCATTGAAGAATGGTGTATGACGTCCACCTTCTTCTTTTGTTAAAACGTATACTTCTGATGTGAATTTTGTATGTGGATGAATTGTTCCTGGTTTACATAGAACTTGACCTCTTTCGATGTCTTTTCTATCAATACCTCTTAATAGAACACCAATATTATCTCCAGCTTCAGCTTGATCTAATAATTTTCTGAACATTTCTACACCTGTAACAACAGTTTTTCTTCTTTCTGTTGTAAGACCGATAATTTCAACTTCGTCTTGTAATTTTACTTGACCTCTTTCTACTCTACCTGTTGCAACTGTTCCACGTCCTGTAATTGTGAATACGTCTTCAACTGGCATTAAGAATGGTTGATCAATTGGTCTTTCTGGTGTTGGGATGTAACTATCAATTGCATCCATTAATTCTTTCATAGGTGCATATACAGGATCGTTAGGATCTGTAGATGTACTTTCTAGAACTTTTAGTGAAGAACCTTTTACAATTGGAACTTCATCTCCTGGGAAACCATATTCAGAAAGTAAGTCTCTTACTTCCATTTCAACTAATTCTAATAATTCTGGATCATCAACCATATCGCATTTGTTTAAGTAAACAACGATATATTTAACACCTACTTGTCTAGCAAGTAAGATATGCTCTCTTGTTTGAGGCATTGGTCCATCAGCTGCTGATACAACTAGTACAGCACCATCCATTTGTGCAGCACCTGTAATCATGTTTTTTACATAGTCAGCGTGACCTGGACAGTCAACGTGTGCATAGTGTCTTGCATCTGTTTCATATTCAACGTGAGCTGTATTAATTGTGATTCCTCTTGCTTTTTCTTCTGGAGCACCATCAATTTGATCATATGCTTCATATTGAGCTTTTCCTAATAATGATAAATATTTTGTAATAGCTGCTGTTGTTGTTGTTTTACCATGGTCAACGTGACCAATTGTTCCGATATTAACGTGTGGTTTGTTTCTTTCAAATTTTGCTTTTGCCATTTTAAAATTCCTCCTTATTTTTGAGATTTCTCTCTTTTATTTTTATGGTATATACAACTCAGCTTATTGCTTAGCTGTATAAGTTAACTTTACACTATTTTTTCGTTACAAAGCTAACCAAAAATTTAATAACTATTTATTACACAGGCATTTTATAACATTTTTTATAAAAAAGCAAGTGTTTTTGTTTTTCTTATTTGAAATTTAATATAAAATTAATATGTTATACATTTTAATTTAAATTTAATCTTTTTTTGCTCTTGATGATACAATAGCTTCAAAAACTGATTTTGGTACTTCTTCATAATGAGAAGGTTCCATAGAGTATGTTCCTCTACCTTGTGTTCTAGAACGTAATTCAGTTGCATAACCAAACATTTCTGAAAGTGGAATAAATGCATGAATTTCTTGTACTCCATCATTACCATCCATACCTTCCATTCTTCCACGTCTAGAGTTTACATCTCCAATAACATCTCCCATGTATTCTTCTGGAACTGTTATATCAACTTTCATTATTGGTTCTAAGATAACTGATTTAGCTTGTCTCATACCTTCTTTAAATGCCATAGATGCTGCTATTTTGAAGGCCATTTCTGAAGAGTCAACTTCATGGTATGAACCATCAACTAATGTTACCTTAAAGTCTGTAACTGGGTATCCTGCAAGGATTCCGCTTTCAGCAGCTTCTCTCATTCCTTGTTCAATTGGTTTAATATATTCTTTTGGAACTGCTCCTCCGACAATTTTGCTTTCGAATTCAATTCCTTTTCCTGGTTCTAATGGTTCCATTTCGAACCATACATCACCGTATTGTCCTTTACCACCTGATTGACGAATAAATTTACCTTGAACTTTTACTGCATTTCTGATTGTTTCTTTGTAAGCAACTTGTGGTTTACCTACATTACATTCTACTTTGAATTCTCTTTTTAATCTATCAACTATGATATCTAAGTGTAATTCACCCATACCAGCAATAATTGTTTGACCTGTTTCTTGGTTTGTATAAGCTTTAAATGTTGGATCTTCTTCAGCAAGTTTTGCTAAAGCAATTCCCATTTTTTCTTGAGCAGCTTTATCTTTTGGCTCAATAGCTATATCAATAACTGGTTCAGGGAATTCCATTGATTCAAGTATTATTGGATGATCTGGATCACATAAAGTATTTCCAGTTGTAACATCTTTTAAACCTACTGCTGCAGCAATATCTCCTGAATAAACTTTGTCAATATCTTCTCTATGATTTGAATGCATTTGAAGAATTCTTCCAACTCTTTCTTTTTTATCTTTACTAGAGTTTAATATTGTAGAACCTGATTCTAGTGTTCCAGAATAAACTCTAAAGAAACATAATTTTCCAACAAATGGATCAGTAGCAATTTTAAATGCTAATGCTGCAAATGGAGCATCATCTGAAGTTTTAGCCTCTGTTTCTTCTCCTTCTAATGTTTCACCTTTAATATGTGGTATATCTAATGGTGATGGCATATAATCAACTACTGCATCTAATAATTCTTGAACACCTTTGTTTTTGTATGAAGAACCACATGTAACTGGAACTATTTTATTTACTATTGTTCCAATTCTTAAACCTTTTTTGATTTCTTCTTCTGTCAATTCTTCACCATCTAAATACTTCATCATTAACTCTTCATCTTGATCAGCAACTGCTTCAATCATGTTTGCTCTCCATTTTTCAGCATCTGCTTTCATATCTTCTGGTATTTCTTTTTCAACAATATGTTCACCTAATTTATCATCTTGAATAAATGCTTTCATTTTAATAAGATCAACTATACCTTGGAAATTATCTTCTGCTCCAACTGGTAATTGAATTGGAACTGCATTTGCTTTTAATCTGTTTTTTAATTGATCAACACAAAGCATAAAGTTAGCTCCAACAATATCCATCTTATTTACATATACCATTCTTGGTACACTATACTTGTCAGCTTGTCTCCAAACTGTTTCTGTTTGTGGTTGTACTCCACCTTTTGCAGCTAAAACTGTAACAGCTCCATCAAGTACTTTTAAAGATCTTTGTACTTCTACTGTAAAGTCAACGTGTCCTGGTGTATCAATAATATTAATTCTATTATTTTTCCAGAAGCATGTTGTACATGCTGAAGTAATTGTAATACCTCTTTCTTGTTCTTGCGCCATCCAGTCCATTGTTGCTGCACCTTCATGAACTTCTCCTATTTTATGTGTTTTTCCTGTATAAAATAAGATTCTTTCTGTTGTTGTTGTTTTTCCGGCATCTATATGTGCCATTATTCCTATATTTCTAGTTCTTTCTAGTGGGTATGCTCTTCCTGCCATTTCCTATATTTCCCCCTTTCAAATACTCTGATTCTCTTTGAATTTATATTTTTATAACATTAATTTCAAATTTTACCATTTATAGTGTGCAAAAGCTTTATTAGCTTCAGCCATTCTATGTGTATCTTCTTTCTTCTTAAATGCTCCACCGTTTCCAGCTACTGCATCCATTATTTCACCTGCTAATTTTTCAGCCATTGTTTTTTCATGTCTGTTTCTAGCATAAGTTACTAACCATCTTAATCCTAAAGTTTGTCTTCTTTCTGGTCTAATTTCTAATGGAACTTGATAAGTTGCTCCACCTACTCTTCTTGCTTTAACTTCAAGAACTGGCATAATATTTTCTAAAGCTGCTTCAAAAACTTCTAAAGGATTTTTTCCTTCTTTTTCTTTAATAATGTCAAATGCATCATATACTATTTTTTGAGCAACTGATTTTTTACCATCTAACATAATATTGTTAACTAATTTTGTAACAACTTTGCTATTATATATTGGATCTGGTAATACTTCTCTTTTTGCTATATATCCTTTTCTTGGCACTATTCTTCCCTCCTTAAATTTTATTTGATATTTTATTTATAAAATATCTAGGTACTCTCAAGAAAGTCTTTCTTTCTTGCGCACAGTGCTATATAAATCTATTCTAAATTTAAATGCCTTAATTTAGTAAGAATTACAAGCACTAATTTTTAAATTTTGTAGCTAATTTTTTTATTTTTTAGGTTTTTTAGCTCCATATTTAGAACGCGCTTGCATTCTATCTTTAACACCTGCTGTATCTAATGTTCCTCTGATAATATGGTATCTAACACCTGGAAGGTCTTTTACCCTACCACCTCTTATTAATACAACACTGTGTTCTTGTAGGTTATGTCCTATACCTGGGATATAAGATGTTACTTCATAACCATTTGAAAGTCTAACTCTGGCAACTTTTCTTAAAGCTGAGTTTGGCTTTTTAGGTGTAACTGTTTTAACAACTGTACATACTCCTCTTTTTTGTGGAGCTCTATTGTTTGTTAATTTTTTGTTTTTTGAGTTCCATCCATGTTGAAGTGCTGGTGCTGTTGATTTTGTTACTCCTGTTTTTCTTCCTTTTCTTACTAATTGATTAATTGTTGGCACTTAAATTTCACCTCCTGTTTAATTATTTATTCAAAATTTGCCTAATTTGGTAATATATTCGAACATATGCTATTATAGCATCTTTGATACATAAAGTCAATAGAAAAAGGCAAGTTTTCACTTGCCTAGTTTAATAGCATCAACATATTCAATAGCTTTCTTTGAAACATCTTTTATCTTCATTATTTCTTGTTCATTTATTAAATAAATATTTACAAGCCCAAACATTCTTTGCAATAATGACTGAGTATAGTATATATTTTTATACTGAATCTTTTTTTCTCTTTTTGTGCATGTTTTATTCTCTATATTTATATTGTATATCGCTTTCTTACTTTGTATTAATATTCCAATAAATATTAATACAAAGATTATTACAACTACTACTACAGAAATTATACTACTTCTTTGCCAAACATCTTTTACTGTATACTTAGCAAATTTAATATAAAATTTCCAAAATATAAATAGTCCTGCCAAAGCTATAAAAGTTAAATATGTAATTAATTTTCTAGGATGCCACCGAACTTTTATTTTTTCTATCTTTTTCATTTGTATATTCCTCCTTATTTTTAGGAACAAACGACCTCTCAAATATTTATTTGAAAGGTCTTTTTATTTGTTTACATTTTTATAATACTACTTTTTTTAATTTGTCAATACTATCTTTGACTTTCGTCATCTTCTTTTGTTGTAGATTCTTGGGTTACTTTCTTGTCTTCTTTTGTTGTAGATTCTTGAGTTACTTTCTTATCTTCGTTATTTGTCATTTCTCTTAATGCAACAGCTGTATTATAATCAAATCCTAATAATCTTTGAATATTGCTAACATCCATAGTTGCTAATTTTGCTTTTTGTTCATCTGTTAACTTTTCATAAGCTTCATTATATTTATTTTTTTGTTCTAATTCTATATCACTTGCCGTTTGCTCTTCTGGAGTATATTCTATAGATTCATAAAACCTCTCTTTTTTGCTTTTTGTGTCTTCTTGTCTTTCATTTTTCTCATTAATCATTTTAGGTTCTTCTTTTTTATTAAACTTCGCTAGAGCTTTATTTTTTATTTTTCCAAAGAAAGATTTGATTGTATATAACTTTTTAGCTCCTATCACTTCATTGCCATCTATTTTGCTTTCTTTTAAAGCTACTCTATTCATTAAAGCCATGTCTTTAAATGATAAGTTTGAATTTTCTAAATCATGTTTATATTCAAAAGGAAATTCTTTTTTCTCTATCAAACTATAAATGTATTCTTCTGTCATTTTTTCATCTTCATTTATAGCTTCTAATATTACTGGATTAATTTTTCTTTTTAACATAAATTGATTTATTCTTGATTCTACTCCTGCCTTTTCCATAATTTCTTTAAGATTAATTCTTTTATATAATCCTTTTCTATTCTCAATTGCTTCTTTTATATCTATCTCTTTTTTATTATTTTTAAATGTATCAATGTATGCTTTTCCTGTAGCAGCTTCAATATAAATAGCTTTAATAGAATCTTTTGAATTTGAATATATATCTTCATATTCCTCTTCTGGTTCATCTGTTTTATTCTTTTCTTGTTGTTCTTGTTTTTCTTCCGGTCTATCTGTTTTATTTTTTCCTTTTTGTTCTTCTGTCTTGTCTGTTCTATTGTTTTCTTGTTGTTCTTCTGGCTTGTCTGTTTTATTATTTTCTTGTTGCTCTTCCGGCTTGTCTGTTTTATTATTTTCTCTTTCACGCATTTTATTAAAATCAATAGCTGTAAATGTACTAAGTTGTTGATTTAGTTCTCCCTTAAACTTTGAATATTCCTCTATTTTTTTATTCATAGCATTAATTTCTTTATTTATTTTTCCAATTTCCTGTTCTTTTTTTTCGCTTTCTTTCCTTAATTCTAACCACTCAAGAGGATTTTCTTTATCAGGTTTTGCACTAAATTCTTGTTCTTTGAGTTCGTTGCCCTTAATTTCATATTCTTTTCTTTTTATTTCTAATTTTCCATCTTCAACTTCTCTTTTCATAGCTTCAATTTCCATTGTAATGGTTTTGAAGTTTTTATCTGTACAGAAAAACTTTTTATCTTCTTTCGCTTTATTAATTTCTTCTTTAATTTTGCCATTTTCTTCTTCCAGATTTTTTTCTTCTTGTTCTATTTGCTTTCCGTATTCAGCTTCTACTGCAGCCCTATCTAATTTATATTCAACATCTTCTTGATTTTCTTGCATATCACTCTTAAGTTTTTCTATTTTAACTTTTGTTCTCTTTTCATTTTGTTTCATTTGTGTTTCCAAATTAGGTACCTTATTTTTAAGCTTATTATACTCATCAATTAAAGCTTGTGTTTTTGTAAATTCACTAACATTTTTCATATCAAATCCCCCTATTATTTATATTTTTCATTATAATAAATTATTTCTTCTTTCAAATTAATTCTTTATTTAAAATAAGTATACATATTTATTATACTTTTTTTAATACTTTTTTTCAACCTTTTTATCCAATTTTATACATTTGTAAACTAATTGTAATAACTTTGTAAAATACATTATTTATATCTTTAATTAAAATACCCTAAACTCCTTTCAGCTAATTTAGCATATCGTTCTTTTTTATCTTTTATCTTTTTTCCCTCTAACTCTGGCAATATTCCAAAATTAGCATTCATTGGCTGAAATCTTTCATTTGGAGTTGATATATATTTAGATAAAGCCCCTATTACCGTATTTTCCGAAAAAATAATTTTTTCTTCTTTTCCTTTTATTTGATTAACAGCATTAATAGCTGATACCATTCCAGAAGATATCGACTCAACATAGCCTTCAACGCCAGTTATCTGGCCTGCAAAATAAACATTATTATTGTTTTTAAGGTTATATGTTTCGTCTAATAATTTGCTTGAATTGATATATGTATTTCTATGCATTACTCCATATTTTATAAATTCCGCTTCTTCTAATCCTGGTATCATTTGAAAAACTCTCTTTTGCTCTCCAAATTTCAAATTAGTTTGAAATCCAACAATATTATATATACTTGCTTGTTTATTATCTTGTCTTAGTTGTACCAAGGCATATGGCCTTCTTCCTGTTCTTGGATCATCAAACCCTACTGGTTTTAATGGTCCAAATCTCAAAGTATCAATTCCCCTTTTGGCCATTATTTCAACTGGCATACAACCTTCAAAGATTTCTCTCTTTTCAAATTCATGAAGTGTAACTACTTCTGCTTTTACAAGTTCATTCCAAAATTTCTCATATTCATCCTGATTCATTGGAAGATTAATATAACTCTGTTCGTCTTTTTCTTGAATTGCTAATCTTTTTTTCCATTCTTCTATACTTTCATCTTTTTTCTTTTCTTGGCTGTACCTGTCTCCATAAAATGCAATTTTAAAATTTATACTATCTTTATTTACAATTGGCGCAGCCGCATCATAAAAATAAAGCTTGTCTTCTCCTGTTATTTTACCTATATTTTTTGCTAACCCTTCTGAAGTAAGAGGTCCTGTTGCTATTATCACAATTCCTTCTTTTGCTAAAGATTCTATATCAACAATTTCTTTACGAATAATTTCAATAAATTCATTTTTTTCTAATTCACAAGTTACTTTTTTAGAAAAAATTTCTCTATCTACTGCTAAAGCCTGTCCTGCTGGAACTCTTGTTTCATCTGCAATTTTAATTAATAATGAATCCAATCTTCTTAATTCTTCTTTCAATAAACCACATGCATTTGTTAGCAAATTTGATTTAAAAGAATTGCTACATACAATTTCAGCAAAATTTTCATTTGAATGTGCTTCTGAATATTTTATTGGCTTCATTTCATATAATTTTACTTTTATTCCTCTTTTAGCAATTTGATAAGCTGCCTCACATCCAGCTAATCCTGCTCCTATTACAGTTATATAATCTTTCATTATCTTTCTTCTACCTCAGTAACATAATTTCTTTGTACATTTATTTCTTTATCTTGAGTTTTATATTCTAATTCTGATGCTGGCATCCATCCATATATACTTTTACCATCAACAGACATAGTAGATAAAACCTCTTGTATATTTTCATTATTCTCTATATATGTTTTAAACTCATTATAATCAATTCCTTGTTCTTCTGCATATTGTTTCCAAGTTTGCCCTACTTTTGTGGCCTTTAATATTGATTTGCTTCCATCTTTATTAGTTCTGATTAAAGCTCTATTATATATCGAAACTTCAGTATCTTCAGTAAAAATACCATAATTTCCTCTACCATCAGACACTTCTGTGTATTTGCTCTGTGCTGGAGCTATAATATGTACAAGTACATCATCTTCATTCTTATCATTTGTATTTTCTTCTTTAACTGCTTCTTCTGATTTTATATTTTCGTCCATATTCAAAGAATTTTCTTTTTTAAAATCTTCTGCCATTTTTATTAATTCATGTTCATTTACAGGTGTTTGTTTTACAGTATCTATATAGCTGTTTTTTGTACTTTTACTTTCAGTATTATTTTCATTCTGATTAGCAGAAATTGTTCCAGGAAGTAGCATTAATGATCCCATTCCAAAAGCTGCTATCCTTTTTAATAATTTCTTTCCATTAATTTCCCTGAAAAATTCTTTCATCTTTCCGAATCTGTTTTTGTTTCTTTGCTTTTTTATTATCTCTTTATTTCTCTTCTTTTTTTCCATCATTTGCTTAATTTTCTGCCATCTTCCAATAGGTCTCTCTTCTTTAATATATATGTACTCTAAACTACCATCTGGACCATAAACTCTTTTTATTTTTTTATTTTCATCATCATCAATCTTATTATAAATTTCTGATTTACTTTCATTGTTAACAACTTCGTCTAGTTGTATATTTTGTTTTGAAATGTCCTTGCTTCCTTTATAACAAACGTCTTTTACTTGTTTACGTATTTCTAATACTTTTTCCTGTAGTTCTCTTTTTTCTTCTCTAGATATATTTACTAATTCCTGTCTTTTTTGATTTAACATTTTATAATTATTAACTAATCTATCAATTCTTTTTTCAATATAACTTTGTTTCTTATCTTTTTTTATATCTTGGTTTATACTATTTATTTGATATTGAATATTTCTTATGTCCTCATTTAATTTTTCTAAATGTTTGTTCAAAACTTTTTTATCCATTTCAATTCTCCTTATACAACATATTTTTATTATCTGTTCTTTACATAATGTAAAATATGGTTCTTTCTAAGTTTAACATAAAATGGCAAAAAAATCAACCTTATTATTATTTTCAAAATTAAAATAAAAAAAGACATGCATTGTCAATAAATATGTTTTTATGTACTTTATTCGTTTTTCTTAGGGATTTTTGAATTCTAGTGCTTTTTTCTTTTATATTAAATTTTCTTGATATTTATATTACATTATTTCATTTTTTATCTTTCTTTTGCTTTTTTCCTAGAGTTTATTAATGTTACAAAATAGTAGGACTTTCCTATAAAATAAAAGAACCGGCAAAATAAATGTTTTTACACACATCTATTTTGTCAGTTCTTTTAGAATATTAATTTTTTTATATAACATCTAAATTTATATATTATTCAAATAGTTTCATTATTTCCTCTTGAGATAATTTATTAACAAATGTAGTTTTTGTATCCAGCATATTATTAGCTAACTCTTCCTTTTTCTCTTGTAATTCATATATTTTTTCTTCAATTGAATTCTTAGTAATTAATTTATACACTTGAACATTATTTTTTTGACCTATTCTATAAGCCCTATCAGTAGCCTGATTTTCTGTTGATATATTCCACCATGGATCATAATGAATAACCATATCTGCTCCAGTTAAATTAAGACCTGTTCCACCTGCTTTTAAAGAAATCAAAAACACCTTAATATCAGAATTATTATTAAATTCATCAACCAATTTTATCCTATCTTCTACTTTAGTAGCACCTGTTAATTTAAAATATCTTATGTTTCTTTTTTTTAATTCTTTTTCTATGAAATCAAACATTGATGTATATCCCGAAAAAAGTAGTATTTTATGTCCTGCATTTGTACCCTCTTGAATAATTTCCATACATTGTTCCAATTTGCTACTTCCCTCATTATATCCATTTATAAACAAACTTGGATGACAACAAATCTGCCTTAATCTTGTTAGCGCTGCCAATATTTGCATTTTGTTTTTCTCATAGCCACTGTATTTAATTTTTTCTGATATATCCTGTTTTGCTTGTAATAAATAATTTATATATATTTTTCTTTGTTCTTCTCCCATTTCATTATTTAAAACCGTTACTGTCTTATCTGGAAGCTCTGTTAACACTTCTTTTTTACTTCTTCTTAAAATAAATGGTTCTATTAGCATTTTTAGCTTTCCAACAACTGATTCATTAGATTCCCTTACAATTGGAGTTTCATACATATTTTTAAATTTTCGATATGTAAACAAATATCCTGGCATAATAAAGTCAAAAATCGACCATAATTCTGCTAAAGAATTTTCAATTGGAGTTCCAGTTAAAGCATATTTTGTATCTCCTTTTATTTTTTTTATTGCTTTTGCATTTTGAGTATTACTATTTTTTAAATATTGAGCTTCATCTGCTATTATAAATCTAAATTTATAATTTTTTTCTTGATATAGTTCAATATCTCTCTTTAATAAATCATATGAAGTAATAACTAAATCAAACTTATCTATTTGCTCAATTTGATGTTTTCTCTCTTCTAGCGTCCCTCTTATAACTATTGTTTTTAACCCATTAGCAAATTTAGTTGCTTCATTCTGCCAATTTAATGTTAACGAACTTGGTGAAATTACAATACTTGCTCTATTGTTTTCCTTTTTATTATCTTTACAATTTTGAACATAATCAACTATTACTGATAACATTTGAATAGTTTTTCCGTAATCCCATATCATCTGCCAATATTCCACCAAAGTGATATCTATCTAGTATCTTTAACCACTTAAAACCTGTTTTTTGATAATATCTTAAAACTGAATTTAAATTTTCTGGTACTTTAATTTCTTCTTCTAATTGCTCTTTATCTAATTGATTTATAATATTTTTATATTCATCATTTTTAGTTATTTCAGTTCCTTTTATTTCTTTTAATAGTTGATTAAAATATGAAATTCTATAAACAGGTAATTTTAATTCTTCATTTTCCAAATCTTTATAAGAAATATCCATACCTGTTACTAATTTCTCTAAAAATTTTGCTTCTTTATTATTTTCTAAGTCAATAAAACTACCATCTTTTAATCTATGATATTTTTTCTTTAAAGAGTATTTAGACATGATTTCTTCTAATTCTTCTATATCAATATCTAAATTTTTGAAATCAATTGATAATAAATTATTTTCGACTTTTACTCCTATTCCTCCAATTTTTTTTTCTTTAATCTGTTTTCTTTTAAAATTATCTGTTGCTAAAACTTCAAAATGTTGCATATAATAGTTTATATCTTCTGTTAAAAACTCATATATTTTATCATTATCTGGTAAAATAAATCTCAAATTTTTAGTTTCTAACATAAATCCAGTCTGTCTAAAAATATTTAAAGCATTAGTTTCTTCTAACATATTTCTTGGAAATTTAATTTTTTTATTTTCTTCTAATGGGTTAAATTCATTACCTTCATAATCAAACCTCACATCTGCAATTAAATAATCATTTGAGTCGAAATCTAAAAACACTTTAACTATCAATTCTTTTGGCATGTATTTTTTTATACTATCTTCTGTCATATTTTTTAAATTTATGGCATTCTTTACTCTTGGTATAATAATAGAAAATAATTGTGTTAATTCTTTTTCTCCTAATTTTACCTCATTTATATAATTTTTTCTAAAAAGTTCTAATAACTTTAAATTAGAATTTTCAAACTCTTTTGTGCATCTATATAATTTTTGATCATCTAAAATATATTTGTATTCTTTTCCCTTAATAATATTTACTTTATAAATTTCTATATTAGGTACTATTATATAATCTTTATTTTCTGTTTTCTTTAATTCAAATTCTATTTCTGGTTGTTCTTCTGTAAATTCTATTTCTTCAGTATTACAATCTTTTTGAAATATAATTTTTCTTCCTTTTAATACATCAAATAAATCATCAATAGCACTATTACCTACTATAATACTTGTTTCACTTAGTGCTTTTCCATAGTATTTATAATTACTATTTGAATTAGAATTCGCATATTTTATAACTTCTGCATATTTCATAACAAACTCTAACAATTGTCTACTATTATTTTCAAATGCTTCTTCTGTGTGGATAAATTGCAACTTTTCACCATAACGATAAAATTCTTTATTAAGCATTCTTGTATAAAATTCTGATAAATTTTTTATTTTATACATTTTTTTATTTCCAATTTTAAATTCGATTTTCATGTCACCAGAAAATTTGTCATAAAAAATCCTAGGCTCAATTTTTATTGTTCCTTCTTTTTTTATTTTTTCTTTATCTTCATTAATTCCTTCTATTTCTTCATTGTAAAAAATATTAACAATTTGTTTAAAATTTTTATATTCTTCCTTGTTTAATTGCATTTTATTCCCCTCACTTGGCATATTATTATACAATATCTTAGGTAAAAATGCAAGCAATCTTTAAGCCTCAAATATACAATTAGGTTACAGTTCGGTGAGAAATAACTATGATGTTGATGCTTTGGCTCCAACTATAATACTTAAATTTTATTTAATGACGTTTGATTGGAACGAAAAATAAAAAATCTTTTACAAGAAAATGAGTAATGTTCACGGGCAAAATTATTATTATATGA
>OLON01001444.1_pt1 | contig 13645 bp, 9 predicted proteins | sample 1672691 | NCBI WGS metagenome assembly OLON01 (sample SAMEA3136714, study PRJEB25190) | human gut metagenome | biome: human gut; feature: human-associated habitat; material: faeces | place: Austria | collected 2013
GATCGGATATAAATCAAGAGTCTTAAGATCACGACAGGCGGGAAATTCACCGCAGGTAATCAATTATGCAGACAGGGCAAATGAGCGTCTGAGACGGCGCTATTATAAGATGGTTCTGAAAGATGGCAAGAAATATAATATTGCAAAAACAGCAATTGCGAGAGAGCTTGCTTGTTTCATATGGGGAATGATGACAGATAATATTTACTAATATAAATATAACACATCGATCACCATATCAAGACCAAGCCGCCAAAGGCGGTACTGTGTAGTCTTGACATACTGATCGATGTGCTATAAATGATAATCAAGATGATGTAAGCCGGTCTCTGCCGCATACATCATCCAGCCTGTAATTAAAGTTGCAACTGAAGGCATCCCGAAAGAGTTTCGAACATGTTTAGGTTTGAACTATCTACGAGGAAACTCTGTTGGCACAGTAATATCTGTGATCCACGTGAGGGAGACAGCTAGAGTTCGCGGCGGACCATTGACCTGTTGGTAACCAATCCACGTATATCAGAGTGGCCAATGCCGGGAACTGATACATCGGAACTCTTTCTGGATATCTTCAGAAACAATAAAATAAAAATTTGTTGTGATTTCTGTTAATTTACTATTGACAAAGGTCATTACATATCAGTTTTCAAAGGAACAGGCGCGGATAAGCGATTTGTAAAAAACGTTCTTAAAATTTGCGTGTTGCCACCGGTATATTATAAATATTTCTTGTTATCTTATTTCTGTCACATTAACCAAAGACTATCGTCGCAAACTACAACTTTTAAAGCACAAATATAGAAATCAGCTTTCTTTTTTGCTATAATGATGTTAGACGATACTAACTAAATGTTAGCAAAAACTAACTTTAAAAATGAGAGGAAATAATAGATGTATTTAGAGATAAAAGATATGAAAAAAAGCTTCGGATCAGGCGAAAGCTACAATCAAGTATTACAAGGAATTACAACTAACATCGAACAAGGACAGATGTGTGTTATCCAAGGAAGCAGCGGTTCAGGAAAATCTACAATGCTAAACTGTATCGGAGGATTAGATACCATGGATTCCGGTTCCATTAAAGTCGATGGAAACGAAATCTCAGGCTTAAATGCCGATGAACTCTCCGAATACCGCAGAGCCAATCTAGGATTTATCTTCCAGTTTTATAATCTGGTACCAAATCTTACGGTGAAAGAAAATATAGAAATCTGTCAGTTTTTAACGGAAGATCCATTAGATATGGATGAATTGTTAGACACGCTCGGATTGACAGAACATCAAGATAAATTTCCAGCACAATTATCGGGTGGACAGCAGCAGCGTTGTGCAATCGCAAGGGCATTGATCAAGAATCCAAAACTGCTTCTTTGTGATGAACCGACAGGAGCACTCGATTCTAAGACATCCAAAGATATCTTGATCTTATTAGAGAAGATCAACCAGCAATACGGCACAACGATGCTGATCGTAACACATAATAACGCAATTCGTGACATGGTACATAAAGTTATCATTATCAGAGACGGCCAGATCAGTGAAGAATACGAAAATGAAACAAGAGTACCTGCCAAATTACTGGAGGATCTGTAAATGGAAAAAGTATTGAGAAAAAGGGCATGGAGGGATTTAAAAGAAAATAAATTCCGCTATCTTGCGCTTGCTTTTCTGATCATTATCAGTATGTATCTGGTGATCAGTTTAGTCGGAGCAGCGGATACGATTATTGACGGAACTGCAAAGCAGGCTAAGAAACATAAACTGGAAGACGGACAGTTTCAGGTGTTTGTGCCATTAACGACAAAACAAAAAGAGAACCTTACAAAGAAAGGGATTACATTAGAAGAGACATTCTATCTTGACTTTAGACAAAAAGATGGAAGCAAGCTGAGAATCTTTAAGAATCGTAAAAAAGTCGATAAAATTAATCTGGATCAAGGCCGACTAGCAAAAAAAGCAAGCGAAGTTGTTGTAGAAAAACGATATGCTTTAGAACACAACTTAAAAATAGGATCAAAGATCACAATCGATGGTGATTCCTATAAAGTAACAGGAATCGGATCAGTTCCAGACTACGATGCATGTTATGAAAAGTTGTCAGATAGTACTGTAGACAGCAAACAGTTTGGACTTGCATTTGTGACAGAGGATGCTTACGATAATCTAAAAGACAATGAAAACAGCATTCAATCTGAAGAATACATCTATGCATACCGATTAAATGGTGCAATGAGCCAGAAACAGTTAAAAAATAAATTAAAGAAGATCACATTTAACCCAGATGATGTCGATGATCCATATTTTAAAGATTACTGGAAAGAAACTGCAGGTAAGAAAGATGACATCAAAGATGGAATCAAAAAACTGACCGATGCAAGCACCCAGATGTCAGACGGATTAAATAAACTAAGTGAAAACAATGAAACATTACAAAAAGGTGCCGATCAGATCTTTCAGGCATATTTAAAAACAGCAGAAAGCCAGCTGGCATCCTTTGGAGTAACATCTCTGACAGAAAATAACTATGCAAGTATTCTAAAAGATTTGATCGCAAAATCAAGTGATGGATTGACAAGATTATCCTTAGAATCAGCCAAAGAACAGCTGGATGCATTAAAAACATACAGAGATGGAATCAAAGCATATACCAATGGTGTGAAGAAAGCATCGGATGGAAGCAATAAGTTAAAAGAAGGTACGGATAAACTAGAAGAAGGCACAGAAGAACTGATGAAAGCATTCGATATGGAAACATCAAATCTGACTCAGTTTTTAAAAGCATCGGATAATACAAGAATCGGAGCAGCTGCAGATGATCAGGTCATTAATAAACTTGCGGGAATTGTGGCAGGTGTGATCATCATGATCTTGTTTACCTATGTGATTTCAGTCTTTGTCATTCATGGGATCGAGAAAGAAAGCAGCATTATCGGAACATTATATGCATTGGGAGTAAACAAAAAGCAGCTTTTAAAATGTTATCTAAGAATTCCGGTCTTCGTAACATTTATTGCAGGACTGATTGGAACAATCATTGGATACAGTCCGATGGGAATTCCAGTACAGATGCAGGATTGCTACGATTATTTCTCTATACCAGAGTTAACTCCGGAACTTCTTGTTTATCTTCTGGTTTATGGAGTCATTATGCCGCCATTGGTTGCGGTGATTGTAAACTACTTTGTTATAAGAAAGAAACTTTCAAGACCTGCACTTTCCATGATAAGAAATGAACAAAAGAAAGGGCATATTTCAAAAGTCAAACTGGGTCATATGCCATTTCTTACAAAATTCAGGATCAGACAGTTATTGCGTGAGTCAAGAGCTGGATTTACGGTAATCTTTGGAATGTTTATTGCACTGTTAGTCATGATGATCGGTCTGGACTGCTATGCAATGTGTGATCATATCAGTAAAGAAAATAAGAAAGATACAAAGTTTGAATATATGTATACTTACAAATATCCAGATAAAAAAGTACCAAAAGGAGGGGACGCCTGCTTTGTAAAGGGATTGCATAAAGAAATATGGGGATATGATCTGGAGATTTCTTTGATCGGAATGGAAAATGATAATCCATATTTCAGTCAGGACAAAGACCTTCCTAAGGCAAAGAATAAAGTCGTGATCTCATCAGCAATGGCACAGAAATATGATCTGAAAAAAGGTGATTCTATTGTATTGTCTGACGAGGAAGAAGAAATGGATTATGCATTCCAGGTAGCGGATATTACACAATATTCATCTGGTTTGTATGCATTTATGGATATTGACAGCATGAGAGATCTTTTCCAGACATCATCTGACTATTACAACATGGTCGTATCAAAGAAGAAATTGTCAATTGACTCTGGAAAGTTGTATGCAACGACGAGTAAAAAGAATATCGAGGAAAGCTCTGATATATTTATCAATATGATGAAACCGATGATGGGAATGGTTGTTGGACTTTCTGTTTTAATCTTTGGAATTGTTATGTATCTGATGATCAAAGTCATGATCGATCGCTCTGCACAAAATATTGCATTGATGAAGGTGTTTGGATACCGAAAGAAAGAGATTAAGAAGCTTTATCTCGATGGAAATTTTTATATGATCGTAATTGGAGCGTTGATCAGTGTTCCGTTATCTAAGAAATTAATGGATGCGATGTATCCAGCGATGGTTTCTAATATTGCCTGTGGTATGAATTTAAGTTTTTCATGGCAGTTATATGCGATGATCTATGCAGGAATTATTATTACATATCTGGTAATTAATAAGCTGTTAGTGCGAAAAATTTATAAAGTCGGACTTTCCGATGCATTGAAGAACCGCGAATAAAATAAATAAGTATAAAGATGCAACTAAGATGCCTCCATATGATAAACTATTCATATGGAGGTGTTTTAGGATGAAAAATAAAAAAGTAGTGGTTGGTATTATAGGTATATTGTTTGTTGCAGCTTGTGTGATTGTATTTGCATACTTTCGTGGAAATGCTGCATATGTAAAAGTTAAAATTCATTCAACAAAAGAATATCAGAAGACTATGAGCATAGATTATGATCATGCTTATATGACAGGTACCAAAACAATGGATAAATTTTATATCACAAAGCAGAAGCACTTAGAACTGGATAAAGAGAATGCAGGGTATGGAACATGTGAGGCAAGAATTCCTTTGATCGACAATCATAAGAAATCAAAAGGAACGATTCAGATTAATTATTTTAAAGCAAATGACTGGTTTCAAAGCGATATTGACTTGAAAATTAACATAAGAACAATAAAAAAGAGACAATATCTGCAAATTAAGGTAAAATTAAAAGAAGAGGGACATGGAAAGAAATCAGAATATGACAAAGATTCTATACAAAAACAATTTTTATTAAAAGATCATGGAAACTACAGGATCAACCTTGGTGGATGATCAGGAATGGAGAAAATATGACACTAGAGGACATACAAACTAAGATTGACCCGGAAAATATCTTCCTGATGGGAGATTCCAGCAGTGGAAATACGGCATTTATCACAGCATTTACGGCAGATATGAATTGCATGGATACAGATGTATACAAAGAATATTCCTGCAAAGTTAATGCAGTTGTAGATTTATATGGTGTAAGCTGTGTAAAAATCAAAGAAGACTTTCCAACAACACCAAACCAAGGAGAGCCAGACAGCCCGGAAGGATTAGAAATCGGCAGTAAAAATGTTTACGAACATCCAGAATTATCTGACCAGATCACATGTATGAATTATGTAAAAAAAGAACTTCCATCACCACCAGTTCTTATGATGCATGGAATAGCAGATGATACGGTAGCACCAAATCAGAGCATTCAGTTATATAAGAAGTTAAAAGAAGAAGAAAAAGATGCCACATTCTATCTGGTAGAAGGTGCAGATCATGGACATCCATACTTTTGGTGTGAACCAACATTAAGTCTGATCGAGCAGTTTTTCAAAAAATACATGAAATAGCTAGTCTTTGCCATATGAAATGATCTATTGTATAATTGGTACAAAAAGGACTAAAGAAGGAAGAAAAAGATGACATTACAGCAACTAAGATATGTCGTAACAATCGCGGAGATCGGAACGATCAGTAAGGCGGCAGAAGAACTTTTTGTTTCACAGCCAAGTCTTACAAAAGCCCTAAAGGAACTGGAAAAAGAGATGCAGATCACGATCTTTGACCGCACCAACAAAGGAATTCATGTATCCAGAGAAGGAGAGATTTTCCTCGGATACGCAAGACAGGTGCTGGAACAGGCGGCATTGATCGAAGAGAAATATAAACATAAAAATGGTGGGAAACAGGAATTTTGCATTTCAACACAGCACTATTCTTTTGCAGTCAATGCATTTGTAGACTTAATCAAAGAATATGGAAGTGAAAATTATGATTTCAGTCTGCGAGAGACACAGACTTATGAGATCATCGATGACGTAGCAAGAATGAAAAGTGAGATTGGAATTTTATATCTCAATGAATTTAACGCATCTGTATTAGAGAAGATCATGAAAGCAAATGATCTCAAATTTACAGAATTATTTGTGGCAAGACCACATATTTTTATTTGTGACAAGAATCCACTGGCACAGAAAGATCAAGTGACAATGGAAGACTTACAAGATTATCCATATCTGTCATTTGAGCAGGGAGAACATAATTCTTTCTATTATTCTGAAGAGATGTTCAGTACGGAAGTACGTTCAAAGAACATCCGAGTCAGAGACAGGGCAACCCTGTTTAATTTATTGATCGGATTAAATGGATATACGATCAGCAGCGGTGTGATCGACAAGGAATTAAATGGAGAGAATATTATCGCAGTTCCGCTTGCAGAAGAAGGCGAGATGCATATTGGTTATGTGACACATAAGAAGACAAAACCTAGCAGACTTGGGGCAATTTATCTGGAAGCGTTGAAGAGACATGTACAATAAAAATGAAAACGAAGAAGAGGAAGTAAGATGATTACGGGTGAATTAAAGAACAAAGTAGATAAGATTTGGGAGATTTTCTGGACAGGTGGAATTACAAATCCATTGGAAGTTATCGAACAGTTTAACTATCTATTATTTATCAAACAGTTAGATGAAGTAGAGACCAGAAAAGAAAGAGATGCGAATATTTTAGGAATTCCATATGAAGGAATCTTTCCAGCCGATTGTCAGCAGTATCGTTGGAGCAAATTTAAGAATCTGGGAGATGCGAATGAGATTTATGATCTGATGATGAATGGAGTATTTCCATTCATTAAGAATCTACATCCAGATGGAGAATCTGCCTACAGCAAATATATGGGAGATGCAATCTTCAAGATTCCAACACCAGCGTTACTTACCAAAGTAATCGATGGAATTGACGGGTTAAATCTGGAAGGAGACAGCAAAGGAGATTTATATGAATACCTGCTGTCAAAATTGGAAAGTGCAGGAAAGAACGGACAATTCCGAACACCAAGACATATCATTCAGATGATGGTAGAACTGGTAAAACCAGTACCATCGGATATCATCTGCGATCCAGCAATGGGATCAGCAGGATTCCTAATGGAAGCACAGCAGTATTTGCGTAAAAATCATCAAGATTTATTCTTGAATGCAGAACAAAGAGAACATTTTAATCATGAGATGTTTTATGGATTTGATATGGACCGAACGATGCTTCGAATCGGTGCAATGAATATGCTGCTTCATGGGGTTGATGATCCAAATATTGAATATAAGGACAGCTTGTCAGAGATGAATACAGACAAAGAAAAGTATTCATTAATTCTTGCCAATCCACCATTTAAAGGAAGTTTAGATTATGATGGAGTATCAGCAGATCTTTTAAAGGTTGCAAAAACAAAGAAAACAGAATTATTATTCCTTGTTTTATTCCTTCGCATCATGAAAATTGGAGGAAGGGCAGCAGTTATCGTACCAGATGGAGTATTATTCGGAAGCAGCCGTGCACATAAAGCGATTCGAAAAGAATTAATTGAAAATCATAAACTAGACGCAGTGATTTCCATGCCATCTGGAGTATTTAAACCATATGCAGGAGTATCCACAGCTATCTTACTCTTCACAAAAACAGGGGCAGGAGGAACTGATAAAGTCTGGTTTTATGATATGAAAGCTGATGGAAGAACTTTAGACGATAAACGTCAGGAAATTGAAGAGAATGATATTCCTGATATTATTGAGAGATATCAGAATCTAGAAAAGGAAGAAGAAAGAAAACGAACAGAACAGTCTTTTTTTGTGTCGAAAGAAGAGATTGTTGAAAATGATTATGATCTTTCTATCAATAAATATAAAGAGATCGAGTATATTCCAGTAGAGTATCCACCAACAGAGGAAATTTTGAAAGATATTGAGGAATTAGAAGTGGAGATTCATAAGAATCTGGTGGAATTAAGGAAAATGTTGGAAGAAAATGATGAATAGTAGATAGAGAAATTTGAATTTGAGGAATAACAATATGAAAAAATTAATGGATGTTTGTGATATACAATACGGATATGCGTTTGATTCAAAAAAATTTAGCGATGATAGTTCATTTATACCGTTAATTAGGATAAGAGATGTAAAACGAGGATATTCTGAAACATTTTATTCTGGTACATATTCAAAAGAATATATTGTTCATAGAAATGATTTACTTATTGGTATGGATGGCGAGTTTAACATTGCCAGATGGAGTAGCAATGAGGCATTATTAAATCAACGAGTATGCAAAATTGTTGCAAAAAATGGAACGAATGAAGAATATCTAAGATTTGCAATGTCAAGAAAACTAAAAGAGATTGAAGAGAAAACATCATTTGTTACGGTGAAACACCTTTCGGCTAAAGAATTAAAAAAGATAATATTAAAGATGCCAAATATAGAAAAACAAAATAAAATTGCTAATATATTGGTTAAACTTGAAGATATTATAAAGGTTTACAAAAAAGAATTAGAAAAATTGAATTCCTTAGTTCAAAGCCGATTTGTTGAGGAGTTTGGTGATTTAAAAATAAATCCAAAGAAGTGGAAAATTAAAACATTTGATGAAATGACGGATCTTATTACAGATGGTGAACATGCTACACCAAGGCGAACAGAAGAAGGTATATATTTATTATCTGCAAGAAATATAATGAATCATACAATAAAATTGGAAGATGTTGATTATATTGATCAAGCAGAATATGATAGAATAAGTAAAAGAATTCATCCTAAAGAGGGTGATGTGTTAATTTCTTGTTCAGGAACTGTAGGACGATGTTGTAGTGTGCCAGCAGAATTAAAATTTCAAATGGTAAGAAGTGTAGCATTATTAAGATTTAAAAATGAAATTAACCCGATATTTGCAGAATATATGATTACGTCTGATTATTTAAAGGAACAGATTGACAGGTCAAAGACTCAATCATCACAGGCTAATTTATTTCAAGGGAAAATTAAAAAATTAAAAGGATTTGTTCCACCAATAGATTTACAAAACCAATTCGCAGCCTTCGTTCAACAAGTCAACAAATCGAAGTTTGTCATCCACAAATTTCTATATTGCACCACCCACAATACAAAGAGTATAATAAAACCAAGACCAAATACCAAAGAATCAGGAAAAATAAGGGGAGGGAAACCACATGCAGACGAATTTTGACTTTCTAGCACAGACAGATTGCTTCAAAGACTTTGCGATGCAGGCAGCAGAAGCGGAACGAAGCATCGCCATATCTCCGTCAACAGCAGCAATCTTGTCAAGACGAGCCTTAGAACTCGCAGTTCGATGGGTATATGTCCACGATGATGCCCTGACCATGCCATATCGTGATAATATTTCCAGCCTGATTCACGAATATTCTTTCCGCAAGCTGATTCAGCCTAAATTATTTGATATGCTAAAATACACGATTAAGCTTGGAAATGTCGCAGTACATACAAATACCAACGTAAAACACGATGCAGCGGTACTTTCGTTACGCTGTGTTTTCCAGTTCTGTAAATGGATTGATTACTGTTATGGTGAAAACTATATAAATCGCCATTATGATATGAGTCTGCTGCCAGATGCCGGAAAAGAGAAAAAAACACAGGAAGAATTAGAAAATCTTCAAAAAGAACTAAGCGGAAAAGACCAGAAATTAGAAGAAGCGATCAAGGAAAATGAAAAACTAAGAGAACAGATGACCAAATTTCGTAAGGAAAATGAAACTGGACGAAGTTATGAAGTGGACAAAGATACAGAAGCAGAGACAAGAAGAAAATACATTGACCTTGATCTTGCGGAAGCTGGATGGACGATTGGCAAGGACTGTCTTACAGAAGTGCCAGTTACAGGTATGCCAAACAGTACAGGAAAAGGTTATGCCGATTATGTTTTATACAGCAATAATGGAAAACCACTGGCAGTCATCGAAGCAAAACGAAGCAGTGTAGACCCGATGAAAGGAAGTCATCAGGCAAAATTATATGCGGATTGTCTGGAAAATCAATACCAGCAAAGACCGATCATTTTTATAACAAATGGTTTTGAAATGCAGATCATTGACGATACACAGGATGATCCACAGCGAGTTGTCTCAGGTATTTTCACAAAAGAAGATCTGCAGCGAATGGTGGATCAAAGAACAAGCAAAAAGCCTTTGATTCATTTAGAGATTCAAGATAAAATTACAAACCGGCCATATCAGAAAGAGGCCGTGACAGTCTTATGTGAATCTATCATGAATCATCATAGAAAGCTGTTGCTAGTACAGGCAACAGGATCAGGAAAGACAAGGGTTAGTATCAGTCTGGTAGACGTACTTCGCAGACATAATTATGTAAAGAATATTTTATTCTTAGCAGATCGTAAAGCTTTAGTTTCTCAGGCAAAGAAGAGTTACAGTAATCTCCTTCCAGACCTGACAGTATGCAATTTACTTGAAAATAAAGAAGATCCAGAAAGTAGCAGAATGATATTTTCAACATATCCAACGATGTTACATGCGATTGATGACACGAAGAGAAAGGATGGAAAAAAACTATTTACACCAGCACATTTTGATCTGATCATTGTAGATGAAAGTCATCGAAGCATTTATAAGAAATATCAGGAAATCTTCCGCTATTTTGATGCGGTCTTATTAGGAATGACAGCTACACCGAAAGAAGAGATAGGTAGAAATACATATGAGATTTTTGATTTGGAACAAAATGTACCAACGTATGCATATGAACTTGATGAGGCAGTAAAAGAAGGATATCTGGTTGATTATCGGACAAGAGAGTATAAGACAAAGATCATGGAAGAAGGAATCCACTATGATCAGTTATCCGAAGAAGAAAAAGAAGCATTTGACGATGAATTCGATGATGATGAGAATGTAGAGAAAGATATTCCGAATACAGCTGTAAATCGATGGCTGTTTAATAAAGACACGATTGATCTTGTGTTAACCAATCTGATGAGAGAAGGATTAAAGGTAGAAGGCGGAGATAAATTGGGAAAGACAATTATTTTTGCAAGAAACAGCAAACATGCGAAGACAATTGTCGAGCGTTTTCAGAAGCTTTTTCCAGAAAAAGGCAGTCATTTTATCAAACAGATTGATTACAGCATCAAAGAGTCCGAACATTTGATTGAACAATTCGAAGAAAAGGACAAGATGCCTCAGATTGCAGTATCCGTAGATATGCTGGACACAGGAATTGATGTTCCAGAGATTTTGAATCTTGTATTTTTCAAGAAAGTCAGAAGTTATGCAAAATTCTGTCAGATGATCGGAAGAGGAACAAGACTTTGCAAAGATTTACTAGGGCCTGGAATGGATAAAGAAAAATTTCTGATCTTTGATTATTGTAATAACTTCGAATATTTCAGAGTCAATCCGCATGGAAAAGATAGCGGATTTATAGAAACATTAGCAGAGAAAATCTTTTTATGTAAAGCAAGGATCGTAAGAGAATTACAAGATACAGACTATCAAAAAGACGAAGATTTCAGAGAATATCGAAATACATTAGTGAAAGAATTAATACAAGCGATAAGTGATCTGAATGACAAAAGTTTCATTGTAAAACATCATTTGAAATATGTCCTTCGATATCGAGAACAGAAATCATGGGATATTCTTGAGACAGAAGCAATGGCTGACCTGAAGAAACATATCGCACCAATTATAGAGGCCGAGAAGGAAAATGAATTGGCACGAAGATTTGATTATCTGATGTATAGTATCGAACTTGCAATGCTGGAACAGAAGAACCCTTCGAAAAATATTGGAGCAGTTGTTGGTATTGCAGAAAAACTATCTTTAATGCAGGATTCTGTGCCACAGATCAAAGAGCAAAAATATATTTTGGATAAGGTACAGACGAATGAATTCTGGGAAAAAGCATTTATTCTGGAAATGGATGTAGTCAGGAAAGCACTTAGAGATCTGATTCAGTTTTTACCAAAAAAGACACAGAGAATCGTTTATACAGATTTTGCAGATCAAGTAATAGAATATCAGGAAAACACACCAATTGAGATGGGAAATCGATTAGAAAACTATCGCAAAAAGGTAGAATTCTATTTAAAAGAGCATCAAGATAACATGGCAGTGTGTAAATTACGAAATAACCAGCCGTTACAAAAAAGTGATATGCAGGAACTGGAGAGAATTCTTTGGCAGGAACTAGGATCAAAAGAAGATTATACAAAAGAATATGGGGATACACCAGTTGGAATTCTTGTAAGAAAAATCACAGGAATGGATCAACAGGCAGCAAATGAGGCATTTAATGAATTCTTAAATGAGGAGAAACTAAATGCTGATCAGATTCGTTTTGTGCGATTGATCGTTGATTATATCTCTGTAAATGGAATGATCGAAGACCGAAGAGTTATGATGGATGAGCCATTTCGAAGTGTCGGAAGTATTGGACAGATTTTTGAAAATGATATGGATATTGCAATGAAGATCATGACAGTGATCGATCAGATCAAGCAGAATGCGGAAGTTACAGTATAAAGGAGGAATCAACGAAAATAGTATCAAAGCCTATGGTTTTGCATTTGAAGGAAAAAATGTCCTGATCTTAGATTAACATGATTATAACAAAGAAAGGTATAAAATAATGGAACAACAGCAGCCAGAAAAGAAACACAAACGAAGAGTCAGATATAAAGGGACTCATCCAAGAAGATTCGAAGAGAAATACAAAGAATTAAACCCAGAAAAATACGGAGATACGATTCAAAAAGTCATCAGCAAAGGAAGTACCCCAGCTGGAATGCATATTTCTATTTGCGTAAAGGAAATTCTTGAATTTTTCGATATTCAGCCAGGACAAAAAGGCTTGGATGCAACCTTAGGATACGGCGGTCATACAAGAAAGATGTTAGAAAAACTACAGGGAAAAGGTCATATCTACGCATTAGATGTAGACCCGATCGAATCTGTAAAAACAGAAAAACGCCTACATGATGCTGGATTTGGAGAAGATATCTTAACAATTAAACATATCAACTTTGCCAATATCGATCAAGTGGCCAAAGAAGTAGGACCATTTGATTTCATTTTAGCGGATCTTGGTGTATCCTCCATGCAGATTGACAATCCCGAAAGAGGATTTTCCTACAAATTTGAAGGTCCGTTAGATTTAAGACTGAACCCAGAAAAAGGAATTTCAGCAGCAGAACGCTTAGAAGATATCACAAAAGCGGAATTTGAAGGAATGCTCATTGAAAATGCAGATGAACCATATGCAAAACAGATTGCAAAAGAAACCGTCGCAACAATGAAACGAGGAAAGAAGATCAAGACAACAACAGATCTTAAAAATGTCATCGAAAAAGCATTGAACTTTTTGCCAGAGAAAGAGCGAAAAGAAGCAGTTAAGAAGTCATGTCAGAGAACATTCCAGGCATTGCGTATTGATGTAAACAGCGAGTTTGAAGTATTAGAAGAATTATTAGAGAAGCTTCCAGATGCATTAGCACCAGGTGGAAAGGTTGCAATCCTTACCTTCCATTCAGGAGAAGACCGTCTTGTAAAACATGCGTTTAAAGATGGAAAGAAAGCAGGAATCTACAGTGATGTAGCAAAAGACGTTATTCGTCCATCAAAAGAGGAATGTGCCCAGAATGGAAGAGCAAAATCAACAAAGATGCGCTGGGCGATCAAAGTGAAATAAAAATTAA
>OLON01001460.1_pt1 | contig 13521 bp, 9 predicted proteins | sample 1672691 | NCBI WGS metagenome assembly OLON01 (sample SAMEA3136714, study PRJEB25190) | human gut metagenome | biome: human gut; feature: human-associated habitat; material: faeces | place: Austria | collected 2013
ATTTCTGATAAAGGCGGTCTTCCAGACCCTTTGGGTCATAAGTTTTTGCAAGTTCTTTGCTCATAATTTCCTCCTGATTAAAAAAAGCATCTCCCATCTACTGTAATTGCATTTTTTCGCCTTGTCAAGACGGATTGTGCATTTTTCACAGAATCTGGGAGATTTGCTTTCCTGTATTATTTTTTCAAATCGTCATTCAACGGATTTCAGCGATTCTACCATATCGATCTTTTTCAGTTTTTTATGCATAAAGATGTTTACCACAGCTGAAAAGATACAGGTGATCACCGCACAGTACAAAAAGCTGAGTGGAGCAATGTTTCTTCCAAACATGACCGCATCCACCTCTACTGTGACAATAATAAAGCGATGGAGCAGGATACCAAATCCTGATCCAAACAGAATTCCTGCGATCGTCAGAATGATATTCTCTCGCAGGACATACTGAGAAACTTCTATATCAAAGAAACCAAGTACCTTTAATGTGGCAAGCTCTCGCTGGCGCTCAGTGATATTGATATTGTTCAGATTATAAAGTACTACAAATGCAAGCATTCCTGCTGACACGATCAGTACAAGAATAACTACACCAAGAGTGCTGAGCATACGGTCTACCATTTCGATCGTACTCTCTGTATAGCTGATGCTTAAGACAGCCGGTAAATCCATGATCTTCTGTCCGACCTTTTCTACCCGATCCTTATATTCCTCTTTTACCGAGAAAACGATATCTTCATAAACCGGCTCTTCTCCAAATGTTTCTTTGTAGATCTGCGGTGTCATATAAACATAATGGCCTGCGTAATTTTCGGTGATAACAGAGATCTTCACATGATACTCTTTGTCATCTTTTTTAAGTGTCAGTTCATCACCGGGCTTCAGCCCCAGAAGACTCGCTGTCTTTTCACAGACCGCCGCCCCATCCTCAGGCAACTCGTATTCTTTTTTTGTAACACGGTTTCGAAGTGTCACATCTTTTTTGAAGTTCTCAAGGTTTTCAGGAACAAACACATATACACTCAGATTTGATTTTCCGTTTGGAGCTGTGAGCTTGGAGAGCCTTATCTTCGTATAATGATCCAGTGATTCATTTTTATCCAGAGATTCTATAAGTGCTTCCCTTTCCGTATCCGTGGCATCGTCATCTGAGATGATCGTCGCATCATAATGCTGCAGATTCGTGTACTGAAGATGTACAATGTCTGAAACAGAATCACGAATACCAAAACCTACCAGCATCAGCGCCATACTTCCTGCAATTCCAAAAATCGTCATGAACAGACGTTTTTTATAACGGAACAGATTTCGAAGAGAAGATTTCCAGGTAAAATTCAGATGTTTCCACAAAATCGGTATCCGCTCCAGAAGGATTCGTTTCCCTTCTTTAGGTGTCGGTGGACGCATCAATGATGCCGGTGTCTCTGCCAGCGCATGCACACAAGAAAAAATCGTTGCACCAACTGTACAGATCAATGCCGCCACGGAAGCAAGCAGTGCATATTTCAGTTCATAATGTATCTGAAGGGTATTCTCCACATTGTGATACATAATTCCATAAGACTTGATAATTACAAACGGAATGATCTTTTCACCGATCAGGATACCGGCAACACTGCCGCCTGCCGTTGCCAGGAACGCATAATTCAGATATTTGGAAGCAATACTGATTTTACTGTAGCCGAGAGCCTTCATTGTTCCAATCTGCGTTCTCTGCTCCTCGACCATTCTGGTCATGGTGGTAAGACTGATAAGGGCTGCTACCAGGAAGAAAATAACAGGAAATACCTCGCCGATATTTTTGATACGGTCTGCATTGTCTCCGTAATCAGCGTATTCCGGAAGTCCATTTCGGTCTGTGAGAATCCATTCCGGATATTTTAAGTCTGTAAGTTCTTTTTTTGCATCGTCAATCTTTTCCTGCCCGTCTTTTATTTTATCTTCTGCTTCTTTTTTACCGTCTTCATATTCTTTCTTGCCATCGGCAAGCTCTTTTCGGGCATCCTCAAGCTCCTTCTCTGCATCTTTTAGCTTCTGCTCGTTTTCCTGGATTTCTCTTTCACCGTCGACCAGTTTCTGTTCATTTGCTGCTATCTCGGCCTCACCGGAATTCAGTTTTTGCTCATTTGCCTCGATTTCGGCCAGAGCAGAGTTCATTTTAGCCTTGTTTGCATCTATTTCTGCCTGACCATCCTGGAGCTTTTTCAAGCTGGCGTCCAGTTTCTTTTTACTGTCTTTTAGCGTTTTTTCATTTGCTGCAATCTCTTTCTCTGCAGGACCAAGCTTTGCCTCTTCTTCATTTAACTTCGCTTTTCCTTCGTCGATTGCTGTCTGATTTGCACTTAAGTTCTCCAAAGTCTGGGCAAGTTCTGTCTTTTTAGCCTGAAGAGTTTCGACTCCGGCATTTGCTGCTGAAAGATTTGCTTCAAGTTCTGTTTTCTGTGCTGCCGCCTGCTGACAGGCATTTAATGACTCCTGAGCCTGTGCAAGGCCGCCATTTACAGCTTCGAGTTCTGCCTGGGCCTGTGCAAGAGCCTGCTCATATCCGGCAAGCTCTTCTTCCGTCAACTCTCCGTTTTCGACTTTCTGCGCTGCTTCGTCACGGGCGGCCTGTGCCGCTTCCACTGCACTCTGTTTTTCCTGAACAGCTGCCTCAAGCTGCGCCACTGCATTCTGCGCTGTCTCCAGACCTTCCACAGCTGCCTGCAGCTGACCGATTCCAGCCTCGAGCTGAGGAATCTGTTCCTGGAGCTGTGCAAGCTGTGTCTCAACAGCCTGCTGCCCCTCCTGTATCTGGGCGATTCCGGCATTCAGTTCCTGCTGATTTTGTTCAAGTTCTGCTTTTCCATCGGCAAGCTGTTTTTTGCCGTCTTCAAGCTCTTTTTTAGCGGCATCAAGTTTTTTCTTGCCGGCATTGTATTTTTTCTTACCGTCGTTATACTGGCTCCAGCCATCATCCAGTTTCTTCTGAGCTGTGGTGATCTGTGCCTGGCCGTCAGAAACCTGCTGACGGGCTGATGCGATCTGAGATCTTCCGTCAGCTATCTTCTGTTTTGCATCGGCAAGCTGTTTTTTGCCATCTTCGAGTTCCTGCCGGGCATCGGCAAGCTGTTGTTTGCCATCTTCGTATTCTTTTTCGCCGTCAGTTAATTCCTGTTCTCCATCATCAAGCTTTTTCTTTGCATCAGCAAGTTCTTCATCCGCTTCCTTTTTGCCGTCCGCAAGCTCTTTTTCGGCATCCTCGATTTTTTCCTGTGCTTCACCGACTACCGAATCATAACGTGCCTGGCAGCGCTCTGCCTCAATGCCTTTTACTTTATCTTCCAGTTTGTCAGCCAGGTTATCATAGCCGTCGGTATAACTTGTGACCTTATCCACCTCATGTGCGCGCACGTAGATCTGTGTATACACATCTGAATCGAAATCATCCGCAACGACATACATGAATCCATTTACTTCACCGGATCCTACGGTCGTATTTCCTCTGTTAAAGGATATATAGAGAGGACTTTTGCCAAGGCCGACGACCGTATAGGTCTCTTCTTTTAATAATTCAGAGTCTCCGGGCTGTCGGATAACAACCTTGTCTCCGATCGAATATTTCTGGCCTGACGCAAACGCGGAATCCAGGAAGCACTCCCCGCTCTTTTGGGGAAGTCTTCCTTCTGTTATGCTCAGGTGATTAACTTCTTTATTCAGGGATTCCACATGGAGTACCTTCTGGGAATCTGTTTCTCCACAGATCACATCTGTAGAATATGCCCCTTCCACTGCATCAGTCTCCGGCAGTTCTTTAAGCGCCTGTATATCATCATCGGTCAGTCCCATGGTTCCGACCACTTTCAGATCCATAAGCTTTGACTCGTTATAATATGCATCACCGGAAAGCCGCATATCCGGAGAGGATGCCTGGATCCCCGAGAAAAAAGCCACACCCAGGGCCACGATACAGAAGATCGATATAAAACGCGCCCGGCTCTTTCTGACTTCCATCCAGAAATCCTTGTGCAATGCCCTTTTTCTTCTTTTTCCTACCATTCGATTTCCTCCACCGGCGTAGGATCAGTATTCAGTTCCATTGCCGAAACCGTACCATTTTTGATATGGATCACGCGGTCCGCCATTGGTGTCAATGCTGAGTTATGTGTAATAACGATAACTGTCATCCCTTTTTCCCTGCACATATCCTGCAAAAGCTTCAGGATTGCCTTTCCTGTCTGATAGTCAAGTGCCCCTGTCGGTTCATCACACAAAAGAAGCTTCGGATTCTTTGCAAGGGCTCTTGCGATCGAAACTCTCTGCTGTTCACCGCCGGATAGCTGTGCAGGGAAATTGCCCATACGGTCTTCGAGGCCAACTTCACAGAGGACCTTTTTTGCATCGAGTGGATTTTTACAGATCTGCATCGCAAGCTCTACGTTTTCAAGTGCGGTAAGATTCGGCACCAGATTATAAAACTGGAAGACAAAACCGATATCATCGCGGCGGTAAGCAGTCAGCTGGCGGTTGTTATATTTCGCAATGTTGCTGCCATCCACAAAAACATTTCCTTTTGTCGCCGTATCCATTCCACCAAGAATATTCAGAACCGTTGTTTTACCGGCTCCACTCGGTCCAACAACTACGACAAATTCACCTTTTGATATTTCAAAGCTGATATTATCCACTGCCCGGATCTCAACTTCACCCATTTTGTATATCTTAGAAACTTTATCTAATTTTACATATGAATTTTGAAGGTTTCCCATATTTTTCTCCTGTATATTGCAACCATATTCAATACCTGCTACTATCAGTATACCAAAAAAGCACCGTCCGCAACAGCTTCCAGACGATGCTTTTTTGTATTTTTTTTGTGTTTCACATATCTTTTTCTTCTTTTCGTTTACTTGCAAGCAAACCTCCGATCCTGCCGGTTTCTTTTGCTGACAGGCTTTTCCATCCACTTTCCAGTACTTTATCCAGAATTCCCAGTTCCTGTGCAATTTCATATTTCAGTTTCTGCTCTTCCGGAAGTACTCCCTTCAGATAAGCTTCCACTTCCTTTTCTTTGTTCATGTCCACAACTCCTTTTATACTGCTTCGCACTGATTCACAGCAGTCTGCCTTCCAGCATTCCTGTTCTTTCAGAGTATGGACATCTTTTTCAGAAATTATACATTGTTTTCCGGATGTTATTCATATCGAACTATCAAATCTGCACCGGCTCATCCCTTAGGAATAATAATGGCAGCAATGATATATGCCCAGATCCCTGCCCCGCCAAAGCAGGTCAGGATCACCCAGGCAAGACGTACCAATGTTGGATCAATGTTGAAATATTCTGCAATACCGCCGCATACACCGCACAGCATATAATTTACAGATGATTTGTAAAGCCTTTTGTTATCCATGATCAATTCCTTCTTTCTTAAACTGAAAACATTTTACAGGTACCTTATAAACCAGCCGATATTCTGAACAGCCGTTTATTTTTCAAAATCTACCGTTATATTTCCCACACCGCAGTCCAGATTCATATTTCCTTTGGCATTTGGGTTCGTGATATTCTTATTATGTCCGACACCGCTGTAAGAGCTGTCGCCAATATCCACATTTCCCGCCGAACAGGAAATCTGATAATTGTAGTCTGCTTCTTTTCCCAGAATACCAAGATCAACATTTCCAATACCACAGTCAACTTCCAGATTATTTATATCCAGCTCTGACAGTTCTACATTTCCTGTGCCAACTGCAATTGTTGTATCGCTGGCTGCACGGATCTTCCCTGTATTTGTAAACTCACCTGCCGCTACAGATAAATCCAGATCATCCGTCCGGAATTCATCGCACATTGTAACTGTACCTGCTGCAACCTCTATAGAAGTCTCCTTAAATCGTACATTCTTCGGATAACTCACTGTGATCTCACGGTCCCGTGTCCTGCCGGTCGTCTCAAGAATCAGACTGTCATCCTCTGTACCGATCCTTATCTTATCTTTCTTCGAACCAGACACCTCTATGCGAAGCTTATCTCCATCATAGGACCGAAACTTAAGTTCGTCTCCACTCAGTGAAAGTTTCAGATCAGAAATTGATGCTGTTTCAAAAATTTCTTTGTCATTATCTGTTTCAACCGGTTCAAGCTGTGTGATCTCATCCCAGTCCTGTTCCCAGTCATCTTTATCATCAAGGCTGATATATTTTGCTGTCTGTTTAACAATACCATCGAATCCATATTTTGATAAGTTCAGTCCTGCGATCGTAGCCCCCATGGCAACTCCACCGATACTCATTCCAATTCCGACAACACCAACAACGGCAGCTGTAAGCAGCATTACTTTTGAAGATTTTTTCATGCCCGTTCACCTTCCTTTCTGCCTCTGTTCACAATACGGCAGCAAAAATCTGTAAAATTACGCAGAAGTGCCGGAAGTGCACAGGTTGCTGCCCATTTCAGGAACACAAGACCAACAAGTGCCAATGCAAACAGGAGCAGACCAATTCCAACGAGAAGGACACCAAACGGAAGTGCTGTAAAACAGGTTCCAATTCCGGCTCCGATCACTGCTACTGCAGCAACAAACAGGCCAACTACAGCCGCCCCGATTCCGAATACGATCAGGAACGGAAGCAATGCCAGTGCTACAATAAATCCAAGTACTCCTCCGACTGCTCCTTTGATCAGAGGTGAAATAAATACCAGAAGGATCAGCACCAGAATCACACTGGCCTTTCCGCCTTTGCGTTCAGCATGATAACCTCGGTCCGCACGGTTCTGCGGCATCTGACGTTCATTATCTACACGCTCATCCTGAAATCCATTTTCGGTAAATTCTCCGTAGTTCTGCGAGCTGCCCTTTAAATCTTCTTTAATAATAGCCGCTACCTTTCCCGGGCTTCCAAGCTCCCGTATCACTTCTGCCTCCTGATCTTCTCCGGCATCATCAAAGTAACTCTCATAATACTCAAGAGCCTCTTGTCTTTCCTCCTCAGAGATATCAGAAAGCAGTTTCTTTAACTGTTCCATAAACTGCACTCTGTTCATAACTCTATGCCTCCCTCAAACAGCTTCGAAATCTTTGTTGAATAATTCCTCCATTCAACTCTGTACAGATTCAGCTGTGCCATGCCTTTTTCTGTGATCTTATAATATCTGCGGTTTCTACCTGCAAAAGCCTGATCGTATGTCTCCAGACATTCATCCTTCTGCAGTCTCCGCAGCACCGGATACAGCGTTGATTCGGATACCTCCAGCACACTCCGCACATCCTGGGTGATCTTGTAGCCGTAGGTTCCATCTTTCTCATTCGATACTACAGCCAGAACGATCGCGTCCAGAAGTGCCGCACCTGTGTTAAATACCATGCTATCACTTCCTTCATATTTTTTCTGCAATATTATCTAGCGATATAATATTATTTCGTTAGCAATACTATATGATATATAATATAGTTTTGTCAATAGTATTTTCTATTTTCTTTAACTAATTTATAATTTTATTGTTATATCTGCTATTTGCAGACTCTTCTACAATAATAACTTATTACAGATACTAAGGAGATTTTCATGTCTGAACATACAATTACCGAACTCCTCTCTCCTGCATTTCTGTCTCGCATGCAGAATATGCTGGGTGATGAATATGAAAGCTTTTTAAAAAGTTATGAAGCACCGCGTACTTACGGGCTTCGTGTAAATACCGCAAAAATCAGCTGTGACGAATTCGAACGGATCGTCCCGTTCCCGGTCACTCCGATTCCGTGGATCTCCAATGGATATTTTTATCCGGAAGATGTCCGTCCATCCTTCTGTCCACTCTATCAGGCCGGACTTTTCTATCTGCAGGAACCAAGTGCCATGACACCGGCATCCTGTCTTCCAGTCACTCCAGGTGAAAATGTTCTGGACCTTTGTGCTGCACCTGGCGGCAAAGCTACTGCCCTTGGTGCAATGCTGAATGGAAGCGGACTCCTGGTCGCCAACGACATCAGTGCTTCCAGAGCCAGGGCACTCCTTCGCAACATTGAATTATTCGGTATCACCAATGCATTTGTTACAAATGAAACTCCGGCACATCTCGGCAAACATTTTCCTGAATTTTTCCATAAGATTCTGCTTGATGCACCTTGCTCCGGAGAAGGCATGTTTCGCAAAGAAGAAGCGCTTGCACGTGACTGGACTCCTGAAAAGTCTCATGAACTTTCCAGTCTGCAAAAAGAATTGATTCTGCAGGCAGCCGATATGCTTCGTCCAGGCGGACTGCTTCTGTACTCCACATGTACCTTTGCGCCGGAAGAAGACGAAGAAGTTGTTTCTCATCTTCTTGAAAACCGACCGGATATGGAACTCCTTGAGCTTCCGGAATATGAAGGTTTCACTTCAGGTGTCCCGGAATGGGGAAACGGAGATCCGTCACTTATACGCAGCGTACATCTCTTTCCCCATAAGATGCAGGGAGAGGGACACTTTCTTGCACTGTTTCGTAAAGAGGGCAGAACTGATCTGATCGGTACAATGTCTTCTGCAAAACCAAATGCCGAAACCCGCAAATGGCTGGAACTTTTCCTGAAGGAGATCGGACTGAAAACACTTGGTGGGCAGCCCTTTGACTGGAATCGCGTTGAAACACGAAAAGACAAAGTCTACTATCTGCCACCGATAGGCGGTGATTTCCGTGGACTTACATTCCTTCGAAATGGGCTGTATCTCGGGGACCTTAAGAAAAACCGTTTCGAACCTTCCCAGCCATTTGCACTTTCCCTTCGAAAAGGTGATGCAGAAGCCGTAATCTCACTTCCGGTCTCCGATCAGCGTCTGACACGCTATCTCAAGGGTGAGACTCTCAATATTGAACCGGAAGAGGCTGCTCACGCAAAAGGATGGCATCTGCTCTGCGTTGAAGGTTATCCAATCGGATTCGGTAAACTCGTCGGCCAGACTCTCAAAAACAAATATCCCGCAGGATGGAGAGTGTAACCTCTCTGTCCTACGGGATATTTTCATGATAACGGTATCATCTTTCTCAGTGTAAATGAATAAATATATGTTTCCTTTACTTTTTTCTGCAGCATTCGTTCCAATGCCGCTGCGTAATCCTCCAACTGTATATGATACAGATCGATCAGATCCTGTTCTCCCCCCGGTGATACCTTATCAGTCTTATAATCCACCAGTACGATCTCATCGTCCTCAATAAAATAGGCATCTATGATTCCCTGCACCAGTACTGTCTCTTCACCGTTCCAGGCTGCCTCGATCTGATTCATCTTCTGTGCAATAACAAATGGCTGTTCGCGATAAAGTGCGTTTTGTTCTGCTGCTGTTTTCATACGCTGTCCAAGTTTTGAATCCACAAACGCAAGAATATCTGCAATTCGGATACATTGTGCTTCCTCCGGTGACATTTTCCTGCTGTCTGTGAGCATCCGAATCTGTTTCTGGATCTGATGTACATCTTCTGCATGTGTATAATCCAGGCATTCCATCAGACGGTGATAGGCCGTTCCTCTTGCAGCTCCACGATATTCTTCTTTTTCCCCTGAAACAAATGTCGGAATGATCTCCTGAATATCCGGTTCATAAAACAGGGATTCTTCTTTTTCTTCCTCCCCCCGCCAGCTGCGTTTCTTAAGTTCCGATACACTGACTTTCACCGGCAGATCTTTAAGATATTCAAATGGATAGCGAAAAGCAAATCTTTCTGTCAGAATCTCATGGATCTCCTCATCATAAATTTTTCTGCTGTCCCATTCTTTGAGAAGTTTTTCCTGCATCTGGCTGTCCGTCTGTCCAAGAATCTCACCCTGTACCAGCTCCGCTGCCGTAATTTTCTGCACTTTGAATTCCGCATGTTCCATCTCACAGACCTGGATCTGCCGGTCTGCAATCCCATATTCCCTGAAAAGTGGCAGCATAGCTTCATGGCGAGCCAGAGCCGGAAGGATAAATGACCAGTAGTTTCTTGCTTCTCCCCTTGTTCCAATTGGAAGCAATGTCTCTCTGCGTCCCATCTGCCAGGAAACCGCCTGCAGCACATCCGCAAGCTTTGCAATTGTCCCTGTAATGATCAGTTTTTCCTTTGCCCTGGTCAGCGCCACATAAAGAACTCTCAATTCTTCCCCAAGGCTTTCCCTTTTGAGCTGTCTCCGTATGATCTGTTTGTGTACTGTTGACAGAATCAGACGTTTTTCCGGAAGGATGACATCCACTCCGAAGCCCATATCAGGATGAATCAGAAAACGACTGTTGATATCCTGAAAATTGAACTGTTTTCCCATTCCTGCTGCAAACACGATTGGAAATTCCAGTCCTTTACTTTTGTGTATTGTCATGATCTGCACTGCACCGTTTCCGGCATCAGCCAGATTTACTTCTCCAAAATCCACTTCATATTTCTGCAGTTTTTCTATATAACGAACGAAGTTAAACAGTCCACGATAGCTTGTTTTTTCGTATTCCATTGCTTTTTCCACAAGCATATGAAGGTTCGCACCTCTCTGTGCACCACCCGGAATTACTCTTACATAATCCCCATATCCTGTTTTTCTGAGAATATACTGGATCAACTCATGAACCGGTGTGTACACCGCAAGGTCACGCATTTCTTCCAGCAGCTCTATAAAATGACTGATCTTCTCTCTTAATACAAGTTCTTCTTCATCCCTGTCATCTGTCTTTCTTTCTCTGAATGCAAGCAGACTTTCATACAACATACCATCCGGACATTTGCTTCGGATTATCGCAAGTTCCTGTGTATTGCAACCTCCGATTGCAGAATGCAGTACACCTGTCAGCGGAATATCCTGCATTGGATTATCGCATATGCGGAGATAATTCAGAAGCGTCACCACTTCCTGTGCTGCAAAATATCCTGTTCGAGATGCTGTATAGACCGGGATTCCCTTTGATGCAAGTACCTGGCTGAATGGCTCCGCCCATCCCGCAGAAGTTCGCAGAAGGATGACAATATCACCATATCCTGCCTTACGATAAGTTCCGCTATCCTTATCCAGCACCTCTTCGATACCGACAAGCTTCTGGATCCGCTGTGCGATCGCAAGTGCCTCCAGTTCCTGTACTGTCTGATTTCCCTGCTCCTCCAGTTCCTCACCGTCCTTTTCGATCAGGAGTACTTCTGTCTCCGGCTCTTTACCATCTGCTCTCTCTGGAAATGACGCACCTGTATAAAGTGCATTTTCATCCTCATAAGTGATCCCGCCAAGATCCTCACCCATGATCTGGCGAAACAGATAGTTGACAGATGATAATACCGTTCCACGGCTTCGGAAGTTTTTGTGCAGATCGATTCTCTGTTCCTCGCTGTCTTCCAGTGAATAGCTGTGGTATTTTTCCATAAAAAGCTCCGGTCGTGCCAGACGGAAACGATAGATACTCTGCTTGACATCTCCAACCATAAAAATATTTTTCCGTTTGTCTGCCCATCCGGCTACCAGATTCGTGATCATCTCCTGTACCAGATTACTGTCCTGATACTCATCTACCATTACTTCATCATAACGTGCAGATAATTCCCATGCAGCTGCACTCGGTGTGATCGTATCGCCTTCTTTGTGCATCAGTATGTCCAATGCAAAATGTTCCATATCCGTAAAATCCAGAATATTCTGTTCTCTTTTTCGGTCAGCAAAAGCGTCCTTATACTGCAGTGTGACTTCAGCCAGTCCTTCCATTGGTCTACGGCAATACTGCAGATACTCAAGAATCATTTCTTCTGTCTGGTTAAAATATTTTTCTGTCAGTTCATTCCAGAGTCCCTTGGCACTGTCACGGAGATCTTTCACCTGTATTTTCTTTTCCTCGTCTACCGACAGATCTTTTTTCGTTGAAAGCCGGGCATATTTGTGATTTTTAAGAAGTTCTGAAAATCCATTGTAATCACGCTCTTTGACCGCAGTCTCCGCTGCTCTGAGTAACAGAATATCATCATCCAGCGCAGCCTCGTAAAAATAAGGTCCTGACTCTTCCCGGCAGATTGCAGCTGCCCTGGAAAGAAGCTCTCGTACCTGCACGATGCTCTCATCTGCGGCATCCCAGATCAGCTTCATCCACGGTGTATCGTGAAGATCTTCCAGTGAATCCACCTGATACACTTCAAGACACTCCTCGATCCATTCTTCCGGAAACGGATGACTCATAGACGCATCGTACAGTTTATAGATCATATCGCGTATCTCATCATCTGTCTTTCCCGTCGCATAACACTCCACAAGACTTAAAAACTTCTCGCCTTTCCTTGCATAGGCAGCCTCCAGAACCTCCTTCATGACATCTTCCCTGAGAAGTTTCAGTTCTCCTTCCTCTGCCGTCCGATAGCCAGGATCCAGATCGATCATATGGAAATAATTTCGAATGATGTAAGCACAGAATCCATCAATTGTTGTAATCTGTGCATTGTGAATCAACGATGCTTGTCTTTGCAGGTGTTCATTGTCCGGATTATCGTACAATATCTGATCGATTGCAGCTGAAATCCTCTCCTTCATCTCCCCTGCCGCAGCACGCGTAAATGTCATGATCAACAGACGGTCAATGTCCACTGGTCTTTCTGTATCCATGATCTTGCTTAATATCCTCTGTACAAGCACAGCCGTTTTTCCGGAGCCAGCTGCAGCACTGACCAGAATATTCCGATCCCGAAGTGAAATGACTTTCTGCTGTTCTTCTGTCCAGGTTACTCCCATCAGTCTTCCACCTCCTTTGCAAATGCTTTCCAGATCTCCTCATCTGCAAACTGTTTCAGTCTGCGGAATTCATAACCTGGAATCTTCCGGTCAAAACCGCAGGTCCCCTGATATGGACAGTATGTGCAGGCATTACGGTTTCCCATCTCATATGGAGCAGCTTCCGCATTGCCGTTCAATATCGATTCCCGGATATCAGTGATTTTTTTCTTTACATAAGCATCCAGAAGTTCAAATTCTGTCTCACTTGCCACAGAAGAACCTTTTCGAAGTGTTCCCTTTGTCGTATAAGACAATGGCAATGAGATCGTAGTCCTGTCCAGATTCTCGATCACATCCCTGTCGTCCATGACAAGGCCATTCATTTTCAGCTTTTTGAAAATCTCCGGATCCAGTTCATCCAGATCTTCTTCCATTTCTTTCTGAAGCATCGGATCTTTGACATTGTAATAAAAGATTCCTGCCGGTCTTACCTGACAGTCCGGATGTTTTCTCTGTTCTGCCTGCATGGCGGCATCCATATACACGACCAGCTGCATCTGAAGTCCATAATAAATACTTACCAGATCAAATGAGGTATTTCCGGTCTTGTAATCTATGATCTTTACATAAACCCTGTCTTCTTCCTGCATCACATCCAGGCAGACAATCACCGTCACCTCGACCTCCGGCCAGTTTCCGATCTCCCGCATTACCTCCGCCACGATCCGGCTGGTAGACAACACTGCAATTTGTAAAGCCATTTTCAGCACCTCGCACATGTTCATTTGTGGGTATTATAGCATGATTTTCTTATTCCCGCCTGACGGCTTAAGCACCGCTCCGGCATGCACCTCGGCCA
>OLON01001469.1_pt1 | contig 13452 bp, 12 predicted proteins | sample 1672691 | NCBI WGS metagenome assembly OLON01 (sample SAMEA3136714, study PRJEB25190) | human gut metagenome | biome: human gut; feature: human-associated habitat; material: faeces | place: Austria | collected 2013
GCTTTCACTCCTCCTGATATAAGCAAATTTCCACCTGCTACTTATTACTTTCCACAATGAAAGCCTGAACTTACTGTATATGATGGAACCTGTCAGGAAAACAAAATTATAGCAATCCTCTGAAATAATTTCTGTTTACAGTGTTAACCGGAGATCAGTTCTCCCAATCCCATACATTCGTAGCTTCCACTTCACTTTTTGGTTTCTTGATCACAAGTTCAGGACTCTTCGCACTGACCTTGGTATTTGCCGGAATGGATTCTGTAATGAAAGTGTTACCACCGATGATCGTATTCTCACCAATCACGGTTTCACCGCCCAGCACAGAAGAGTTAGAATAAATTGTCACATTATCTCTGATCGTCGGATGTCTCTTCACATTGGCAAGCAGTTGTCCCTGACGGGTGGAAAGAGCACCAAGTGTCACACCCTGATACAGCTTCACATTCTTTCCAATCTCTGTAGTCTCACCGATTACAACACCTGTTCCATGGTCAATGAAGAAATATTCTCCAATCGTAGCACCCGGGTTGATATCGATACCTGTATAACCATGTGCATATTCAGACATAATTCTTGGAATAAACGGCACATTTTCCAGATAAAGAACATGTGCAAGTCTGTATACATAAATTGCATAAAATCCAGGATAGGAGAAAATAATCTCCTCTTTACTCTTGGCAGCCGGGTCACCGTCAAACCCTGCCTGCAGGTCAGTCAACAGCATACGCTGGATTTCCGGAACATTTGCAAAAAATCTCTCTGTGATCTGCTCTGTATGTTCTTTGGCCTTCTGTTCTTCTTCACCCTGATATAAAAATGCAATCTCAATCTGTTCCTGTAAGCAGTCATACAAATCATTCAGGCGGTATGCCACGTAATGTTCCGGAAATACACTCGCACTGGAATCCACACTGAAGTATCCCGGAAAAATAATGGAGCGCATATCTTTAATAAAATTAATAATCTCTTTTTTATTCGGAAGACGATTTCTGTCCTTTCCAAGAAAAAGGGCTTCTTTACGGTAATTGTCTGTCAGCCTCTCTACAGCCTCCAGAATCGTTTTTTTCTTATCTGTCATGATCATTATTTCACCTGTCTGCTTTCTTCGCAGCCGAATACCTGTTTTTAGCCAACCTCATTTTTTCAGATAAACAGCCGCAATTTGTTATTATCTTATTACAGCAAGAGCAATTCGTCAACAAAAAAGAATTGACCTTTTTACAAATTCCTTATATAATAAGAAACAGTTCGGAAATATAATCGAGCTGTTCAGAAGTTTTGCAGGATTTATGACAATCCTGTAATCTGAAATCCGGAGATGTACCCAAGTGGCTGAAGGGTCCGCACTCGAAATGCGGTAGACCGGGCAACCGGTGCGAGGGTTCAAATCCCTCCATCTCCGCTCTTATTATAACTTTTTTTCTCAAATATTTTTATAATAATTGCATAATATCCTTGACAATCGTTGCTTTTATATGTATAATTGCAACAGTAAAAGGAATTTACATATAAGTTTATAGGGGATTGGTCAAATGGTATGATAGGGGTCTCCAAAACCTTTGGTGGGAGTTCGATTCTCTCATCCCCTGCTTCTAATGAGTCAGAAAGTCAGTGAAATCAAGGCTTTCTGGCTCTTTTATTTTATCTGAAAATGTCAGGGAATCAGATAGGTACTTTAATAAATATGAATATGATTACAAAAATAGAAATTTATGCTATACTGATAATACTTGAATAGTTCCGGCATCCGTTCCGGTCTGAACTGTTCCATTTCAATTCAGGAGGAAAAAAGTATGAACAAAATAAGCAAGAAATTACTTTCTTTATTAGTTGTATTCAGTATGATATTCTCTATGTTTGCAATGACATCTGTTACAACATTTGCAGAAGAAAAGCTTCCGCAAACAATAACGCTTGTCGCATATCCAAAGGCCACACCTGAATTTTTGACATCATTATCTTCAAAGGCTTCCGCCTTAAAAACAAGCAATACTTCAGTTGTTTCAGTAAAACAGACAAAATATACTTATGGTTCTCAGGCATATTACAGGATTTCACTGGTGCCGAAAAAAGCTGGAACAGCAACGGTATCCCTGAAATGTAAAGGTAAAACATATAAAACTAAAGTAACAATAAAAAAATATATAAATCCAGTCAAATCTGTGAAGATCGGCACAACTTCTATTGCCTCCTCAAAATTTAATTCATCTGCGACAACCCGTCTCAGTTATACCAAATTTGGGAGCAAAAATGTAAAGACAACAGTTTCTCTGAAAAGTGGATGGAAACTTGAAGAACTTTATATTTTTAAGGGAGATCCACGTAAAGGCAGCATGAAACCAGCTATTGAATATATGCAGAAAGGCTGGATGCGTTCAGAATCTGTAGCAAATGGCAGTAAGATTCCTGTAAAAGGCGGAAAAGGTTTTAAGATTATGTTTACTGCAAAAAATACAGCTTCTGGAGTAAATGAAAGATTTACAATAGAATTAAGATAAACTCATTTATCCAAAAGAATAACAGATATATTTTTCAGGAACGGAACAATGCGCAAGTTTGGGGATGACTATTCATTCCAGATTTGCGCATTGTTAAATTACAAGTATTTATAGCAATCCTCTAATAATGCATTTACGAGGATTGTTATAATTATTCAGTTACTGAAAAATATAGATGTTACGGCATTCATAAACGTTAAAAATATCCCCGTGGCGGTAACTGCCATGGGGATATCTCTATTATTTGAAGGCGATAACAACTTTATTTTCTACGCCATTTGCATCTCTGAGAGAAAATTTAAGATTAAAATTTCCTTTTCCATTTTGTAAGGTGAAAGTTTCAGAACTCATATCAGCGGTTACTGCGCCGTAGAGAGTACTATCGTTTTTATCACATGCAGCTAAATTTCCAGACCATCCGTTTTTTATCTGGTAAGTGATTTTATTTTTCTTTCCCTTATAGGTATTATAATTTAATTTGATGACATCTGTTTTGTTAAATTTCCTACCGGAAATTTTCTTTCCATTGATTGTTATAGATACAATTGGATTTTTATATTTTAAAATAGTAATTTTGGTTTTATATGTCTTACTGCCGATTTTTATAGAAGTAGTTGTTGTACCTGCCTGTTTAGGAACAAATGTGAAGATAACACGGGTTTCGCCTAATGGATTTGTTACTTTCTGTTTCTTTACGGTTCCAATTTTTTTATTTGTATACGTAATGGTTATCTTTTCAGTTGACATAGTTGCACCCATGTATAGAATCTGATATGGGGATTTTGACGGTGAGGAATAGCCTTTCATTGTTTTCTGGATATCAGTAACACCAACAGAACCGCTATGAGCAAATGTTGGGACTGTAAGCAGAAGCATAGACAATACTGTTACTAATGCAACAATTTTTTTCAGTGTTCTTTTCATAAACTTCTTCTCCTTTTCTTCACTCTGGTAAAGTGTTTTTATAGCTTGAGTTTACTACGGTAGTATTTTATAGTCAATATATCATTCGTATTTAAACTTAGAAAAACCTCTCTCAAAAAAAGTGAAAGAGGTTCTTCTTATTATAGTAGTTTCCGATATTCCCGTCTGCCGTCCACGACAGCGTAAATTGTTACAATCTGCTGAGATTCATTGACCTTGTAAAATACAAGATGCCGTTCCACGATCAGGACTCTGTAACCCTGTCGGCGTAAGGTTGCATAGTGGGGAACACTGCCAGAATACGGGAAATCTTTTAAATTGTTAATTGCCTTTTCAATTTTTTCCAGATAATTCAGTGCAATATCTACACTGCCAGAGTCATCGGCAATGTAGAAGATGATATCCCGGAGCTGTTCGTCTGCCTTATCTGTTCGCAAAATTTGGTAGCTCATCTGTTCCCCCTTGCTAATAATGCACTGCGGATATCGTCAAAGGTTTCCTGTACAGGTGCAACTCTGCCCTGTGCAACATCTTCTTCTGCATCAGCTAACGTACGTAACAGTTCCAGTTCTGCGGTCATCTGATTGTATTCCTGTAATCCCATGAGAACAGTATCGCCGATGCCGTTTTTAGTAATGATAACAGGGGTTCGTTCTTCACGGCATGTTCTGGAAATTTCGCTGTAATTGTTTCGTAATGCTGCGGATGGTCTGATAATTGCTTCCATATAATATTACCTCCCGTTCTTTGATAGTCATATTATATCATAATTTACATATGCCATTCAATAAATTTTATATTTTCAATTCCGAAAATATAATTACAAAATCAAAGTATTTACTTATAATCAACACTATGTTATTCTTTTTACAACATGGATGTTGTAGCGTTCATAGACGTTAAAAAAATCATGTTATCATTTCCAAAAAGAGGGGTGATGATGTGATTTCCTACGAGCCTTTTTGGAAAACAATTAATGAACGCAAAATAACAACTTACCAATTAATCTATAAACAGGGCATTCTGCCTGACACTATACAAAGGTTACGTAGTGGCAAGACCATCACCACGCAGACGATTAATACACTTTGTTCTGTAATAAATTGTGAAGTGTCTGATATAATGAAATATGTACCAGATACAGATGATAAAAATTAAGTATAAAAATCCCACTCTATATATGATGATACAGAGTGGGTAATATAATAAGAAATATAATTTTCTATTAGCTGGTTACTTTCAAGTTATTTTAAATTGTTCCAGTGTCCAGAAATGGGAAAAAACGTGTTAAGATACCACCCAATACCCTCCTTTTTTAGAAAATCTAATCACATCTAATCATGTTGAATCTTAAAAAACATTGATTTTATGCGGGTTTACGGGTTTTGGGAAGAAGTTCTATTCTCTCATCCCCTGCTCTTAAAAAGTGCTCGAAAGCCTTGTATTTACTGGCTTTCGAGCACTTTCGTTTTTTGTCAAAATCAAATCTGTTAAAACTTGATTTTCTGTCTTAAATGATAATAGGGATGGGTAGGTGATCCAAACAGAGTTCCATACATATTGTCATAATAAAGGCCATTGATCATAACAAAAGCATGATCCTCCAAAGCAGTGATCACATAAGGTTCATAGCCCAATTCTTTGGCTACTGCTGCCAGACAGCTGGCTACGCCATAGCAATTTCCGGTAAGATTTGTCTGAAACATATCCAAGGCATATTTATATACCCATGTTTGTGTTTTGAATTCAGCCTCCGTGGGGCGTTTCCAGGGAGTATATCTGGTATACCACATGATATAATTAAAGCAGGCACGAAGCTTCTGATAGTTATTCATGTTCTTGGTGGTATGCGCTGCAATAAACTTTTTGGCCTCCAACATCTCTCTGGCCTGAGTAAGATCTGCCGCCCCGTTTTTATTAAATTTAATTCCATCTATTTTTGTATTTACCGCACATTTTCCATTGGAATATGAATAATACATTTTATTTTTATATTCATTCCAGCCTTTGACAGCTCTGCCCTTTGTATCTACAAAATAGCTGATATTTTTTACCTTTACTACTGCTTTTTTAGCAGGGGAAAGTCTGCGCGCCTTTTCATCAAAAACATAATATACACCCTTCACTTTATAATAACCATTTGCAGCAGCTTTTCCATTGGACTTGAACCAATAATAATGGTTTTTCACTTTCTTCCAGGTATTTGTAACCATTTTACCATTGATGTAATAGCGATAGGAATTTCCCTCTTTCAAAAGTCCCTTCTTTACAATCGGTGTTGCTTCTGGTGTTATTGTTATGTCCGGCTCCGGTGTTACCGTTGGATTGACGATTTCTGTGGTATCATTTCCGTTTGTTTCTCCAACCTGAGCAGCATAAATTCCGATATTTCCGACCATAACTGCAAACACCACTGCCATCAGCAATATCACTGATCTGAATACAGACTTCCCCTTTCTGACTTCTTCTCCTTCATTCATTGTTGTCAAACCTCCTTAATCTATCCTATGTCCGACTTACTTTATTGCATTGTCATTGTAACTCCATACGATAGATTTTGCAATTAGAACAACTGCTTTTTTATTCCATAAACATTTGACCATTTATCTGATTTTTACCTTCTTTACTGCGCTCCAGCCGGAATAATATTTCTTTCCTTTTACAGTTTTGTAAGTACGGATACGGATGTAGCAGTTCTTTTTTGAAGAAAGCTTTTTCAGAGTTGCATTCTTTGCATTACTCTTTGCTATAACAGCTTTTGCTTTTTTCATATTTGCAGAAGTACTGTACTGAATCTGATATCCACTGATGGATTTCACAGGCTTCCAGGATATCTTGGCCTGGCCTTTCTTACTGGATTTAGCAGTAATACCAGATGTATTCTGTGGTCTGACTGTAACTGTAATCTTTGTTTCCGGGAGAGCGCCATAGTTTTTACCCGGTTTAGCTGAGATTGTAATAACTGCTTTGCCCGGTTTCAGTGCAATGATTTTATTACCGGAAATTTTTACAACTTTAGGGTCTGAGGATTTGCAGGTAATTTTTCCATCTGTATGAACCAAATCCGTAAGTGTCTGTTTTTTATTTCCCATAGTTACTGCTATGGAGGACACACTTACTGAAGCCTCTTCACGGTGCTTGTTATCCTCGGAAGTATCTGGTTTTTCGGTATTTCCATTATTGTTCGCATCGTCTTTTTTGTCCGTATCCTCTTTCTTGTCTGTGTCCTCTTTCTTATCTGTATCTTCCTTCTTGTCCGTGTCCTCTTTCTTGTCTGTATCTTCCTTCTTGTCCGTGTCCTCCTTCTTATCTGTGTCCTCTTTCTTGTCTGTGTCCTCTTTCTTGTCTGTGTCCTCTTTCTTGTCTATGTCCTCTTTCTTGTCCGTATCCTCCTTCTTGTCTGTGTCCTCCTTCTTGTCTGTGTCCTCTTTCTTATTTTCTGTATTTTCCTTGTCTCCTTTATTATCAGTATTATTTTTATTTTCCGTGTTGTTCTTATCCCCTATGTTATCCTTGTTTTCGGTATCATTTTTATTGGTATCGTTTTTATCCGTATCATCTTTTGTTTTTTCCGGGAGGATCCTGATCGTCTGCTGGATCACACCGGTATAAATTCCTTTTCCGGTAATGATCATGGTTCCTGTCTCCCCCTTCAGGGTACTTAAACAGTTTACATAAAAGTCTTTATCCGGATTCAGCTTCTTTCCGTTAAGCTCCAGATTCACTTCCGGCATATTCACTTTCTTTCCGTTTCTCACTGCATCTCCTGATACAGAAACCTTCGCTTTACTGATATCTATATTTTTAACACCTTCTTCTTTAATTGTGAAAAACAACATTTTAAATCCAACATATTCTCCAAGTCCATTAACATATGCAACCGCTGTTCCTGGTTCATTATTTAAATCATATTTGACTGTGTAATCCTGATTCAGCTTCAATTTCTTCTCTCCAAAGGTCATAACCACCTTAGGTTCAGCCGGATGTCCGTCATAGATAACCGTATCATTTTCCAGAATTACCACAGATTGATCAAAGCTTGGCGGAATAATATAAATCTGCTTCTGAATGGTGTCATTTCTGTAATTTCCCATACCGCGAAGTGTATCCCAAGTATGCCCTGGCTTATTATTATATTTGTAGTCAACTGTATAGTCCTTACCCTTTACCAGTGTTTTATCGCCATCTTTCACAATATAATCCGCCTCATAAACAGAACCTTCATAATAATAAAATGGTCCTTCGGGCACGATGACTGTACAATCAGAAAATGTACGTGGTCTTATTGTATAAGTAGTGCTGCAGGTTCCGGTAAAGCTTCCTTTTCCAGTAACTGTTACTTTTGGAGTTCCTGCATTTACCAGGTCACCCTCATAGCTTACACTATAGTTCTTCTCATCAACTACCTTTCCGTCCTTATATAAAGTTACTGTAGGCTTGTGTTCTGTTCCATCATACAAAAAACTGGATGCAGAAAGTGAAATCCGATACTGCTTGCTGTTCAGGATGCCGGCAGAAATGTTAGCTGTATATGATACCTCCGGATTGTATTTTGATCGTATGGTAAGTGTTGCTGTTCCTGATTTATGTACTGTAATATCTGCGCTGGTATTATCGACCATATTCACAGATACCACAGATGGATCGGAGCTGATTACCTCACACTCATCCAGACGGTTTTCTGATGCTTTAAAAGTAGGATTGCAGTTTACCCGATAAGTAGAACCCGGATCCACAGTTACATTTTCCCGTATATATGAATAGTTTGCACCTGAATTCAACGTAGGATCTAAAGAAACAGGTACTGCTGCAGTTCCCTGGCTTTCTCCGCATACTGTACAGGTTCTGGCTACGGTTCCATTGGTTACTTCTGTTCCATAGGAATACTTGTGTCCATTTACGATCTTTATTGCCCTTGCACCGGAAAGATCAGATAAGTTAATCTCATAGAAAACATTTACATTCTTTCTGACTGTGTACCAGATCAATTTTCCATTGATCACAGATGGCACACAATCTGACAGGTTTCCATCCATACTGTAGGTTTTGCCTGTCTGCTGTCCGCTTCCGTCTATTGCCGTATAGTAAACTTTTCCCTTGCTGGACCACAGCAGAACAAAGCTGTTACTTCCGGTCTTTACCAGATGAGGGGTAGCTGCACTGTCATTGGTTCCTGCATAGTTACTGAAATATCTGACAACAGGGCTGCCTCCGTCTTTGGGTACTGCCGCTACAAATACATTACGGGAAGAACCGGAACCATCTGTATCAAAGTTTCCGGCTACCAGCCAGTTAGAATCAGAATATTCCAGTGCACCGGCTGAGGTTCCGGTATAGTTATCCCCACTTATTCCACCCACTTTTAAAATATCTGTTCTTGTACAGTAGGTTGGATCCGGTTTGGATGGTTCCCAGGAGTTAAATTTGGGGGCAAATTTTCCACCACTGAGATCTGTATTGTATTTATAAAGCACAAGTGCCCTGGAAGGATACGCATCACACTGATCCAGTGTAACCATTTTTCCCTGATCAATCTGCACAAACTGATTGAAAGAATGGCTTGCGTAGCCCTCCTGCCAGAATCTTACACCTGTCAGTTTATCCACAATGGACATGGAATCTGTATTAACTGAGAAAGACAGATTTGCCTGGTGACCATTGTACATAACATGACAGGTCCGCACATAAAGATAGCTTCCATCCATAGTCATTCTTGCTGAACCAAACCCAAATGGATATTTTGTATTTTCTCCGTACAGGCTGGCAGAACCCTGCACCTTCCAGTCCTTGGAATATTTCGTCACGCGATAGACCTCTGCTGAATCGTTCTTGTCAGGATTGCTCTGTCCTGTAAGGATATAATAACTGTTTCCACTTTCATAAAATCCACCAAATTCAGGAAGTGCCAGCGGTACCGTAACTGTACTCTGTATATTATAGGAAGTATCATAATATTCTACCAGCGCTTTTCCCTCAATTGCGCCAAACTGTACACGCATGATCCTTCCATCCGGACTGGTGGCCAGATAGGAGGATACACGCAGTCCAAAAGTAGGATAATCCTGGCCTTCCAGATTGGAAATATTATAAAATTTGCAGTTTGTTTTCACTGACGGATCTGCTTCTAACTGGGCTTCTACAATAGAATTTTTGTATCTGGCAGCCAGTGTGCTGTCAAGACTTTCCGGATCTTCTGCTCCCGGAACCTCTTCTGTTTCTCCCTCTGCGGAAAACTCATCCGGAGTTTCTGAATCAGAGAATGTCTCTGATTCTTCCTGTGCACTGAATGTCTCTGTATCATCCGCCACATCCGGGGTTTCCTCTGATACTTCAGAACTGTCTGCTGCTTCGGAAACTTCTGCTGCCTCTTCCTGCTCAGACAGTTCAGTTATATTTTCCATACCAGATGAAAATTCAGCTGCCTGTACTCCGGAACTTCCAAGCATACACAGGGACATCATAATTGATAATGCTTTTACCATTTTATTCTTCATAAACTTTTTCTCCTTTTCAAATCATAAAATCAGTTGTGATCCATATTTTGATTGCTTACCATTTTACATAGAATCGCAGGTTTCCCTATCTTGTTTTTACGTTCTTTACTGTGCTCCATCCGGAATAATATTTCTTTCCTTTTACCGTCTTGTAAATACGGATACGGATGTAGCAGTTCTTTTTGGAAGAAAGCTTTTTCAGAGTGACGTTCTTTGCATTACTCTTTGCCATAACAGATTTTGCTTTTTTTATGTTTGCAGAAGTACTGTACTGAATCTGGTATCCACTGATGGATTTCACAGGCTTCCAGGATACTTTTGCCTGACCCTTTCTGACTGATTTCAGGGCAACCCCCGTAGTATTCAGCGGTCTGACTGTAATAGTAACCTTTGTAGCCGGCAGTGCATTGTAGTTCTGTCCCTGTTTTGCAGAAATCGTGATGACTGCTTTGCCAGGTTTCAGTGCAATAAACTGATTACCGGAAATTTTTACAGTTTTGGAGGATACACTTACAGATGCATCTGCACGGGCGATCTCAAAGGTTTTATATGCTTCTCCTGTATATATGCCTTTTCCCTGGATCACTACATTGGCCATTCCGGCATCTGTGTTTTTCGCATAGGAAAGTGTGTAGTCCTGTCCTTCTGTCAGAGCCTTTCCTTCATATGTAATTGTTACGCCCGGTGTCTGGGCTGTTCCGTTGTAAATAAGTTTTTCAGCAGCAACCTGTATGGTACATTCATCCATTGTGTGAGTCGCTGTATCGTCCTTCTTATTTACATCATCTTTGCCATTGGTATTATCTTTATTCTCTACATTATCCTTTTTGTTTTCATCATCTCCCTTGTTCTCAGTATCGTTTTTGTCACCGGTATTGTCTTTATTCTCCGTGTTGTTCTTATCTCCGGTATTGTCTTTATTTTCCGTGTTGTTTTTGTCTCCGGTATTGTCTTTATTCTCCGTGTTGTTCTTGTCTCCGATATTGTTTTTATTCTCGGTATTATTCTTATCTTCTTTCTCTTCACGGACAATCGTAAAGCTTTTTCTTACCTCTCCCTGATAATTGCCCGTTCCACTAAGGATGATCTGTGCAGTTCCCGGACGGTTATTATTCTTATAGGATACCGTAAAATCTTTACCCTCTGTCAGGGTTCTGTCTCCGTCTTTGACAGTATATTCCGTGACAGATTTCTTACCTTCCGCGAAGCTGACCGGTTTTTCCGACACTGTGACCTGGCATCCGGAAAGCTCTGCCGGTTTAATGACAAATTCTTTGCTGATACTGCCAGCAAGAGTTCCTGTTCCCTTCACACTTACATTGACAGTACCTGCATTTACCAGATCTCCTTCATACTCTACTGTATAAATGTCCGTTTACAATCTTCACTGCACGTGTACCGGAAAGATCCGACAGATTGATCTCATAGAAAACATTTACATTATTTTTCCAGGTGTACCAGCATAATTTTCCATTAATCACTGTTGGCTGACAACCTGACAGATTTCCATCCATGCTGTAGGTCTGACCGGACTGCTGTCCGTTTCCATCCACTGCTGTATAGTAAACCTTTCCCTGACTGGACCACAGCAGGATAAAACTGTTGCTGCCTGTTTTCACCAGATGGGGAGTTGACGCACTGTCATCTGTTCCCCCATAATTAGTAAAGTATCTGACTACCGGATCACCACCATTCTTGGGCACTGCTGCTATGAATGCATTTCTGGATGAACCGGCACCATCTGTATCAAAGTTTCCGGCCACAAGCCAGCAGGAATCAGAATATTCAAATCCTCCGGCTGAAGTTCCTGTATAATTGTCACCTACATTACCGCCTACCTTCATAATATCTGTCTGGGCACATTTACGTCTTTCCATCTCTTCACTGGAGACGTAATTAAAATCCGGAACAAATTTACCTTCGCTAAGATCTGCACTGTACTTCAGTATTACAAGTGTCCTGCTTGGAAAAGCATCGCACTGATTCAGAGCTGTCATCTTACCCTGGTGTTACTGTAGCAGCTTCAACGGTCTGTATAGTGCCAAATACGGATGCATCCGGCATTACAGGAGCAGTTAAAGCAAGTGATGTACTTGCAATCGTAATTGCAAACTTCTTTAAAATGCTTTTCTTTCTCATTCTCTTTTGTCCTTTCTGTGATTTTTTTACACTCTCTCCCGTTTCACCTTTTGAAAGAAGATGTTTGGTTTAATTATAGATGTAAAATTGTCTATATTCAACCTTAAAAAAGAGAAATTTTTCGTATAAAAAATTCCTAAAATAGTGTCTTATTTTTCCTTAATATAGTTTACATAATATAGAAATTATAGTAAACTAAGCATAGATAAAAAACATGAAAAGAGGTGAAATTTATGAGGAGCTTGATTTTACTACGGTGGCATTTTATAGTCAATATATCATTCATATTTAAACTTAGAAAAAGGGACTGTCTTCTTATCTGTTGTTCTTTTAGTAGACTTTTTCATCCTTTCCTATTGTAATACTTTTAATATTATCTGAATTTTACAAAAACCAGTTCTGTTTCTCCTGTACCTTCCTGTTCCATTACCGCCAGAACATCATATCTGTTTCCTCCACGAATAAAAAATTTCGCCCCATTTTTTGATTTTGCACTTTTCATAAAACTTTTTTCAGCATATTCTACCTGTTTTACTTTCCATCCTTTTTTTGCCTTAAAACTGATTTTTATCTTCTCCCCTGCATATTTCGCATAGCTAAACTTTAATTCATTACTTTTCGTATATTTATTACCTGACACCGTTGTTTTCCCTACCTGTACAGCAGCTAACGGATTTTCATAATTTCTCACGGTAACTTTCATCGTTTTTGTTACTTTACCGGCTTTAATTGTTACCTTTGTTGTTCCCGATTTCTTTGCTTTTAAATAAATACTATAACCTCCGGGATTTTTTTGTGAGACAGTAAAACCAACTTTCGAATTACTGGTCTTAACTTTAACTGTTTTGGCATCACTTACATATGCCAGATATATCTCACTCATCTTTTCATTGGGATATTTTATTGCTGATACCTGATCTTCTGCATAGATTTCTGCTGCTTCTGCTGCAAATGCCGGAATACAAGATAATAACATGGCAAATACCAGCACTAATGCAATGAGTTTTTTCATCGTCTTCTTCATAAACTTTTTCTTCCTTTCTTTACTCATCTCCGAGTATATTTTGTAATATTATTGTACTACGATATAGTTTTATGGTCAATACAACATTTACTGCTTGATTATACTCTCTCCATATATAAAATTATCGCTGGCATGGTTCAGGATAATAATCTTAACCTACATCAATTCATATAAAAAGCGAAAAGCTTCTTTTAACATAAAATGAAACTTTTCGCTCTATGATTACCTTACTCGGTTATTTTCACCAGTTATGCCAATGCCAGATAAAATCAGACTTCTTTTTTCTGAATTTTTTCTACATTGCTGTATGCCATAGCATAAAAGATTTCCTGTGAATTGAGTTTGACATCATTCAGGCTTCTGTCTGCAT
>OLON01001485.1_pt1 | contig 13400 bp, 13 predicted proteins | sample 1672691 | NCBI WGS metagenome assembly OLON01 (sample SAMEA3136714, study PRJEB25190) | human gut metagenome | biome: human gut; feature: human-associated habitat; material: faeces | place: Austria | collected 2013
AACTTGACAGTTTTGCTGCCTGCTTCGTAGCACTGGACGCTGCTTCCAAAGCAGCCAATGTAAAAATTCAGAATGTTGAGCGTAATCGTCTTGGTGCCGGTGCATGCGTAAAAATGCGTGGATCTGTATCCGATGTAACTGCTGCAATGGATGCAGCCCTTAAAGTAGCTGAGCCGCTGACAAAGATTTTTTCTCATACGATCATTGCTTCTCCTGCTCATGACACAGAACCGGCTATGTATATGACAGCAGGTAAATAATAACCCTGAATATTTGATTAAAGTGAGGATCATACTATGAAATACGGAGCATTCGGATTAGTTGAAGTATTAGGAAGCTGTAATGCGGTCATGGTCATTGACCAGATGCTCAAGACAGCAGACGTATCTTTTCGTACCTGGAACGGCAAATGCGGTGGACATGAAGTTGTTTTTATGAGCGGTGATGTATCTGCTGTTACTGCTGCTGTAGAGTCTGTAAAACAGAATCCACCATGCGACATTATTCTTGCGGCAGTGATCTCCAATCCTTCTGAAGAAACTGTACGTCTTGTAGAAGAAGATGCTGCTACTCATCATTTTGCATAATCATTGTTTATTCAGAGACCTGTCTGTATCAGGTCTCTTTTTTATTTCATTGCCAAAAAAGCAACAAAAAACCACATCGAAAATATCACTAATCCGATGTGGTTTTCTGATTTAAAATTTCATAGGAATTTCCCTAGCGATTAAACACTGCAATACCAAGACCCTCTTCACGTACTACAGTCCACATAGCCTCATTGATCTCCTCTAATTTATATCTATGTGTAATCAGTTTATACAGAGGAAGTTTCATTTCTGCTGCTTTTGCCAGGAAATTCATGCAGTTTTCATAATCTCTTGCTGCATAAAATCTTCCACCAGCCGGCATGCTGTCTTCAAAATATCTCGCTGTAGGAGTTCTTCTCCATCCACAAAGAAATCCCATTTCGCAAATGCTTCCGCTGTTTTTCATAAATCTTCTTGCTACATTTCTTCCCATAGGCGAATCTGTACAGATAAATACTGCATCTGCCATATCACCTGCTGCTGCACGGATCTTGTCCTTCACACCTGCAACACCATTTTTTCCATGGGAACCAATAAATTCCCATGCTCCAAATTCCATTGCACGAGATTTTTCACTTTCTTTGTCAATTACAATAATTTTATTGATTCCAAGTGTTTTTAATGCAGCCACGGTCAGAAGACCTTCCATTCCACATCCAAGTACAACTGCTGTTTTATCAGCATCCAGTTTACACATTTTGGACATGCGTTCTACTTCTGTATAAATAGAAATACTTCTCGTGATCAGCAGTCTGGATTCCAGATCCAGACCGTTTACCTGATATACCTGCTGTCCGGCCGGCAATACGATGTAATTTGCAAACCATCCATTCGGTGCAACTGTATTTGCCTTTCTGCCGCCATATGTAGAAACACCGCCAAATCCGGCTTTCTTTGCCGCAATGACTTTGTCTCCTACTTTCAGGACATTTCCTTTGGCATCCTGAAGATTCTCACTTCCAACCTTTACGATGATACCGGTTCCTTCCTGTCCCTGTGCAGAAGAACCTGCTGCTCTTCTTTCTTTCAGAAATTCCGTAACATCAGAAGGAGAAATCATGCATCCCTCCACACATACAAGAATTTCTTTTGGTCCGACTTCCGGAAGAACATAATTTTTGATCATATAATCTTCCTGAGAATCGAGAACCGCTGTTTTTCCAACTTCTCTTCCAGTCAGTGCCGGTGTTTCCTCTAATACAAAGGTCGTTTTCGGCTGCACCGGTCTGGAAGGAGTATCTATCTCAGACAGAACCTGCTTTACAATTTCGTCAATCTTTATATCCATCTTCTATCTCCTTTGCCATAGACTGCTGTTCTTTCCATTGCTGGAACACCATGAAGCAGCTTATCTATTTTTATCTTCACAACAACCTTACGATAAGATGTCTGTTCTTTCTCGTGGCAGCATGGTTTATGTCCGTCATCCGGATAAACCAGATAAAACATTCCCGGTTTCATCTGAATTCTGTTTCCACACCCGGAAAGCCACTCAATATCAGCTTCCGGATCATAAGGAGTCTTTACCGCCAGATCTGCCCTGTCTGCATATTCCCACATTTCGGATCCGTCCAGAAGGATCTGTACATCCAGGTAATTACGATGTACCTCAAAATCTGCTTCTTCGAAGCTTCTTGTATTCCCTTCCTGTACAAAAGCAAATCCTTTACCAACCGGATATTTGCCCGGAGGAAGCTGTTCTTTCTGAACACGTTCCGCAAAACGTACGGCATCCCATAATTCCGGAACACTTCTCTGGTAACAACGGAAGCGTTCCAATCGATCCATTATCATTATCGCCAGCTCCTGTCTCTTTATAAAAGTTCCAGATCTCTCATTTTATTGTAAACATTTGCCTTCGCTGTTGCATCAAGTGAAAGTGCAGGAAGTCTTTCCTGACCATCATGATGCAGCACTCTGTAGTACATAGCCTGTTTGCAAGCCAGGAACAAAGGTGTGCTATATGCATAGATATCCATTGCCTCAACCATTTTGTTGAACCATTTTGCAGCTTCATTAAAATCGCCGCGTTTTGCACTCTGATACGTATTAACCGTATATTCCGGTGCAAAGTTTGCAGTTGCATTGATGAATCCATCCACACCACATACCAGTAGACCCATTGCCTGGTTTTCATATGCTGAAAATACAGAAAAGTCCGGATTGATTTCTTTTACTTTCTGCATGCTGAGTACATGATTGAAATCTGCAATCGTATCTTTGATTCCGACTACATTCGGGTTTGCTTTTACAATTCTGGCTACAACATCTGCATTGAAGCAGTATCCGGTAAGATCCGGGAAGTTGTAGATAATGATCGGCAGCGAAGTATGAGAAGCAACATATCCAAAGTATGCTTCAACCATGTCTGTACTGTATACACTGAAATAAGGGTTGATCAGAAGTACTCCGTCTGCACCGGCCTGCTCAACAAATTTCAACAGATCCATCGTGTTTTCCAGACAGGTATCTCCGACACCAACGATTACATTTACGCGTCCATTTACATATTTGATCATCTCATTGATGAAGTTTTTCTTTTCTTCAACGGTCATGATACTGAACTCACCGGATGTTCCCAGATAAGCAAGACCATCAACACCTTTTGAGATCAGAAAATCTGCCTGGCGTTTGCTGGCTTCAATATCAACCTTGTGATGTTCGTCAAAAATAGTGATCACTGGTGGATTCACTCCGCACAATCTTTTCATTTTAATTCCTCCTTATAATATCTCTTGACAGATCACGGGCTGTTTTTAACATTTCAGTTTTTAAAAGTTCTTTTTTTTCTACCATTCGCTGTTTCAGACCAGATACACTGATCGCAGCTTTCATATGGCCGGTATTGTCATAGATTGGCACGGCCATACACCACAGTCCCTGTTCAATCTCCTGATTATCTACTGCATATCCCTGGTTGCGGAACTGTGCGATCTCTTTCTTAAGTTCCAGTTTGTCTGTAACCGTATGCTCTGTAAATGCTTTCAGTTCAATGCGGTCAATAATCTGAGAGCTTTCTTTTTCCGGAAGAAACGCAAGAAATGCTTTTCCAAGTCCTGTACAGTATACAGGTTTTCTGGATCCAATACCCGCATTTGTGGTAATAGTACGTTCACAGTTTTCTTTCGCAATATAAACAATCTCATCACCGGAAAGAACTCCAAGGAAACAGGTTTCTTCCACTGTCTGCATAAGTTTCTTGAGATATGGCGTACCGATCTTGTTCAGATCGATTCTGGATGCGGCAACTGCACCAAGGCTCATCAGTCTGCCTCCAAGATAATATCTTTTCTGTTCATCTGCTGACAGATAACCATTCTCTTCCATCGTCTGCAAAAGTGCAAGCGTACTGCTTGGAGCAAACCCCAGAAGGCTGCTTACTTCTTTATTCGTCAGGCCCTCCGGGCTTTGTTCCAATAATTCAAAAATCCTAAAAACTCTTTCCGCTGATTTAACTGCCATAGATCTACCTGCTTTTCTTTTTTCATACGTAACTATTTCTTCCGCTCTGAATAGTTACTCCTATTGTTTATTATACTACAAAGAAAATCTTACTGTAAACTGTTTACACAGGCTATTTGCTGATTAATCTGTTTCACAGCAGTTTCTTTTATAAAACAGGAGCCCACGACGTATGTCTGAGGACTCCTGCTTGAATTACATCTGTTTATTAGAACAGGCAGGAAATACATCCTACTACAATGATCAGAATGATTCCGACTACAGACGCAATAGCCTGTCCCAATGTATAAGTCTTAACGCCACCTGATAAGTTCAGGCCGGCCATATTGGAAACGATCCAGAAACCAGAGTCGTTTACAGTTGCACCGAACAGTGCACCGTCAAGGCAGGCAAGAGCCAGGAATACCGGGTGACATGCAATTGTTGCAGTAACACTCTGCATGATCGCAAATGTTGTCAGTGATGCTACTGTACCGGAACCGGTGATCTGACGGAATGCCATACCGAGGAACCACGCAATGAACAGAATCAGTGCTGTATTTCCTGAAATACCGGAAACAAGATTTTTGATCGCATCACTTACACCTGCTGCTGTAATAACAGCTGAGAAGGAGCCGCCGGCACCAGTGATCAGGAATACCATACCTGCTGAATGCAGAGCATTGGCAGCTGATGCTTCTGCCTTTCTTGAGGCCCATTGTCTTCATCGCAATGATCATTGCCACAAGAGTACCACAGAGCATGGATGTCGTCTTCTGTCCCAGGAATGTGAGCCATGCCGGAGTGCTTCCAACCGCTCCAACGATTGTATTCAGAAGGATCAGGACGATCGGAATGATAATTGGAAGTAAAGATACTCCAAAGCTCGGAAGTTTTTCCGGTAATTCAAGTTCATCTACGTTCAGTCCATTACCGTTTTCATCTGTTTCTGCATTCCAGAGACCTTTTTTCATGAGCATGCCATGAATAGTAACAGAAATGATCATCATCGGGATACCGAAAAGAAGACCAGCTGCAATCATGACACCAAGGTCAAAGCCGAAGTACTCCGGTGCAACCAGAGGGTTGGGAGTAGGAGGCACCAGAGTATGTGCAATACCAGCACCAATAGAAATTGCCCCGACAATGTATCCAATTCCTTTGTTGAGCTTTTTCATAAGAGCTACACCAATTGGAATGAGGATAACGAATGTAACATCGAAAAATACCGGGATTGACAGGATAAATCCAGCAAATCCTACAGCATACATAGCATATTTTTCAGGGAACAGAGACACCAGCTTATCTGCAATAACAGTAGCTCCGCCGGTATCACTTACAAACTGTCCAAGGATGATACCAAGACCGATCGGGAAACCAATGCTTCCCATCATGTTTCCAAAACCATTGTTGATAACTGTGATCAGACCATTTGTTACTGTTCCGTCCGCTGCTGTAATATCATTGAGCGGCACCTTGGTCAGTACTCCGAGAAGCAGAGAACCAAGAATAAGTGCGATTGCCGGATTCATTTTTACTTTTGTACAGAAAAGAACTACAAGAGCGATAGAAATGATCAGGCAGATGATTAAATATGTTGCTGACATAATTTTCCCCCTGCATTAGCTTTATGCTAACTTCTATAAGTTTTTTTATTACAATCTTAAATTATAATCTTGTACCTTTTTTAACCTCAACAAGTGTCTTATCTTTATTCAGTTCAACACCAAATCCAGGTTTGTCGCTGACTTTCAGTTTACCGTTGACTGGCATTGGCTCGTCTTTCAGCAGTGGATAATACTGCGGAACAACCTTATCAGCTTCAGGAGCCATCATCAGGCACTCTGTGATCGGTGAGTTTGTCTTGGTTGTAACGTAATGATAGCTGTATGTACCGCTTCCATGAGGAATGACATATTTTCCATGAGCTTCAGCCATATTACCAATTTTGATAAGTTCGGTCATACCACCGCACCAGCCAACATCTGGCTGAATAACATCAAGGTCACAGTCCTCGATCAGCATACGGAATCCGAATTTGCTTGCCTCATGCTCACCACCAGTTACCATGATCTGGTTACCGGCTGCTTTCTTCAGATCTCTGTATGACCAGTAATCATCCGGGTTGAAACATTCTTCGATCCAGTTAAATTTCAGATCAGCAGATGCCTGCATGAGACGTTTTGCATACTGAAGATCCAGTGCCATCCAGCAATCCCACATCAGAAGGAATTCATCACCGCATTTTTCTCTCATATCAGCTGCAAGTTCAATGCTCTTTTTGAGTCCTTCCATTCCATCAGCCGGTCCATATACAAGCGGAATCTTTCCACCTACAAATCCCATTTTCTTAGCAAGATCCGGTCTCGGGCCAGTAGCATAAAATGTAAGTTCTTCACGAACTTTACCACCCAGCATTGCAAATACAGGCTCTTCACGAAGTTTACCAAGAAGATCCCACAGTGCAAGGTCGATTGCAGAGATTGCGTTCATTACAACACCTTTTCTTCCATAGTAAAGAGATGCACGATACATCTGATCCCAAATCTTTTCAATTTCATTTGCATCTTTACCAACTACGAAACGATCCAGATGATTCATAACCAGCCATGCTGCCGGATATCCACCTGTTGTGATACCAAATCCTGTTACTCCGTTGTCTGCTTCTACTTCGACAACCAAAGTCTTTAATGCGTTAATACCAAAGCTTGTTCTTGTAGCTTTGTACTCCGGATAGATACTCATCGGAGTTGCAATCTGTTTTACGATCCAGTGCTCTGCGGACTGGTCATGGTAGTCAGCTCCACCGCCTTCAACTACATACGCTCTGATTGCTGCAATTTTTCTGCCCATTAATGCCATTGAAAAATACCTGCCTTTCATATATATTTGTTTTTTATTGATTATTAGTTTTATCCGGTCCACATTTCGATTCATATATGTGAATCGGATTCTTGTTTTATGAATTCATCATACACTCTTTTCCAGTTATCGTCAATATCCTTTATTATTTTCTATATTTTATTCAAAAATAATTTTCTTTTTTTGTACAAAATAAACAGTACCTGTCTATTGATTTTTGCATTTGCATCAGGTATTCTAGAGAAAGATTTGTATTAGGAAGGGGTATTTTCATGTTTATCTTAATTTTTAATCAGCTGGTAAAAATGCTGATTATCCTTATCGTTGGCATCGTCTGCGTAAGAATCGGGCTTGTTTCCAAAGAAGGAAGCAAAACCATTTCCAATCTTCTGCTGATGCTTGTTAACCCGATTCTGATCATTATGGTCTATCAGACCGACTATGATCCCATTCTCGTAAAGGGACTTCTGTTTTCTTTTGTCGCCGCATTTATCTCTCACATCCTTGCAATCCTCGTATCCAAACTCATGTTTCGTGATAAAGAGGATCCCAATAACATGATCAATCAGTTTGCCGCTGTATATTCCAACTGTGGCTTTATTGGTATTCCTCTGATCAACAGTGTTCTCGGAAGTGAGGGTGTTTTCTATCTGACCGCATACATGACTGTATTTAACATTCTTACATGGACGCATGGACTTTCTCTTATGAAAGGTCACTTTGATCCAAAGCTGCTCAAAGAGGGGCTGACTGCCCCAATGGTCATAGGCACTTTTATTGCTATGATCTTATTCTTTACACAGATACATATTCCAGACACGATTGCAGCATCCATGCAGTACATTGCCGATATGAATACTCCTCTTGCCATGATGGTTGCCGGTTTTTCTGTTGCAAATTCGGACATAAAAAAGATCTGCACAAATGTACAGATCTATCGTATTGCTCTTACAAAACTCATAATTGTTCCTCTTGTGGTTCTTCTCTTTCTGTGGATCGCACCATTTAATGCTGACATCGCATATCCGACGCTGATCGCATCTGCCTGTCCGACAGGAACTACGATCACCATGATGTCTATCCGTTTTGATAAAAATGCAGCCTATGCCTCCGAGATATTTTCATTCACAACGGTTCTGTCTATTATCACAATTCCGCTGATCATTTTTATCGCAGGTTTCCTGCTGTAAAAACATCCGGTTCATCTGCATCCTGAAGTTCCCTGGCATTTCTGATCTGAAGATATGCCACATCTTCAGGATGTTTTTTTATAATTTTTTTGCCGCCTTTATCTCCCGATATCTCCATCAGTTCTTCGTAATATTTCTGTCCAAAAATGCAGGGATTTCCAGTCTTTCCATTCCATCTGATACAGGCCATTCCCTTTTTTTCATTTTCAAACAGTTCTGTAAGCGCAACAACTGTATCCGCTTCTAACCACGGTTGATCCGACACTGTAAAAAGGCATGCATCTGTATCTCTTACACTCATCAGTCCAATCTGCATGGAAAGTGAAATCCCATCTTCCGGTCGTGGATTTATAAAAACAGGGATTTTCATTTCTCCTGCCTTTTTTACAATTTCTTCATACTGGGTAACAACAATGATCTCGCTTTCCGGAATTTTTTCTGATGCTTTCTTCAGTTTTTCCAGCGTTAGCAGATACATGGGCTTTCCTTCAATTTCATATAATAATTTGTTACTCCCAAAACGGCGGCTGTTTCCAGCCGCCAGCATAACAAATGCAATTTTCATCTGTAATATTCTCTCCCCTGAAGGCTTCCCCAGGCAGCATGGACTCCCTGCTCCTGCAGTTCTTTTCCAATTCTTTCCGCTGATTCATACTTTCCCATAAGGTCCGTCTTATTCAGAAATATTTTATATGGACGTCGTCCGACTGCTTTTTTTAAAGCCTTGTCTGACACCGCAATACGTATGACATCCGCTTCTGTAACCGGATCCGTTTGCTCCTTATTCAGAAAAGCAGCTACCCGCTCCGGTCTGTGACAGCTTTCTCTGATCATCTGCCCTACTGCATCCATTCCGATCACTCCAACTACCAGATCTGTAAAATCCGGAATAACAGGCTCCCATTCACCTGGCACTTTTAGAGGCAGCCTTTTAGCCCCGTCTGCTTCGATCAATATACAGTCTACCTGCCCTTTCAGCCGTACAAGAGCTTCTTCTGTCAGACTTCCGATCTTACTTTTGTTCTGATCCAGGCTGGCAGCAACCGTATATCCATACTCTTCTATATTCTGCTGGATCTGCTGAGCATTTCCCTCTTCCGCAAATGGACGCTCCGGCTCATATGCCATGTGCGTGGTCGTTGTCACTATCACTGTTTTTCCAATAGAAACCAATTCTTCCATCAGTCGAAAAATCAGGCTGGTCTTACCTCCGCCTCCAACTACAGCGATTACCCGGTATTTTTCCGGATTTATCTTTAACGCATCCAGCAGAGAATCCGCCTGCATCACGGTAGCACTCCATTTGCCAGCAGAACTTCAACCACACTTCCGGCTATACAGCGAGCCTTATCTGAAACCGTATCACAGTTTTTCTTCTGCTCTTTACGAGGGTCGATATCTGCAATCTTCATGCCTTTCGGCACTTCATATCCATCACGGATAATGCCACGTAAAACACCCGTCAGTGAAGCATATACCGGTGTCGCATCTACCATCGCTATGATCTGGTCTTTTTCTACGATATCGCCAATCTTAGAACGATTGTGCATGATTCCTGCTGCCGGAGAATGAATTACTCGTTCTTTTCCATATCCTGCGATCACTCCCGGAATCCCCGTATTTGGTGTTGCAGTTCCTTCCTCGATCACTCTTCCGAGATTATGTCCTCTCTGTGTTTCGATAACAAAATCAACATCTTTTCCTGCTTCAAATCCAGGCCCCAACGCAACGGTCAGCGGAGCCATCTCTCTTGTTGTTCCAAGATTTCTCTTCGCAAGGATTGCATCGATCAGTGCATCCGGTCTAAGCTCTTTTATCACTTTCCCGGTCTCATCGACAAGAATCGGAATCTCTCCTGCCTCCCAGACCTTCTGACATTCACTGACATCTTCGATCAATCGGCCCGTCACGCCTTCCACACTGGAAATTCCGTCGAAAACAGCTTCTCCGAAAGAAACCTTTCGACGGATTGCACTTGGCTTCCGACATTCCAGTACCAGTACCTGATAACCACATTTATAAAGCCTGTGGATTACTCCACTTGCAAGGTCTCCGCCACCGCGAACGAGCAATGTTGTTTTATGTCCCATCTTAACTGTATTCCTCTCTTGCTGTCATTTTCAATGTTGTATTAATTGTTTATTTTTCTTCAACTTTTTCTGCATTTTCATGCATAACTTTTTCTACCGCATTGACAATATTCTGATATCCGGTACAACGGCAGAGATTTCCAGACATTTTTTTCTTAATTTCCTCTCTGGTCAGTTCTTTTCCCTGTTCCAGAAGGACTGTCGCAGACATAACAAAACCCGGTGTACAGAATCCACACTGAATTGCACCCTCTTCAATAAAGGCTTCCTGAATTCTTGTCAGTTCTCCGTTTTTTTCAAGACCTTCCAGTGTACGGATATTTTTTCCTTCTGCCCAGACAGCCAGATAAATACAGGAATCAATCGTTTCGCCGTCAATGATCACGGTACAGGCTCCACATTCCCCTACTTCACAGCCTTTTTTGACGGAAGTAAGGCCGAGATGATTACGGAGCATATCCAGCAGAGATTCTCTCGGATCTACATACTCTGCAACCTCTTCTCCGTTTACCACGCATTGAACAAGTACTTTTTCTTTTTTCATGCGTTTTCACCTCCCTGCTGCTTTGCATTTTCTGCAAGTTCCACAGTACGGCTCAGTGCTCTCCGTGCAATTTCTCCACCAATCTGCAGACGAAAATCTCTGGAAGCTCTCCATGAATCTCGCGGATGTATCTCGCTTCTGACACTCTCCTCAAGATTCTGATAAAGAGACGCATCCAGTTTTCTGCCTTTCAATAAAGCTTCTGTCTCTGTACAGCGATATGGCACTGGTGCTGCTACGCCAAATGTAATACGAACATCCTCCAGAATATTTTCTGCAGTATCAACTTTACTTACCACACTGCAGCTCAGCGTCGCAATATCCATGGCATTTCGCATGGAATACTTGATATAGTGTCCATGATATCCTTCATATTCATTCTTTGGAATGATCACATGTGTAAGTACTTCCCCCTGTTTGAGAGCTACACGTCCAGGACCAAGATAAAATTCTCTGACAGGGACACTTCTTCCGCCTTCTGCATTTGCAATATGCAGTAGCGCGTTATAGGAAAAGACCGTCGGAACACTGTCAGCACTGACTGCTCCATTACAGATATTTCCTCCAATCGTTCCGATATTGCGGATCTGTGGACCGCCAACCTGGTCAACAGCTTCTCCCAGAACCGGAATATATTTCTGAATGATCGGATCTGCTGTAATATGTGAAAATACCGTTCCTGCACCGATATAAATATCGCCGTTTTCTTTTCGCTCAATTCCTTTCAGTTCTTCAATATCCCGAATAGATACCAGTGAGGTTCCTGCCATCCTGCCCTCACGGATCTTGATCAGAACATCACTTCCTCCTGATATGATCCTGGTGTCCGGATGTTCATTCAGAAGTGTCACTGCCTCTGAAACGGTTCCTGCATTATAGTATTTCTCTATATCATACATTCTCTGCGCCCCCTCTCAGATTAATCCTGCTTTTTGGAATCCGTCGATCAGTCTCTGCGGTGTCAATGGATTTTCATAAAATGCCACCCCGGTCGCATGAAGTACTGCATTTCGGATTGCCGGTGCACATGGAATTGCCGGCGGTTCTCCTAATGCTTTGTTTCCATATGGTCCCATCGGATCATACAATTCCACGAAATCCGCTTTGATATCCGGCGTATCCAGCATCGTCATCAGCTTATAATCCAGCAGATTGCCATTCAACGGACGTCCGGTCTTTTCGTCCAGAATCAGCTGTTCACTGATTCCATACCCCATTCCCATAGACATACCCCCATGGACCTGCATCTCGGCAAGCTGTGGATTCAGCAGCTTTCCACTGTCATGTACATTGATAATATGAAGAATCTTAATTTTACCAAGTTTTATATCCACTTCAACTTCTGCAAAACAGCATCCTGTTGCAATCGTATTTTTTTTCACCTGTTCAGAAACTTCTGCTGTCAATACGGATGAATTTGTAAGGCTGTAATAGCTCTCTTCTGCCAGAGCCGCAAGAGAGATTACCTGCTCATCACCTGCCCAGATCCAGTTATCTTTAAGTGTCAGTTCTCTGGTGTCGATTTCCGGAAGAAGCGTCTTCGCATAGGCAAGTATCTTATCTCTCAGAATCTCTGCACAATGCCGCACTGCTGTTCCGGTCACCAAAGACTGTCTGGATGCATACGCCCCCGTATCAAACGGTGACACATCTGTATCCTGCACCGTTTTAATATGTACATGTTCCATATCTGTGTGAAGTGTCTCCGCAACCATCTGTGAAAATACAGTATCTGCTCCCTGTCCGATTTCCGTTGCCCCAAGCATGAGCTGAACACTTCCATCCTGGTTCAAAGAAAGTCTGGCTCCTGCAATCTCCAGAGAAATCGGCCATACACCTGTCTTGTAAGAAAACAACGCCATGCCAACACCTTTCCGTACATCTCCGGTCTGTTCTGCATATTCTTTTCGCTTTTCATCCCAATGAATATATTCTGCACCCTTCTCCAGACATTCAAAAATTCCGTTTGTATTAGCTGCGATTGGTTTCAGATAAGCATCTTCATAATATCCCTGAATCAGATTTTTGCGCCGAAATTCCAACGGATCCATATGAATCTCATTTGCCACATCATCCATAAAACTTTCAATAGCAAAACATACCTGCGGGATTCCATACCCTCGCATGGCTCCACCAACCGGCGTATTAGTATAGATTGTATAAGCTTCTCCCCGGATATTCGGACAGGCATACTGCAGCCGCCAGGAAGTCAGTCCGTTTGCCGCAATCGCATGACCATGAGAGGCATAAGCACCCTGATTTGAATAAGAATGCATATCTTTTGCCAGAAGTCTGCCGTCCTTGTCTACCCCGGCTGCCAGATCAAATTCTATAGAATGACGGGTTCTTGTATTACAGAAGGTCTCTTCCCTGCTGACGTCCAGCTTGACTGGTCTGCCGCCGACCTGTGTTGTCAGAAAAGCATTCAATGGCTCATAAAGTACATCCTGTTTATTGCCGAATCCTCCCCCGATATATGGCTTAATAACCCGCACATTGCCCCACGGAATTCCCAGTGCCTGGCCAATGACACGACGGACGATGTGTGGAATCTGTGTCGATGTCACCACTACGATCCTGCCTTTTTCCATATAGGCATAAGAAATCGGATTTTCAATATGACAGTGCTGCACGATTGGTGTTTTATATGTGCCCTTTACAATTGTTTCAGCCTGCTCCATCC
>OLON01001500.1_pt1 | contig 13299 bp, 10 predicted proteins | sample 1672691 | NCBI WGS metagenome assembly OLON01 (sample SAMEA3136714, study PRJEB25190) | human gut metagenome | biome: human gut; feature: human-associated habitat; material: faeces | place: Austria | collected 2013
TATAAGTCTGTCTCTTACGAGCCATCTCATCACTTTCAAGATATTCATCATAAGTAGTGATCTTATCGATCAGTTTGCCGCCCGGAACAATCTCCATGATACGGTTGGCAGTAGTCTGTACAATCTGGTGGTCTCTGGAAGAGAAAAGAAGTACACCAGGGAATTTTGTCATTCCGTTGTTCAGCGCGGTGATGCTTTCCATATCCAGGTGGTTGGTAGGCTCATCAAGTATCAGTACATTTGCACCGCTGATCATCATCTTGGATAACAGACAGCGTACCTTTTCACCTCCGGAAAGAACACGCACCTTCTTCACACCGTCATCACCGGAGAACAGCATACGACCGAGGAATCCACGTACATAAGTGGCATCCTTTTCTTCGGAATACTGGGTCAGCCAGTCTACGATGCTGTAATCATTGTCAAATTCACTTCCGCTGTCAAGTGGGAAGTAGGCCTGGGTTGTTGTGATTCCCCATTTATAAGTACCCTCGTCCGGTTCCAGCTCTCCGGCAAGAATCTGGAAGAGTGTTGTCTTTGCAAGCTCATTGCTTCCGACAAATGCAACCTTGTCATCGTGGTTCAGAGTAAAGGAAATGTTATCCAGAACTTTTTCGCCGTCGATTGTTTTGCTTAATCCCTCTACCGTAAGGACTTCATTACCGATCTCGCGGTTTGGACGGAAGTCGATGTAAGGATATTTACGGCTGGATGGCTGGATGTCATCAAGCTGGATCTTTTCCAGTGCACGTTTTCTGGAAGTAGCCTGCTTGGATTTTGAAGCATTGGCACTGAAACGAGAGATGAATTCCTGCAACTCTTTGATCTTTTCTTCCTTTTTCTTATTGGCTTCTTTCATCTGACGGATCAGAAGCTGGCTGGATTCATACCAGAAGTCATAGTTACCGGCATAGAGTTTGATCTTGCCATAATCGATATCTGCGATCTGTGTGCAGACCTTGTTCAGGAAGTAACGGTCATGGGATACAACGATGACAGTATTGTCAAAGTTGATCAGGAATTCCTCGAGCCATGCGATCGCATCAAGGTCTAAGTGGTTGGTAGGCTCGTCGAGGAGCAGGATATCAGGATTACCGAACAGTGCCTGTGCAAGCAGGACTTTTACCTTTTCCGGACCATTTAAGTTCTTCATCATCTCATAATGCATCTCAACCGGAATGCCGAGACCATTTAACAAAGTTGCGGCATCGGATTCTGCTTCCCATCCGTTCATGGCTGCGAATTCGCCTTCCAGTTCGCTGGCTTTCATACCATCTTCATCGGTGAAATCCTCTTTTGCATAGATGGCTTCTTTTTCTTTCATGATCTCATAGAGTCTTGCATTTCCCATCATAACAGTATCCAGTACCGGATATTCATCATATTTGAAATGATCCTGCTGCAGGAAAGAAAGACGCTCACCTGGTGTGATGATAACTTCACCGTTCGTTGGTTCAAGCTGTCCGGACAGGATTTTTAAAAATGTAGATTTACCTGCACCGTTTGCTCCGATCAGACCGTAACAGTTTCCTTCTGTAAATTTAATATTAACATCTTCGAACAGGGCTTTTTTACCAACCCGTAATGTTACATTACTTGTACTAATCATATTGGTTTATATTCTCCTTGTCGTTTGAATCTCTGTTGATAGTGACTGCGTCCGGATTTGCAGACGCCGACTAGCATATAGTATCAAATATATGGGAAAATAGCAAGGGAAGTTCCTCTTTTCCTTCTATGAAAAAGGGTATATAATGGTAACTACGAAGAATAGAAAGCAAAAGAGAGGTATGAAGTTTATGATAAAAGCAACATTAGTATTGGAAGGCGGAGCCAACCGCGGAGTATTTACATCGGGAGTCCTTGATTATCTGATGGGAAAAGAACTTTATATGTCCAATGTGATCGGTGTATCTGCAGGTGCCTGCAATGCAGTTGATTATGTATCAAAACAGGCTGGACGGAGCAGGGAATGCGTGATTCACCGTGAGAAAGAATATGATTATGTATACGGATTGAAGAAGACATTGAAAGAAAAAGCACTGATGGATATGGATATGTTGTTTGATAAATTTCCGAATGAAATCTATCCATTTGATTTCGAGACGTATTTTGCATCCGAGATGGAATGCGAACTGGTTGTTACGAATTGCATCACAGGAGCTGCAGAGTATCTGTCAGAAGATAAGGATCCGGAACGTCTGATGAAGATCTGCCGTGCATCAAGCAGTATGCCGCTTGCAGCACCGATTGCAAATGTAGACGGAATTCCGTATATGGACGGGGGACTTGCAGACTCCATTCCGATCGAGTATGCATTGGAAAAAGGGAATGACAAGATCGTTGTAGTGCTGACGAGAAATCCGGGTTACCGCAAGAAGAGAGCGCTAAAAGCAACAGAACAGCTTTATAAAAGAGCCTATAAAAAATATCCGAATCTGGTACGTGCGATCATGACAAGAAATGCGGTATATAACAGGCAGATGAAGCTGATCGAAAAGCTGGAAGAAGAAGGGAAGATCTTTGTGATCCGTCCACTGATTCCGACCGTATCACGTATGGAGAAGGATTACGATAAGCTGCAGCATTTCTATATGCATGGAAACAGATTAATGAAAAAAGAATATCAGGGCCTGTTGGAATATCTGAAGGAGTAGAGGAAGAATGAGACCAGAAACATTATTAGACTTTATGGGTGTGGCAGAACACCTGAAATGTAATATGCGCCATTCCAGAATGACAGATCACAGGCGGGAAAGTGTGGCAGAACACACGTACCGTCTATGTGTATTTGCGTGGCTGGTAAAAGAAGAATTTCCGGATTGTGACATGGATAAGGTGATGAAGATGTGCCTGTTCCATGATCTGGGGGAAGCGCTAACCGGTGATATTCCGGCATTTGTGAAGACGGATGACGACCGGAAAACAGAAGGAGATGCGCTCACGCTGCTGACCGCAATGCTTCCGGGAAAAGAGCGGCAGGAGTTGGATGAATTGTTCGGGGAACTGGAAAGAGAAGAGACAATGGAAGCGAAGATCGTGCATGCCCTGGATAAGATGGAGACTTTGATCCAGCATAACGAGGCGGATATTGCAACCTGGCTTCCGCTGGAATATGATCTTCAGATGACTTACGGGGAGAAAGAATGTATGGCAGATCCATATCTTACGAAGCTGCGTGAAGTGATCCGGCAGATATCGGAAGATAAGATCACCGCAGAAGGAGAAGACAGAGAATCGTCTTACTATATCAGAAAAGATATAGAGAATATGCATCTGTCGGAAGTGACAGATCTCTTACGGAGTACAGAATGGGCAGAAGACAGAACGGAAGAGATGATCCGGAAAAGTATGGAGAATTCTTGTCCATATGGTCTGTTTCTGAAAGCCGGCACCGGTGAAGGCAGAATCAAGGAAAGCAGTATGGCCGGAAAAGACAGACAGATTGGATTTGCAAGGGTTCTGACAGACGGCGTCACGACGTTTTATCTGATGGATTTCGTTATAGAAGAAAAGTACCGCAGTCAGGGATTCGGAACCATTTTGATGGATCGGATCATGAAAGAGAATGGGCACCTGTATGGAATGCTGCATACAAAAGATGCAAAAGCCTTTTATGAAAAATATGGCTTCCGTGCAATCGGAGATACAAAGAAAACAGAAGAAATATATATGGAAAAACCGTGCAGTTGAAAATAGCTGCACGGTTTTTTTACAGATCTTCCAGATTGATATCACGCGGTGTTTCCATATGTTTCAATGTAATCTCATAGATGCGTGAAGTATGGCCATTCTTCATACAATCCAAAATGGCCATATGTTCCTCGTATGTCTGTTCCATACGTCCTTTATGTGCAAGAGAAAGTTCTGCCAGACGTTTCATACGGTACATGAACATGGCAAATACATTTGAAAACTGTATATTTTCCAGATAATCTATGATTTTTGTGTGGAACTGAAAATCATATTCGGAAAATTCTTTGATGGAATGTGTGGTTTCCATAATATCTTTCATACATTCCATGATCCAGTCAAGATCTTTAAAAAGCTTTTTTGCCTTACGGGAAGAGAACTCTTCACAGATCTGGACGGTACAATATGTTTCCAGCGCGGAACGTACCTGAAATGTTTCGTTTACATCTTTGCGGTTCATCTGATGCAGCATAAATCCTTTGCTGGGAATGATATCAATATAACCTTCCTGCGCAAGCCGGTGCACGGCATCTCTTAACGGAGTGCGCGAAATTCCAAGTTCTTTTGATAATTTTGTCTCGGAATAGACTTCCTGATAAGAAAAATGATTCTCCAGGATGAGCTTCTGGAGATAATTGTAGGCCTGTTCATTGAGTGGTAGCATAGTAACTCCTTATACTTCATGATAATTATTTATTTAACAAAAATCATACATTTTTTCTATCAATATCATACAATACAGTCGCAAAATGGTCAAGAGAAAAGGAAAATAAGGGCTAAAAAAATTGTATATAATGTTAATAAAATAACAAAAAAAATTGACTATATGTTAAAAATGCACAAAAATAAAACGGAAAAACTGTTGAAATAAGAGAAAGATAAATAGCACCTTGACCGGTATACCGGTATGTAGTAAAGTGAAGACAGAAACAAGAAAGAACGATATATTTCGCTGATGCAAACAGAAATGAACATATGTGAAAATGTCATGAAAGAAAATGGTCATGTGAAATGGAAAAAGAAAGGATGTATGAAAATGAAAGTAGGATTTATTGGACTTGGTATCATGGGAAGACCGATGGCAAAGAACTTATTGAACGCAGGTGTAGAACTTATGGTATCAGATCTGAACAAAGAGGCAGTTGCAGATGTTGTGGAAGCAGGAGCAAAAGAAGCTTCTTATGCAGAGATTGGTGAACAGTGTGAAAGAATCATTATCATGGTTCCAAGCGGTGCAATTTCAAAATCTATCTTATTTGATGAAGATGGTGTTGCATCTACGATCAAAGAAGGAACGGTTGTGTGTGACATGAGTTCCGTAACACCGGTAGAATCCAAAGAATGCTATGAAGGATTAAAAGCAAAAGGTGTAGGATTTGTAGATGCACCGGTATCCGGTGGCGAGCCCGGAGCTGTCGCAGGAACACTTGCGATCATGGCCGGTGGAGATCAGAAAGACTTTGATGCAATGAAAGAGTATTTTGATATTCTCGGATCTTCTGCACTGCTGATCGGCGGAAGCGGAAGCGGAAGTGTTACAAAGCTTGCCAACCAGGTTATTGTTAATAACACGATCGCAGTAGTATCCGAAGCATTTGTTCTGGCAACAAAAGCGGGCGCTGATCCGGAAAAAGTATACCATGCGATCCGCGGCGGACTCGCAGGAAGTGCAGTACTGGATGCCAAGATCCCGATGATCATTGAACGTAACTTCAAACCGGGCGGACCGATTAGAATCAACCATAAGGATATCAAGAATGTCGTAAATACAGCACATTCGATCGATGTACCGATTCCATATACAGCGCAGCTTTATGAGATCCTTCAGACACTGAAGATCCATGGACATATGAATGATGACCACGGCGGAATTGTTCAGTATTTCGAAAAACTTGCTGATGTAGAAGTAAAAAAGACGGAAGAGTAAAGGAGAAGGAATATGGCATTGAACGCAGAAGTATTAACTTCGTATAAGCAGATAGACGAAGCTTATATCGATGAACTGTTAAAGAAAGAAATTGAAAAAAATAATAAAAAGATTGTTGTTTTAGACGATGATCCGACCGGTGTCCAGACAGTGCATGATATTTCCGTATACACAAACTGGGAAAAAGATACCATCCGTCAGGGATTTGATGAGGAGAATAATTTGTTCTATATCCTGACTAATTCCAGAGGATTTACAGCAGAACAGACAACCAAAGCACACAATGAGATTGCCGCTGTGGTTGATGAAGTTGCAAAAGAGACTGGAAAAGAATATATATTCATCAGCAGAAGCGATTCCACTCTCCGTGGACATTATCCATTGGAGACAGAACTTCTGAAGAAAAATTACGAAGCCAATACCGGAAAGACGATTGATGGAGAGATCCTCTGCCCGTTCTTTAAAGAAGGCGGAAGATTTACGATCGATAATGTACATTATGTAAGATACGGCGAGGATCTGGTTCCTGCAAATGAGACAGAATTTGCCAAAGATAAGACATTCGGTTACAGCGCAGCAACAATGCCGGAATATGTAGAAGAGAAGACAAAGGGAGCATATAAGGCTTCCGATGTTACATGCATTTCACTGGAAGATATCCATGATATGAATATCGACAAGATCGAAGAAGCATTGATGGCGGTGAAAGATTTTAATAAGATCATTGTAAATGCTGTGGACTATGCCGATGTGAAAGTATTCTGCGTGGCACTGTACAGAGCAATGGCAAAAGGCAAGGTATTCATGTTCCGTACGGCAGCGGCTATCGTAAAAGTTATGGGCGGAGTAACCGATCAGCCGCTTCTTAGCAGAGAACAGATGGTAGTAAAAGAGACAGATAACGGAGGAATCATCGTTGTAGGTTCTCATACGGATAAGACGACAAAACAGGTAGAAGAACTGAAAAAATTGACAGATATTGAATTCATTGAACTGGATGCAACACTTGTAAAAGACGATGAGGCATTTGAAAAAGAAGTAAAAAGATGTCTGGATCTGGAAGAAACATGCATCAAGGCAGGAAAGACGGTCTGCTGCTATACGACAAGAGCACTGATCACTGCAGATACAGGAGATAAAGAAGATGAATTAAGATTATCCGTAAAAATTTCAGATGCAGTACAGTCGCTGGTCGGCCGCTTAAGTGTGACACCAAGCTTTGTAATTGCAAAGGGTGGAATTACATCCAGTGATGTGGGCACAAAGGCACTGGCAGTAAAGAAAGCCAACGTTCTTGGCCAGATCAAACCGGGAATTCCGGTATGGCAGACGGGAGAAGAAAGCAAATTCCCAATGACACCATATGTGATCTTTCCGGGAAATGTAGGTGAGATCACGACATTAAGAGAAGCTGTAGAAGTATTAACATCCGACAGGCTTGCGTAAAGAATATCTAGAATCCTTTCGTAGATTTATATACTTATATACGAAATGAACTGACTGAGAATGAAAAAATAAACAAAAACGAACACAATATACTGTGGAAATAAACAAAAAGATTGATAAAAAATAGATTATATTGACAAAAACGAACAATAGATGTAACATGTAAACATAACAGAACAATAATAAATGTTTGAAAATGTGAAAAAGGAGAATGATTATGCCACAGTGTGTTGTGATCGCAGATGACCTGACCGGGGCTAATGCGACGGGAGTACTACTGAAAAAGATGAATTATAAAGCATACACAGTCATGAATACAGAACGGATCGAACTGTCGACCTTATCGGATTGTGACTGCGTATTATATCCGACAGACAGCAGAGGAGTGGATGCACAGATAGCATATAACCGGGTACACAATGTCTGTAACCTGCTTAAGAATGATAATGTAAAAGTGTATGCCAACCGGATTGACAGTACACTTCGCGGAAATCTCGGAAGTGAGACGGATGCGATGCTGGACAGCCTGGGAGAAGATTACATAGCAATTGTTGCACCGTGTTTCCCGGCTTCGGGAAGGATCATCTGTGGAGGATATATGCTGGTAGACGGGCTGCCGTTACATAAGACGAATATCGCCGTGGATCCGAAGACACCGGTAAAGATATCGGAAGTAGGGGAACTTTTCAGACAGCAGAGTAAATATCAGGTGTCAACAATCTGTATGAAAGACCTGATGTATGGGAAGCATTATCTTGCGGATCTGATGAAAAAATGCGTTGAAGAAGGGAGCAGGATCATTACACTGGATTGTATTACACAGGAAGATCTGGATCTGATCGCAGATGCAGTGATCACCAGCGGATTAAAAGTCATTGCCGTAGATCCGGGAGTATTTACCGCAACGCTATCCAGAAAACTGATCACTCCGAACAAGAAAAAGCAGAAGACAAAGATTCTTGCAGTGGTAGGAAGCGTGAATGCCAATACCACAGCCCAGATGGAAGAACTGTGGCTCTCGCAGAGAACACATAATGAATTTGTTCATACAAGAGAACTTCTGGAAGGTGAAAAACGCAGAGAACAGGAGATACGCAGAGTGGTCAATTCTATTCTGGGTGAATGTGACAGAAATAACATTTCAACAGTAACCGGAGACGGAATCTATCCGGAGAACAGAATTGATTTTACTCCATATATGGAAAGATACCAGTGCTCCTTGGATGAAGTAACCGGAATGATCAACAGTGCATTTGCAGAGATCACATACCGGATCTTCAAGACAGAAGACACGTTCAAGGGACTATATACAAGTGGCGGAGATGTCACGGTTGCTGTCTGCAAAAGGTTTGATACCGCAGGATTAAGTCTGCTGGATGAAGTACTTCCGCTTGCCGCTTACGGACAATTCTTAAAAGGCGAATTCGAAGGTGTACATATCATTACAAAAGGCGGAAGCCAGGGAAATAAAGATGCGATCAATAAGTGCATTACTTATTTGAAAGAAAAATTATATATCTAAGAAAGGATGAGAGAAATGAAGAAACCAGTTATTGCAATTCCAATCGGGGATCCGGCAGGTGTAGGACCGGAGATCGTGGCGAAATCCATTGCATCCGATGAGGTGTTCCAGATTGCAGTCTGCGTCATTGTCGGTGACAGAAAGATTCTGGAAAAAGCAATCGAGATCACAGGAGAGAACTTAAAGATCAATGAGATAAAAGAGCCGGATGAGGCAGTGGATGAAAAGGGAGTGCTGAACCTGATCGATCTTGACAACGTGGATATGGATACATTTGCTTACGGAAAAGTAAGCGGCATGTGCGGAAAAGCGGCATATGAATACATCGCTAAGAGTATCGAACTGGCAAATGCGGGCCAGGTTGATGCAGTTGCAACGACACCGATCAACAAGGAATCTCTTCATGCAGCAGAAGTTCCATATATTGGTCACACAGAGATATTCGGGGCACTGACACATACGGAAGATCCGCTGACTATGTTTGAGACGAATGGAATGAGAGTATTCTTCCTGACACGTCATGTATCACTGAGACAGATGTTAGATATGATCAAAAAAGACAGAATCATTGATTATGTCAAACGATGCACAAAAGCATTGGAAAGACTTGGCGTGAAAGAAGGGACTATGGCAATTGCAGGATTGAATCCGCACAGTGGAGAACACGGACTCTTTGGCTGGGAAGAAGTTGAAGAGATCATGCCGGCAATTGAAGAACTGAAAGCAGAAGGCTATGATGTGGCAGGACCGATCGGGGCGGATTCGGTATTCCATCAGGCTGCACAGGGCAAATATACCAGTGTATTATCGCTCTATCATGACCAGGGACATATTGCAACAAAGACGTTGGACTTCGAAAAAACGATTGCGATCACAAATGGTATGCCGATCCTTCGGACATCTGTGGATCACGGAACCGCATTCGATATTGCGGGAAAAGGAATTGTAAGCGCAGTCAGCATGATCGAGGCAATCAGACTTGCAGCGAAATATGCACCGAATTTTACCGGAAAATAAGTAAAAGAAAACAAAAAAACGTAAAAAGGATGGCAGCAAAAACTGCAAAAACAAAAAGAGAGAACGTAGGAGGTCTGAATTATGGTAAACGGACTTAGTGGGGAAAGAATGCTTATCGGACTGGCAATAGGTATCGCAGTCCTGATATTTTTAGTATTAAAGACAAAGATCCAGGCATTTCTCGCCTTGATCATCAGTACAGTTGTAGTCGGCGTGATTGGCGGCATGCCGCTTACAAATATTACAATTGAAGTAGACGGTGTCGAGAAGACATTTGGTATCGTGAATTCGATCACTTCAGGGTTTGGCGGAACTCTGGGAAGTATCGGAATCATCATTGGATTCGGTGTTATGATGGGCCAGATCTTTGAAGTGACAGGTGCGGCCAAGAGAATGGCACATACATTCTTAAAACTCTTCGGTAAGAAGAGAGAAGAAGAAGCCCTTGCGCTGACTGGATTCCTGGTATCGATTCCAATCTTCTGTGATTCCGGATTCGTTGTACTGGCACCGATTGCAAAGGCAATCTCCAAAGCAACGAAGAAATCTGTGATCGGACTCGGAACAGCACTGGCAGCAGGTCTTGTAATCACACACTCCCTGGTACCACCGACACCTGGCCCGTTAGGAGTCTGCGGAATCTTTGGAGTAGACGTAGGAAAATTCATCCTGCTGACACTGGTACTTGCACTTCCGATGGCAATTGCATGTATCGCGTATTCAAGATTATATCTTTCAAAGAAATACTACAGAATCCCGAACGAAGAAGGCGAGATCGTAGAGATGCCTTACCAGGAGCCTAATTACGAAGCAGCATTTTCAATGGATATGACAGGTGTTCCGGGAGCACTGGAATCCTTTATGCCTCTGATCATCCCGATCATTCTGATCCTGATCAATACCGTGGCAACAGCGATGGGCAAGACAGAAGGATTCATGAATGTACTTGTATTCCTCGGTCAGCCGATCGTAGCAGTCGGACTGGGACTGATCGTAGCAATTCTGACACTTGGAAGAAGCCTTGACAGACATGAAGCTCTTACAGAGATGGAAAAAGGAATGGCTTCAGCCGGAATCATCATGCTGGTAACAGGCGGAGGCGGAGCTCTTGGACAGATCATCAAAGATTCAGGACTTGGAACATTCATGGCGGAAGGACTTGCAAAGACAGCAATCCCGATCATTATCCTGCCGCTTCTGATCGCGACAGCAATGAGATTCATCCAGGGTTCAGGAACAGTAGCAATGACAACAGCAGCAAGTATCACAGCACCGATCATCGCAGCATCAGGTGTAAGTCCGATCCTCGGAGCAGTAGCATGCTGTGTAGGTTCTCTGTTCTTCGGATACTTCAATGACAGTTACTTCTGGGTAGTAAACAGAACGCTGGGCGTGAGTGAAGCGAAAGACCAGCTCCGCATCTGGTCTGTGACATCAACGGTGGCATGGGCAGTCGGAGTAGTAGAAGTGTTGATACTGAATATATTCATGTAATGTAATACGGATTATATAAGGATCATAGAAAATAATAAGAAAAGCCTGAGACGGCTGGAAGGAGCGTGTACCGGTTCTTCCAGCTGTTTTTGCATGCCGGAGAATGTAAGAGAACGAACATTCTGTGTTATCTTGTAAATGAAATGCCGGCATGTTATCATAAATACAGAAAAAAAGAAGGAACAGGTGTATTATGAATGAATCAAGCCGTCAGGAACGGATAATCAGAACGTCTGTGATCGGAATATTAGTGAACTTACTGATCGCAGCAGTGAAAATAATGATCGGGACACTGGCATCGTCCATTGCGATCGTGTCGGAAGGTATCAATAATGCAACGGATGCAGGATCTTCGTTCCTGACTTATATAGGGACAAAACTTTCCGGGAAACATCCGGATGAAAAGCATCCGTTTGGGTATGGAAGAATAGAGTATCTGACAGGTATGGTGGTCGGTGTCCTGATATTATATGCCGGACTTGGGATGCTTAAGGAGTCTGTGGAAGGAATTCTTCATCCGTCAGATATGAATGTCAGTATACTGACGGTACTGATTGTTGCAGGAACAGCCGTAACCAAATTTATTCTGGGAATGTATACGATAAAAGTAGGAAAATCCGTAGAATCAGAAGTATTACTGGCAGTAGGGGAAGATGGAAGAAATGATTCGTATTTCTCAGGTCTGACAATCCTGTCATCTGTGATATTTTTATTTACAGGTTTCTCGCTGGATGCTTATGCAGGTATTGTATTTTCTTTTGTCGTGATAAAGAGCGGAGTGGACACGCTTAAGAATACGGCATCCGATCTGATCGGACGCTCGGGGAAAGAAGAACTTGCGAGAAAGCTTTATAAAGAAATCCGTGCAACAGATGGAGTGATCAGTGCGATCGATATGATGCTGCACGATTATGGACCGGACCGCTATTCAGGTTCGGTGAATATCGAGATCGATCATAAAAGAAGCATCGGAGAAGTCTATGAAGAGATTCATAGATTGCAGCTTCGGATCATGGAAGAGTATCATGTGACGATGGTGTTTGGAATCTATGCAGTCGATGAAGATACTGCGGCTATCGTTGATATCCGCAGATACATTGGAAAATTCGTACGCGTAAATGAGCACGTGAAGAGTTTTCATGCGCTATATCTGAGCAAAGAGACCGGTACACTCTACTGTGATCTCATCGTGGACTATGCACTCAGAGACTGGGAAGAGTTGAGAAAATCTTTTGTAGAATACATGAAGAAGCAGTATCCGGAATATGAGATATCACTGACAATAGAGACAGAATTTGTATGATTTTTATAAAGTGGAAGAATAAAAGGACTGCAGGTAGCAGATCCGGCATAAGGTAGGAGGGGATGATATGCTTGCGGCAGAAAGACAGGCCATGATCGTTGAACTGATCAGAGAGAACGGAAGTGTGCAGGTAGACGAACTGGCCAGAGAACTAAATGTAAGCTCCATGACGATCCGAAGAGATCTGGTAAAGCTGGAAAACAGCAATATGATCGAACGATGCCATGGAGGTGCGGTTGCAAAGCAGGAAGTGGCTTATGAGAAAAAGCAGACCAGCAACAAAAAAAGCAAAGCAGCAATTGCAGGAAAATGTGCGGAATTCGTACATCCGGGAGATTCGGTATTCCTGGATGCCGGAACGACAACCTGTGAGATCGCAAAACGGATCTGTGACATCCCGGATATCATCGTTGTGACAAATGATCTGGAGATTGCACAGGTATTAAAAAACAGCAATGCGAAAGTATATATCTGTGGCGGTATGCTGCAGAAAGAAACGGGCAGTCTGTTCGGCAGATATGCTACAGAGATGTTAAAGGACTTCCGGTTTGATGTGGGATTCTTTGGAGCGGCTTCTATTAACGAAGACTTCCAGGTGACGACACCGACACATGAAAAAATGTGGCTGAAACGGCAGGTGCCAAAGCAATGCGCAAGATCCTATCTGGCAGTAGATCAGTCGAAATTTGGCAAACAATCCATGACCTGGATCAACCAGCTGGAAGATTACACCGGTGTAATTACGGACCGGCAGTTCACACCGGAGGAAATAGAAGTATTAGAGATGCGGGAAGTACGGATTATTGGGATTTAATTTATTAACTGGGGAAGCGGCCTCTCAATCCTTGAAGGAAACAATAGATAAGGCTTCTTGTTCAGGTTCCATACCATAAGAAA
>OLON01001521.1_pt1 | contig 13190 bp, 11 predicted proteins | sample 1672691 | NCBI WGS metagenome assembly OLON01 (sample SAMEA3136714, study PRJEB25190) | human gut metagenome | biome: human gut; feature: human-associated habitat; material: faeces | place: Austria | collected 2013
CAGCTACAAGAGCAGCAGTAGAAGAAGGTATCATCGCAGGTGGCGGATCTGCTTACATCCACGCATCCAAAGAAGTTGCAAAACTTGCAGCAACTCTGGAAGGTGACGAGAAGACAGGTGCAAACATCATCCTGAAAGCTCTGGAAGCTCCTCTGTTCCGCATTTCTGCAAATGCAGGACTGGAAGGTTCCGTAATCATCAACAAAGTAAGAGAATCCGAACCAGGAATCGGTTTCGATGCTCTGAACGAAAGATATGTAGACATGGTAAGTGAAGGTATCCTTGACCCTGCAAAGGTTACAAGAAGTGCCCTTCAGAACGCTACAAGCGTTGCATCTACATTACTGACAACAGAATCTGCTGTTGCCATCATCAAAGAAGACACACCGGCACCGGCTGCTAACCCGGGAATGGGAATGATGTAATTTGATCATTGATTAATATGTGAAAAGTTGAAATGGCGTTCTGGGGATTTTATTATTCGCGGAACGTCATTTTATGTATGCGGAGAATATATAAATCTGGCAGGATCATGATAAATAAAAATATTAAGCACAATTTACAGGGAAAATATAAAATCCCATAAATTGTGTTTTTTTGTGAAAAATTGAATTACATACTAACAGTATGTTAAAATCAGATTATAACAATAAAGCAATGATGAGCAGGGAGTAAGCATCAACATGAAGCCAACAGAAAGACCGGTTACTCCAACACCTTCTCAGCCGGCAGTTCCGACACCAATTCCGATTCCGCCAGGAGTACATCCTACACTGATTACGGATATAAGTCTGAGTCGCCGCTCTATTGATTTAACAGTAAAAGGACAGCGTGTGATGATTGATTCTATGATTCTTCCAGGGAAAGCTTACTATAAAATGCTTGGATGGGTCAGCAGTAATCCGTCAGTGGCAACTGTATCGGCACATGACAATCTGGCTGATTCACGCACATATGTTACAGCTGTTGGAAATGGAACAGCAGTGATCACTGCCTATGCACTTGATGGCTCGGGAGTGACTGCTAAGTGTGTAGTACATGTAACTTGTTTCTGAATACAAAATGAACAGTAATAATAGTTTCATACAAGGAACTGCCGCATAGACGGCAGTTCTTTTTTGTGCTATAATACCTGTTAAACAATCCGGGATTTTTCGGATAAAACAAATGAAAAGGAGAGTAGACTAATGGGTGACTTGTATTCAGAATTACTGGTAAAGAGAGACAAGACTGCCAAAGACAGTCTGACCAAATACGGTCTGATCGTTCTGACAGCTCTGGCTGCATTTGCAGGACTCTTTATCAACCCGATCATACTGATTGTGGCGATCGCTCTGGGAATCGCATGTTATTTTGTGATTCCGAAAACAGATGTAGAGTATGAATATCTCTTTATCAACGGCGATTTCGACATCGATATGGTTATGGCGAAGACAAAAAGAAAGAGAGTAAAAAGTTTCAAACTGTCAGAAGCAGACCTGGCAGCACCGTTAAATTCACACAGAATGGACTACTATAACGGAAATCAGAAAATGAAAGTTCTGGATTATTCCTCAGGAAATTCAGAGCATAAGCGCTTTGGAATCATCACCAGACTGGATGGAGATTTATGCAAAATCATTCTGGAACCAGATGAGGCACTTGCAAAAGCTATGAAAAATTCAGCACCGAGCAAAGTTTTTTTGGATTGACATGGAAACTGATTTTTGTTACACTTGTTGAAAAATAAAAGGACCAGTTACTGGTTCCTTTTTATTTACAATTAACATGGGAAATTACTTCGTAATCTTCCTGTTACAACAGTAATTTAATTTCATATACGCAAGGGAGGAAATGCAATGGGTACTATCATTGGTGAAGGCATTACTTTTGATGACGTGCTGTTAGTTCCGGCATATTCAAAGGTAATTCCGAATCAGGTAGATGTCACAACGTATTTAACAAAAAAGGTTAAACTGAACATTCCTATGATGAGTGCGGGAATGGATACAGTAACCGAGCATCGTATGGCGATTGCCATGGCGAGACAGGGTGGTATCGGTATCATCCACAAGAATATGTCCATTGAAGCTCAGGCTGAAGAAGTGGATAAGGTAAAACGTTCTGAGAACGGAGTTATCACAGATCCTTTCTATTTATCTCCTGAACATACACTGAAGGATGCAGACGATTTAATGGCGAAATTCCGTATTTCCGGTGTGCCGATCACAGAAGGCAGAAAACTGGTCGGAATCATTACAAACCGTGACCTGAAGTTTGAGACAGATTTCAATAAAAAGATCAAAGAGTGCATGACTTCCGAAGGTCTGATCACAGCCAAAGAAGGAATTACACTTGAAGATGCCAAGAAAATTCTGGCGAAATCCCGTAAAGAGAAATTACCCATTGTAGATGACGATTTTAATTTAAAAGGTTTAATTACCATCAAAGATATCGAGAAACAGATCAAATATCCTCTGGCAGCAAAAGATGATCAGGGACGTCTTCTCTGCGGTGCAGCAGTAGGAATCACAGCGAATGTTCTTGCCCGTGTAGATGCGCTTGTCAAGGCATCCGTAGATGTAATCGTAATCGACTCTGCTCATGGACATTCAGAGAATATCCTGAAAGCAGTTCGTGAGATCAAAGCTGCATATCCGGATCTGCAGGTAATCGCAGGTAACGTTGCAACCGGAGCTGCAACAAAGGCTCTGATCGAGGCTGGCGTTGATGCGGTTAAGGTTGGTATCGGACCTGGTTCTATCTGTACCACCCGTGTGGTTGCAGGTATCGGTGTTCCACAGATCACAGCCGTTATGGACTGCTATGAAGTGGCAAAAGAGTATGGAATCCCGATCATCGCAGATGGTGGTATCAAGTACTCCGGAGACATCACAAAGGCGATCGCAGCAGGTGCGAATGTCTGCATGATGGGAAGCATGTTCGCAGGATGCGATGAGAGCCCGGGAACATTCGAACTGTACCAGGGAAGAAAATACAAAGTATACCGTGGTATGGGATCTATCGCAGCAATGGAGAACGGAAGTAAAGACCGTTATTTCCAGGAGAATGCGAAGAAACTGGTTCCGGAAGGCGTAGAAGGACGTGTTGCTTATAAAGGACATGTAGAAGATACCGTATTCCAGTTAATGGGTGGTCTTCGTTCCGGTATGGGATACTGTGGAGCTGAAAACATCGAAAAGCTTAAGACAACCGGAAGATTTATCAAGATTTCCGCAGCGTCTCTGAAAGAGTCTCATCCGCATGATATCCATATCACAAAAGAAGCACCGAACTACAGTGTAGATGATAAATAAATCATAAATCAGATTTTTGAAATTAAGATATTTTCATAACACAGGATATTTTCAGAAAACAGAAGATATCCTGTGTTCAAAAAATAAAACAGATGCAGCATAACAGATGCTTGCATATTGTTAAAAAGTGTTGTACTATAATGACAGTGTGAGAGATTTTTCGTTAACGGTTACAGAATCCTGGCAGCAGGACAGACGGAAACAGATTTTCACAGCAGTAACTGCATGACTGGCGGAAGTAGGAGTACCTACAGGGAGTGCAGTGTGTATAAGTGCCGACCGCCTGGGCAGCCTGGAGATAAAGGGCTTCCCAGGCTTTTTTTGACCTCAGAATATTTTTGGGATACGAAAAGGAGAAAAAATTATGGAAATGTTATCACTGGAAAAAGAACTGAAAGAAAATTCCTACCCTGGCAGAGGAATTGTGATCGGACGTTCCGCAGACGGCAAAAAGGCAGTGACAGCTTATTTCATCATGGGCAGAAGCGAGAACAGCAGAAATCGTGTATTTGTGGAAGAAGGAGAGGGAATCCGTACACAGGCATTTGATCCTTCCAAACTCACAGATCCGAGCCTGATCATTTATGCACCTGTACGTGTACTGGGAAACAAGACAATTGTGACAAATGGGGATCAGACAGATACCATTTATGAAGGAATGGACAGACAGCTTACGTTTGAGCAGTCTTTAAGAAGCAGAGAGTTTGAGCCGGATGCTCCGAACTATACACCTCGTATTTCCGGTGTGATGCATGTGGAGAACGGGAAATTTAATTATGCAATGTCTATTTTAAAGAGCAATAATGGAAATCCGGAGGCATGTAACCGTTATACTTTTGCATATGAGAATGCAGTTGCAGGCGAGGGACATTTCATTCATACCTATAAATGTGACGGAAATCCGCTTCCAAGTTTCGAGGGAGAGCCGAAACTGGTGGCAATTTCGGATAATATGGACGAGTTTGCAGAACTTCTCTGGAACAGCCTGAATGAAGATAATAAAGTTTCTCTGTTCGTGAGATATATCGATATTGAGACTGGTAAATATGAGAGCAGAATCATTAATAAGAACAAATAATTAATGGACAATATTGGAATGTTGTTTCACTTGCATGGAGGATTTATATAATGAAAGAATTCGAATTAAAATATGGCTGTAACCCGAATCAGAAACCGGCAAAAATCTATATGGCAGATAACTCTGAACTTCCGATCAAAGTTCTTTCCGGAAGACCTGGATATATCAATTTCCTGGATGCATTTAATGGCTGGCAGTTAGTAACAAATCTGAAGAAGGCAACCGGACTTCCGGCAGCAACTTCTTTCAAACATGTATCACCGGCCGGTGCGGCAGTTGGACTTCCGCTCACAGAGACTCTGGCAAAGATTTACTGGGTGGATGATATGGACTGGAAGAATTTTTCTCCGCTGGCATGTGCTTATGCGAGAGCGAGAGGTGCGGACAGAATGTCATCTTTCGGTGATTTTATTTCTCTTTCAGATGTCTGCGACAAAGATACAGCGATGCTGATCAAGAGAGAAGTTTCTGATGGCGTGATCGCACCGGGATATACAGAAGAGGCTCTGGAGATTCTGAAGCAGAAGAAAAAAGGAAATTATAATGTTATCCAGATCGATGAAGATTATGTACCGGCTCCGCTGGAACATAAGGAAGTGTTTGGCGTGACTTTTGAGCAGGGACGTCAGGAGCTTGTGATCGATGATGAGATGCTTTCCAATATTGTAACAGAGAATAAGGAACTGACAGAGGAAGCGAAGAGGGATATGAAAGTTTCTCTGATCATTCTGAAATATACACAGTCCAATTCTGTATGTTTTGTAAAAGACGGTCAGGCAATTGGTGTTGGTGCAGGTCAGCAGTCCCGTGTACACTGTACAAGACTGGCAGGTCAGAAGGCTGATAACTGGTTCCTTCGCCAGTGTCCGAAGGTGCTGAATCTGCCGTTTAAGGATACGATTTCCCGTGCAGAGCGTGATAATGCGATTGATGTTTATATCGGGGATGAGTATATGGATGTACTTGCGGATGGTATGTGGGAGAAGACTTTCACAGAGAAACCGGAAGTATTTACAAAAGAGGAGAAACGTGCATGGCTGGATCAGATGACAGATGTTACACTGGGATCTGATGCGTTCTTCCCGTTCAGTGATAATATTGAGCGTGCGCATAAGAGTGGTGTGAAGTATATTGCTCAGCCGGGTGGATCTGTGCGTGATGATGCTGTGATTGAGACTTGTAATAAATATGGAATGGTGATGAGCTTTACTGGTATCAGATTGTTCCATCACTAAGATTGGTGGTCAGCATAGCTGTGTGGTTTTGAACTGTACTACATTACTATGTTAGAGACTAATATGGAGTAATGAGTAATAGTGGCTGGTATGGGAACGCGCAGGACGCAGGATGTGTCCGGGCGCATTTGCAGGAGTCTTAGAAAAAGTTAGTGCCTGGGAATCTGCGTTATGTGAAAAAATCTCACTGTCTGAGCGAAGCGAGTTTGAGATTTTTTCACATGCTTTTAGCAGATTTCCAGGCACTTAGTTTTTCTTAGGCTCCGAAACCGCACCCGGACACATCCTGCGTCCTGCCCTGATAAAATATGGATTAAAAGATAAAAACAAAAAAGACACCAACTGATGTTGATGTCTTAAGAGCGATAGACGGGGCTCGAACCCGCGGTCTCGACCTTGGCAAGGTCGCGCGTTACCAACTACGCCACTATCGCATTTCTGAAATTGTTACTGAGAAATATTTACCTCAGCGACAAAATATATATTACTATAAGAGAGTTGGTTTGTCAAATGTTTTTTTGCTTTTTTTAGAAAAAAATTACAATATGAGATGATATAGAATCTGAACATTTGGTGAAATCCGTGTGAGAAAATTGCAAAACTACAGGTGATGTGCTATGATGTGATAAACTTATGGCAGATTAGATATGTACGGAAAGTAAGTATTAGGAGATGAAATTTTGTTATGAAAAATAAATTTATGATTCTGTTGTTATGTGCCAGTTTTATGATGCCGTCTACAGTTTCGGCGGATATTCTGGATTATGAGGGGACGATTAATGCCTATAAGCAGGATAATAAGACAGCACAGATTTTTGAGATTGATAATGGAAGCGGTAAGAGTGTTACCGCTGTGGCAAAGACGGATACGGTTTCTGTCTCTGCAAAGGCGGCTTATATACGTTCCAACCCGGGAAAAAATGGGAAGAAACTGAAGAAAGTTTATCTGGGAACAAAGGTGGAGAGAGTTGCTGTCTGCGACAATGGATGGAGTAAAGTGACTTATGAGAAAGAGGGAAAAGACGGTACTGAGAAGGTAATCGGCTATATTCCTACGAAGCAGATTAATGACAGCGATCAGGTAACGGAGGCGAATGGAACTTATGTTGCACTGAAGGACAGTGATATTCTGGACTATCCTGGTAAGAAGGATGGCGAAGTTGTCGGGGAAGTTCTTCAGGATGATGAGGTGAAGCGTCTTGTCACGGTGAATGAGATATGGAGTCAGATTTATTATACAAAAGAGAATGGTAAGAGAGGGATTGGTTATATTCCGACCAGTGTAATCGAAGATACGGCTTCTGTGAAGCAGCGTGCGAAGGAGACAAAGATTGCAAAGGTTGACGGAGAAGAAGCTGGTGTGATCCATAAAAGTAAAGGAAATGGTGTTTTTGCGGAAGCGGTAGATGGCGTGACGGCATCCAGGGATCAGGCTGTGGATGGTGTAAAAGTCGGTACGCCGATTGCTGTTTCTTCAGATGCGACTTTGAAGCCGCTGGGAACCTTTAAGATTACACATTACTGTCCATGCAGCATTTGCTGTGGTCCATGGGCGAATGGAATTACTTCTACTGGTGTGACTGCGACGACAAACCGTACGATTGCGGTAGATCCTTCTCAGATTCCTTACGGTTCAAAGGTAGTAATCAACGGTCAGGTCTATGTAGCGGAAGACTGTGGTGGTGCGATCAAGAAGAATTGTATTGATATTTATGTTGCTACTCATCAGGAAGGTGAGGATAAAGGGGTATACTATACAGATGTATATCTTCTTCAGGAGTAAGAAATAGAAATGCATGAGGGAAAAATGATACGCTGTGCAGAATGAATACAGATGATATAATATAAATATGGAAAAAACAATCCGGCAGAGATTCTGTGATAAATTCGCTGTAAATGATATAGCGGAATTTGTCATAAAATCTGCCGGATTTTTACTTTGTGAGAGTATGTATAAAATTATGTGAAGAAGAGACAGGACTCTTTGTCAGTAGATTGATACTCTGGAATCAGGCGTTTCTGAGAGCCTGTTCAATGTCTGCGATAATATCTTCTACATTTTCAATTCCCACGGAGAGACGGATCATTCCAGGGGATACACCTGCTTCCACGAGCTGTTCGTCGTTCATCTGACGGTGGGTATGGCTTGCCGGGTGAAGGATCATGGTCTTGGATGCTGCGACATGTGTGGCAATGGTAGCCAGTTTTAAGCTGTCCATAAAGCGAACTGCAGCTTCTCTGCCGCCTGTCAATTCAAAAGAGATCACGCCGCAGGTTCTGCCACCGTTCATGTATTTCTGTGCCAGTGGATAATATTTATCATCCGGAAGTCCAGCATAGTTTACATGGGATACTTTTTCATGTGCATTCAGATATTCTGCGATTTTCTGAGCGTTGTAGCAGTGGCGTTCCACGCGCAGAGGAAGGGTTTCCAGACCGAGGTTGAGCAGGAAGCAGTTTGTCGGGGAAGGAATGGAGCCAAGGTCACGCATAAGCTGAGAAGTTGCTTTGGTGATGTAGGCTTTTTTTCCGAACTGTTTCGTGTAGACAACACCGTGATAGGATTCATCCGGTTCAGTCAGACCGTGATATTTATGTCCATAGGCATCCCAGTCAAAGTTACCGCTGTCAACAATGGCACCACCGACCTGTACGGCATGTCCGTCCATATATTTGGTTGTGGAATGGGTAACAATATCTGCACCCCATTCAAAAGGACGGCAGTTGACAGGAGTGGCGAAGGTGTTGTCTACGATAAGCGGAACTTCGCGTTCGTGAGCAACTTTGGCAAATTTTTCGATATCTAGGATCACCAGAGCCGGATTTGCGATGGTTTCTGCGAAAAGGACTTTTGTGTTTGGACGGAATGCAGCAGCGATTTCTTCCGGGCTTGCATCTGTATCAACAAAAGTACAGTCAATGCCAAGTTTCTTGAAGGTAACAGCAAGAAGGTTGAAGGTTCCTCCATAAATGGTGGAAGCTGCGACAACGTGGTCACCTGCTTCGCAGATGTTAAAGACCGCATAGAAGTTGGCTGCCTGGCCGGAAGAAGTAAGGATTGCGGCAACACCGCCCTCCAGATCAGCGATTTTGGCTGCTACGGCGTCATTTGTCGGATTCTGAAGGCGGGTATAGAAGTACCCTTCTGCTTTCAGATCAAAAAGCTGTCCCATTTCATCAGTAGTATCATATTTATAAGTGGTACTCTGGTAAATCGGGAGCGCACATGGTTCCCCCTTGGAAGGAGTGTAACCGGAATGGAGACATTTAGTCTCGACTTTAAAGTCACTCATGAGATTGGTTCCTTTCTTTACGTTGAATAAATTGAATTTAAAAATACTTCGATGAAATTGAGTAAGAATATTGGGAAAATGAAGATGATATTGATACAGAATTTCATGAAAGCTTAAGAAAATTATACCTCTGAAATGCATGGAAAACAATAAAAAGACATAAGAAAGGAAATAAAAAGAGATAAAAACGATATAAAAAAAGCTCAGGCTTTTTCTAAACAGCAGCCGTAAGCAAAAAAATGATATAAAAAAAGCTCAGGCTTTTTCTAAACAGCCGTGAGCAAAAAAAATGATATAAAAAATGCCCAGAGCCGGAATCGAACCAGCGACACGAGGATTTTCAGTCCTCTGCTCTACCAACTGAGCTATCTGGGCATTTGCGATATGATGATGAGATTGTTTATCACGGATTTTATAATAGCATATAGATTATTTGAATGCAAGCAAAATTTTTGAATTTCTGAAAAAAAGAGAAAACAACATGAATTTTTCCGTGGCAGCTGTATTATTTTATGAAATTGATATAGAGACCTGTTCCGGAAGAACTTTGCTTTCCGGAGCAGGTAGTATTGGAATGTTGAGACAGGCTGTCAGTTTACTATTTTGCCATTAAGTATATTTTTTCCATATCTTTCATGTTAAGCTGTTTGAAAACTCCGATGGTGCGGGTGTCTTCGAAGCTGCATTTGAAGGCGAGATCGTGGATTTCCTGATCGGAGAGGTCGAGGCCGAGTTCATGGAGGCTGGTTGGCATTTTTACAGAACGGAAGAAATTTTCCATTGCTTCAATTCCGGCGAGTGCGGTTTCTTTGAAATCGGTTCCGCATGGAATGTCAAATACATTGGTTGCGAACTGTGCGAAGCGTTCCGGGTTTACTTCGTAGACATAGCGTGCCCAGCTTCCCCAGATAGCTGCGAGTCCGGCTCCGTGGGTGACGTCGTAGACTCCGCCGAGTTCGTGTTCAAGCTGGTGGCATGCCCAGTCTCCGCCTCCTGTACCGCATCCGGTCAGGCCGTTGTGGGAGAGGCTTCCGGCCCACATGATTTCTGCTCTGGCGCTGTAGTTGTCCGGCTCTTCCATGAGGATTCGCGCATTGTAGATGACAGTCTGCATGAGAGATTCGCTGATGCTGTCAGTGATTTCCATGGTTTCGATATTGACGAAATAGCGTTCCATTGTGTGCATCAGAATGTCTACACATCCGCTTTCAGTCTGATACTGTGGGAGTGTGTAGGTGAGGCGTGGGTTTAAGATGGCAAATTTAGGTCTGCAGTAATCTGTTTTGGCGCAGCCTCTTTTTTCCTTTGTTGCTTCATTTGTGATGACACTGGAACTGCTCATTTCGCTTCCGGAAGCGGCGATTGTGAGGATGACACCGATTGGCAGACAACCGGCTGGGGTGGCTTTTTTCAGGCAGAAATCCCAGACGTCAGTATCCGGATTGGCAACGCCGTAGCCGATGGCCTTGGAGGAGTCAATGACGCTTCCACCGCCGACTGCCAGAATGAAATCTACCTTTTCTTTTTTGCATAATTCAATTCCCTCACGGACTTTGGAAAGGTGAGGATTCGGGACTACACCGCCCAGAGTGACGTAGTCGATGCCGGCTTCTTTCAGATTGGATGTGACTTCGTCGATCAGTCCGGAACGGATGGCACTCTGGCCGCCATAGTGGATCAGGATCTTTCTGGCGCCGTATTCTTTTAACAGGCTGCCTGCCTGAAGGTGAGTATCTTTGCCGAAAATAATGCGGGTTGGTGTATAGTATTCAAAATTTCTCATAGTATTTTGCCTCCTTAAATTAAGAAATCAGCATTGCTTTAGTAAGTAAAAGATCTGTACTTTTATTAAATCAGAGAATGGAAAAATAGTCAAAAAAATATTGGAAAAAAACAGAATAAAAATTAAAATATTTTTAATTTGGTAAATATCCACTGCTTGGATAATAAATAAGACGAGAAAAGCCATTTCAGTTACGAGAAAATTATAACTGAAATGGCTTTTATAGCGATCCTCTAAAATAACGCATCTTAAGACAGTCCATCAGAGGGTGAAATCCTGCGTCAGATATCTTTGCCGTGCGTCAGCACGCCTGCAGATATCTTCCTTGTCTTTCACCCTCTGCTGAACTGTCTTAAATGCATTATTTACGAGGATTGCTATAGTGTTGGGGTATAACATAAAGGAAGGATATTTTTTTATATAAACAGAACAGGATATTATATTGTTGATAAAAAACAGAAATTATATACTAAAGTTACGAAAATAAAAAATGGGGGGTAATAAAATGGGAAGAGAATATCATGTATCTCAGAAAAATGGTCATGACTGGCAGGATGGAAGCGCAGAGAAACCGTTTGTTACTATTTCCAAAGCAGCTAAAATTGCAATGCCGGGAGATACAATTACAGTTCACGAAGGTGTTTACAGAGAATGGATAAAACCGGAGAATTCAGGAATCGGAGAACTGATGCGCATTACATATCAGGCAGCCGAAGGCGAAAAAGTTGTTATCAAAGGTTCTGAAAGAATTACAAACTGGGAAAAAGTAGAGGGGACAGTCTGGAGAACAGTACTTCCGAATTCTTTTTTTGGTGAGTATAATCCATATGCGCAGATGTTGGAAGGTGACTGGTTCATCAGTCCTGACAATTATCATGATGCAAAAGAGGTTGACGGTGTTTTAAAAGACTTTCCGATTCATACAGGTGATGTTTATCTGAATGGAAAATCTTTCTATGAAGCAGGACGTTTGTCAGATGTCATCAATCCGGTAATGCGTAAAACAGGTGTAAATCCACCATGGACCAAACATCCGGAGCCACTTCTTCATCCGGAAGATTCTCTTTACCAGTGGTATGCAGAAGTAGATGAAGAGAAAGAAACAACAACTATCTATGCAAACTTCCACGGGGCAGATCCTAATAAAGAACTTACAGAAATCAATGTTCGTAAATGCTGCTTTTATCCGGTACGCACAGGCAGAAATTATATTACAGTCAGAGGCTTTGAGATGGCACAGGCTGCCACACCGTGGACGCCTCCGACAGCAGATCAACCAGGGCTTCTCGGTGCAAACTGGAGCAAGGGATGGATTATTGAGAATAATATTATCCATGATTCTAAATGCAGTGGAATCAGTATTGGAAAAGAAGAATCAACCGGACATAACATGTGTACAAGAACACAGAGAAAACCCGGATATCAGTATCAGATGGAGGCTGTGTTCCGAGCACAAAGAGCCGGATGGAGCAAAGGAACCATAGGGTCTCATGTTATCAGAAACAACACAATTTATGACTGTGGACAGAATGGAATTGTAGGCCATATGGGATGTGTATTCAGCACAGTTGAACATAATCATATTTACAATATTGCTGTGAAACATGAATTTTTCGGATATGAGATTGCAGGTATCAAACTTCATGCAGCAATTGATGTACAGATTTTTAATAACAATATTCACAACAGTACACTTGGAACATGGCTTGACTGGCAGGCACAGGGTGTACGTGTAAGCGGAAATCTGTACTATGCGAATGACCGTGATCTGATGATCGAGGTTACTCATGGGCCATATAAAGTGGATAATAATATTTTTGCCTCAGATTACAACTTTGATAATGTAGCACAGGGCGGTGCTTATATCCATAATCTCTGTTGCGGAACAATGAGAAGAGTTGCATGTCTTGACCGTTCTACACCATATCATTTTCCACATTCTACGGAGGTTGCGGGAAGTGTTGTTGTATATAGTGGAGATGACAGAATCTATCAGAATATTTTCCTTGGCGGAAGTCCTGAGATTACAGAAGAATCCTATACAGGAACGGCAGGATATGATAAACATCCGTCTACATGGGAAGAATATCTTGACAGGATCATTGCACTTGGAAACGAAGATCATGAGAAATTTAAACTGGTTCCTCAGGCTGTTTATATTAACGGAAACGCATATCTGAAAGAGGCTCCTGCCTACGCACAGGAACAGGACAACTATATTTCAAAAGCAGATCCGAAGGTGAGAATTGTAGAAGAAGCAGATGGAACCTATCTGGAAATGGATGTAGAAGAAGGTATGCTTGATATTCCGACCCGGACAATCCGTACAGAAATGCTTGGAGCACCAAGAATTACAGAAGCTTTGTTTGATGCACCGGATGGAAGTATGATTGTATTTGATAAAGATATGCTTGGTATGCAGAGAAACGAACATCCGGTTTCAGGCCCGATTGAATAACTGCGCGTCGCATTCTCGTTACTTTAGTGATGAGTTAGACGCGCAAA
>OLON01001525.1_pt1 | contig 13159 bp, 8 predicted proteins | sample 1672691 | NCBI WGS metagenome assembly OLON01 (sample SAMEA3136714, study PRJEB25190) | human gut metagenome | biome: human gut; feature: human-associated habitat; material: faeces | place: Austria | collected 2013
CTGCTGACGTTCCTTGTGGTAAACATGGCAGACACGAAGCGGAAACTGGATAATGACGTATTCGCTACGGCGGGCTTTGCACAGAAAAACAACTGCGCTCTGACCCGCCTTGACTATTTGCAGGAAGCGGGCTTTATGTCCTCTATCCCTCTTGGAGAGAACCTTATCCCCATTCAAAGAGGGCTTACCACATCAAGCACCGCTATCTTCATTCCCTTTATCACACAGGAGCTTTTTCAGCGGGGCGCAGCCCTGTACTACGGCTTAAATGCGCTGTCAAACAACATGATACTCTGCGACCGCAAGCAACTGAAAAACCCAAACGGGCTTATTCTTGGAACACCGGGAAGCGGTAAATCCTTTGCGGCAAAGCGAGAAATGACAAACGCCTTTCTCATTACCGACGACGATATTATCATCTGCGACCCGGAAGCAGAGTATTTTTCCCTTGTGCAGCGTTTGGGCGGGCAAGTGATACGCCTGTCGCCTGCCGGAAAAGGCATGGACGGCAAGCCCCAGTATGTGAACCCTATGGATATTAACCTCAACTACTCCGAGGACGACAACCCGCTTGCCTTGAAATCCGACTTTATCCTTTCCCTCTGCGAGCTTGTTATCGGCGGCAAAGAGGGCTTGCAGCCCGTGGAAAAGACCGTCATTGACCGCGCCGTTAGGAATGTGTACCGACCTTTCCTTGCAGACCCCGACCCGGCAAAAATGCCGATTTTGGGCGACCTCTACAACGAACTGCTGAAACAGCCGGAGCCGGAAGCTGCCCGCATTGCGGCGGCATTGGAGCTTTATGTTTCCGGCTCTCTGAACGTCTTTAACCACCGTACCAACGTGGAGCTTTCAAACCGCCTTGTCTGCTTTGATATTAAGCAGCTTGGAAAGCAGCTCAAAAAATTAGGTATGCTCATTGTGCAAGACCAGGTGTGGAACCGCGTTACCGTAAACCGCGCCGAGAAAAAGGCGACCCGTTACTATATGGACGAGTTTCATTTGCTTTTGAAAGAGGAACAGACCGCAGCCTATTCCGTGGAGATTTGGAAGCGTTTTCGTAAATGGGGCGGCATACCGACCGCTATCACGCAGAACGTCAAAGACCTTTTAAGCAGCCGCGAAGTCGAGAATATTTTTGAAAACTCTGATTTTGTCCTCATGCTCAATCAGGCACAGGGCGACCGGGCTATCCTTGCAAAGCAGCTCAACATTTCCCCGCAGCAGATGAAATACGTTACCCATACCGAAGCGGGCGAGGGGCTTATCTTTTACGGGAATGTGGTGCTGCCGTTCATTGACCGCTTCCCGACGGACACCGAGCTTTACCGTCTGCTTACGACAAAGCCGGAGGAAGTGAGCAAGCCATGAAAACGGACGTAATCATCAACCGTGAAGCCCTCTATGCCCTGCGGGAGCTGCCGAGCGAAAGCGTGAACTGCTGCGTCACAAGCCCGCCTTACTATGGACTAAGGGACTACGGGCTTGATATGCAGATTGGACGGGAGGACACGCCGGAGCAGTACATTGACAGGCTTGTAGAAGTATTCCGGGAACTGCGCCGGGTACTGAAAGACGACGGGACGTTTTGGCTGAATATCGCAGATACCTACTGCGGCACAGGCATGAAAGCGGGCTGCAAGCAAAAGGACTTAATCGGTATTCCGTGGCTTTTAGCTTTTGCCCTGCGCGCTGACGGGTGGTATCTGCGGAGTGATATTATCTGGCTGAAAGAAAATCCCATGCCGGAAAGCTGCCGCGACCGACCGAGCCGCTGCTATGAGCATATCTTTTTACTGACGAAATCAAAGAAATACTACTATGACGCTGCCGCCATTGCGGAGCCGATCGCGCCGGGAACGGCAGCGCGGTACCGGCAGGGGCGCAGCGCAGGACACAAATACGCCGAGGAAGTACCGGGACAGGGCAAGGTGCAGGGTATCAATCAGCCCCGCAGCGGCGGCTATTATGACGACGCCCTTATGCCGACCACAAGGAACAAGCGGGACGTTTGGCTTATCAATACCGTACCGTATAAGGGCGGGCATTTTGCCGCTTATCCCCCGAAACTCGCGGAAACGTGCATACTGGCGGGCTGTCCGGCAGGCGGCGTTGTCCTTGACCCGTTTTTTGGAAGCGGCACCACCGGACTTGCAGCGAAAAGCCTTGACCGCCGCTATATCGGCATTGAACTGAACGCCGAGTATTGCGCCCTTGCAGGGGCGCGGATTGGAGGTGGTAACACTTGAAAGACCCATTAAAGCCCCGTGATAAAATCACGCAGAAAATGACCCGCGACGGGGCTATCGCAGAAAATCAGACCACGGGAGACACGGAACGTATCAGCAAGCGGACGCAGGACGCGGATTTTCAGAAATCCCCGGAGCAACAGGCAGCACAGGACGCAGCGCAGCTACAAGGTGCAGCTTCCCCGACTTCTCCCTTGCCCCATGTGCCGGGAGCTGCCCCCAAAGCAGACACGGGCAAAACGGAACGCGTCATGGAGCATATCGACGCCGCCCATACCCGCAAAGCGTCTAAAAAAGCGGTACGAAAGGCACAGGCAGAAGCTACCGCCGGGACGAAATCTTCCCGGCTGCAATTTACCGACGAGGAACGCGCTGCCCCGGAGCTTGAAAAGTATATCAAGAAATCCGACAAAGCCGCTGACCGACTGGATAAGGCAAAGGCAGCTATCCCCAAAGAAAAGAAACTTACGAAAGAGCGCACCTTTGACGAAGCCACCGGGAAAGGCAAGACCCGCCTGCACTTTGAGGAAAAGGACAAGCCGCCCGGATTTAAGGACAAACACAGCCCCTTATCCCGCCCCGCACAGGAAGCCGGGATTTTGGTACACAACAAAATCCATTCTGTCGAAAAGGATAATTCCGGCGTGGAGGGCGCACATAAGAGCGAGGAAGCCGCCGAGCGCGGCGCAAAGTACGGGGTAAGGAAAATCAAGCAGGGCTACCGCAGCCACAAGCTGAAACCCTACCGGGAAGCGGCAAAGGCTGAAAAAGCTGCTTTCAAGGCAAACGTGGATTTTCAGTATCATAAGACCCTGCATGAGAACCCACAGCTAACCAGTAACCCTATTTCCCGTTTTTGGCAGAAACAGCAGATTAAAAAGCAGTATGCAAAGGAAGCCCGCAATACTGCAAAGGGTATCAAGGGCGCAGCGGAACGCACCCGCAAAGCGGCAGCCAAAGCCGCCGAGAAAACGAAGCAGACAGCGGCGTTTGTGGCAAGACACCCGGCGGGCGTGGCAATCGCTGTCGGGGCGCTGCTGCTTTTCATTATGCTTCTGTCCGGGCTGTCCTCTTGTGGTGCAATGTTTTCCGGCACGTTAAACGGCGTGCTTGGAACGTCTTATACGTCCGAGGACAGCGACCTTGTGGAAGTGGAAAATGCCTATGCCGGACTGGAAAGCGGGCTGCAAAACGAGATTGACGCTATCGAAAGCACCCACCCCGGCTATGACGAGTACCGCTATGACCTTGCAAATATCGGGCATAACCCCCACGAATTAGCGTCCTATCTGACCGCAAAATACCAAAGCTACACCCGCGCCGAGGTACAGAGCGAATTACAACGGATTTTCAATCAGCAATACAGGCTGACGCTGACCGAGGAAGTGGAAATACGCTACCGGGAGGAAGAACGCACCGACACATGGACAGACGAGGACGGCAACGAGCATACGGACACCTACACGGTACAAGTGCCTTATGAGTATTACATCTTAAACGTCAAGCTGACGAACACCCCGCTATCCACCATTGCGGAAAATAATCTGACCCCGGAACAACTGGAAATGTACCGGGTGTACTTGCAGACAAGCGGGAACAAGCCCCTTATCTTTGGCGGCGGCTCTCCCGACACTTCCGCGTCCGAGGATTTAAGCGGCGTGGACTTTGTAAACGGAACGCGCCCCGGTAATACCGCTATCGTTGACCTTGCAAAGCAGCAAGTCGGAAATGTGGGCGGCTATCCGTATTGGAGCTGGTACGGCTTCAACTCCCGCGTGGAATGGTGCGCCTGTTTTGTGTCCTGGTGCTACGGGCAAATGGGGCTTTCCGAACCGCGCTTTGCCGCCTGCCAGTCGCAGGGTATTCCGTGGTTTACCTCTCACGGACAATGGGGAGCGCGGGGCTATGAAAACATTGCCCCCGGCGACGCTATCTTTTTTGACTGGGACTTAGACGGCAGCGCAGACCATGTTGGGCTTGTTATCGGCAGGGACGAAAGCCGCGTCTATACCGTTGAGGGCAATTCCGGCGACGCCTGCAAGATTAAGAGCTATCCCCTTGACTATGCCTGTATCAAAGGGTACGGGCTGATGAACTGGAACTGACATACAACAAACACATTTGAAAATCGAAAGGAGAAAAATCATTATGGCTATGAGTAAAATCGAAAGAATTGAAAAGGAAATCCAAAAGACCCGTGAGAAAATCACGGAGTATCAGAACAAGCTGCGCGGACTGGAAGCACAGAAAACCGAAGCGGAAAATCTGCAAATCGTTCAGCTCGTGCGCTCCATGCGCCTGACCCCGCAGGAGCTTACCGCTATGCTTTCCGGCAACGGTATTCCGGGCATTGCCCCTATCCCCGCAGACTATGAGGAACAGGAGGACAATGCAGATGAAGAATAAAATCCTTGCAAGCCTTACCGCACTTTGCGCCGCCCTTGTCCTTGTGGGCGGCTTTTCCGTTACTGCCTACGCGCAGACCCCGACGGAGGAAACCGACGACAGCGGCGTAATCGTGGAAACCGAACCGCAGCCCCTTACCCCGGAGGGCAACATGACCCTTGTGGACGACATCGACGGGGACGCTGCCGAGGATAAGCAGTTTATCGTCGTGAAAAGCAAAGGCGGCAACTATTTTTACATTATCGTTGACCGGGCAGCCGAGGGGGAAAATTCCGTCCACTTCTTAAATCAAGTAGACGAAAGCGACCTTATGGCGATTATCGGGGAGGAACAGACCGAGCAGCCCCCGGCTGTCTGCAACTGTACCGAGAAATGCAAGGCGGGCGAAGTAAACACCGCCTGCCCCGTCTGCTCTGTCAACATGGATAGCTGCACAGGCAAGGAAGCCGCGCCGGAGGAACCCACCGGGCAGGAGCAGCCCCAAAACGGCATGGGCGGGCTTTTGATTTTCCTTGTTGTGGGACTTCTTGGCGGCGGTGCAGCCCTCTACTACGTTAAGTTTATGAAACCGAAGCAGAACGTAAAAGGCAGCACCGACCTTGACGAGTTCGATTTTGACGAATACGACGAGGACGAGCCGGAGGAAGAAACTGACATCGCAGACACCGAACAGGAGGACGAGGAAGAATGAAACTTGTGATTTGTGAGAAACCCAGCGTCGGGGCGGCGGTTGCCGCCGCCCTTGGCGTTACGGGTAAGAAAGACGGATATATCGAAAATGACAAGTACATCATTTCTTGGTGTATCGGGCATTTGGTACAGCTTTCCGAAGCTGCCGCCTATGGGGAGCAGTACAGAAAATGGAGCTATGACAGCTTACCCATTCTGCCGCAGGAATGGCAGTACACCGTAGCCGCCGACAAGGGAAAACAATTCAAAATCTTGAAAGACCTCATGCACCGCGCCGACGTTTCGGAAGTCGTGAACGCCTGCGACGCGGGGCGCGAGGGAGAATTGATTTTCCGCTTTGTCTATCATCAAGCGGGCTGCAAGAAACCCTTTACCCGTCTTTGGATTTCCTCTATGGAAACGGACGCAATTCGAAGCGGCTTTGAACATCTGAAGGACGGGCGCGGGTATGACACCCTCTATCATTCCGCACTATGCAGGGCAAAGGCTGACTGGCTTATCGGTATCAATGCGACCCGCCTTTTCTCCTGCCTGTATGGAAAGACCTTGAACGTGGGACGTGTGCAGACCCCGACCTTAAAAATGCTTGTAGACCGGGACGCTGCCATTACAAACTTCAAGAAAGAAACCTACTATCATGTGCGCCTTATGCTCCCCGGCGCAGAAGCGGCAAGCGCGAAGATCTGCGCCGCTGATGAAGCGGGCAAACTGAAAGCAGCCTGCGAAGCGTCGGCGGCTGTCTGTACTTCCCTTGTGAAAGAAAAGAAAACCATTGCCCCGCCGAAGCTCTTTGACCTTACCAGTTTACAGCGGGAAACAAACCGTATTTACGGGTACACGGCAAAGCAGACCCTTGACCTTGCACAGACCCTCTATGAAAAGAAGCTCTTGACCTATCCGAGAACGGACAGCGCATTTCTGACCGATGACATGGGAGAAACAGCGACGGGCATTATCGCGCTGCTATGCGGGAAGCTGCCCTTTATGGCGGGCATTTCCTTTATGCCGGAAGTTTCCCGCGTTCTGAACAGCAAAAAGGTATCAGACCACCACGCAATCATTCCCACTATGGAGCTTGCAAAGGCTGACCTTACCGCGCTGCCGGAAAGCGAGCGCAATATCCTTACCCTTGCCGGGGCGCGTCTGCTTATGGCGACCGCCGAGCCGTACAGTTTTGAAGCGGTAACGGCGGTTTTCTCCTGCGCCGACCATGAATTTACGGCAAAGGGAAAGGCGGTAATCGCTGCCGGGTGGAAAGACATGGAACGGCTTTACCGGGTGACCCTCAAAAAGAAGCCGGACAGCGACGACGAAAACGAACTTGTTTTAGATGTGCCGGACTTTACCGAGGGACAGACCTTTGAAAACCCTGCTGCAAAGGTTACGGAGCATGAAACGACGCCGCCGAAGCCCCACAATGAAGCGTCCTTACTTTCTGCTATGGAACGCGCCGGAAATGAGGACACCGACCCGGACGCAGAACGCCGGGGGCTTGGGACGCCCGCTACCCGCGCCGCTGTCATTGAAAAGTTAGTAAAAGGCGGCTTTATCGAGCGCAAGGGCAAGCAGCTACTTCCTACCAAAGACGGCACAAACCTTGTGTGCGTCCTGCCGGACAGCTTAACTTCTCCGCAGCTTACGGCTGCATGGGAAAACAATCTGACGCAGATTGCAAAGGGTAACGCTGACCCTGCCGCTTTCATGCAGGGTATCGAAGCAATGACGCAGGAGCTTGTAAAAACCTATGCTTCCGTGTTGGGTGAGAAACAAGAGCTTTTCAAGACAGAAAAAACAGAGCTTGGGAAGTGTCCCCGCTGCAAGTCCCCGGTCTATGAGGGAAAGAAAAACTACTACTGTTCCAACAAAGAGTGCGGCTTTACCATGTGGAAAAATGACCGCTTCTTTGAGGAACGAAAAACCGCCTTTACCCCGAAGATTGCCGCAGCACTTCTTAAATCCGGCAAGGCAACAGTTAAAAAACTGTACTCTCCGAAAACGGGCAAAACCTACGACGGAACGGTACTTTTAGCCGACACGGGCGGTAAATATGTGAATTACAAAGTAACCATTTCAAAGAACAAAGAACTTGAATAGCAAGCATAGGAAGCGGGTACCCACTTCCGTAAAATCCCTGCCACTCATGTAGAGCTTGGCGGGGATTTTGCTTGTTGGGAAGTTTCCCAAACCCTCTAAAAATCCTCAAAAATCTTTGGCAGAAATGCGGGCGCACCGTAGTGGGACTATGTAACCACAAACGCAGCGTCCGCGCTGCCATACGCGAAAGGAGGTTTTACACATGGCAAGTTTGCGCGACAGCGTAAAGGACTATCAAGAGGAACTTAGGGACGGTATTGCATGGGTAGCATTTTGGAAAGAGGGACGTTCATGGAACGCCGAGCTGTTTCATCTTGAAGTGGACGGTACTTTAGAACCGTTTGACAGGAGCCGGTTAGAAGAAATCAAAGCGGCTGACCCCACCGCCGTTATTCTAAACGGCTACTACTGCGGGCATTTAGGCGAGAATATGAGCCTTGACGAGTTGACCGCCGGAGTGCGCTATCACTATGAAAACAGCATGAACGACCTTGACGGTTTTATCGGGGCGCATGACGACAGGCTTCCCCCGGAGGTTATCGAGGAAGCAAGAGCCGCCGCCCATGCAGCGGGGCTTCCCTTTTCCGAAAAGCCCTACCGGGACGGGGAAGATTTTGACCCTTATATATTTGACGGAAGCATGAGCATTGAGGACTACGAGCTTATGCACCGCATGATTGAAAAAGAAAGGAGCGAGCAAATGGACGAATGGAAAACAGGTTATTCCTCATACGACCGCGACAGACTGGACGCCGCCGACAAGATGAAGATTGAGCGCGGTATCTATTTTGAAACGAAAGACGCGGATATTTCCCCGCTGACCGCCTTACCCCTTGCCGAGCTTATGAAGCTGCGGGAGGAAAGCGCGGCTGCGGAGCAGACCGTATTTGAAAATCTAAAAGTACAGGCTTCCGCATGGGAGGAACAGGCGGGAAAGACCCTGCTATTTGACAAGGCGATTGAGTATGCGAGAATACCCGAAGTGAAGCATACGGCGAACAAGTGGCAGGACGAGGACAACGACCGCCACACCATCAGCAACCGGGTATATAAAATGAGCTACCATGTTTACGAAAATACCCGTTACGACAAGGCAGCACAGAAGTCTATCCCGTATTCCTATACGCTGTCTTGGAACGTCTACACCAACAGCCCCCACGGATACGGACAGGCGAAAATCGCCGGACAGGACAGAAAGGTATTTGCTGACCGGGCAGCTATGGAAAAATATCTGAATGGGCGTATCAAGGCGTATGAAAAACTTTTTACGGAAATCTCCCCGGCTATCCCGCAGGAATACGCGGAGCAGTTTAAGGTAAACGGGCAGCTCTTACCGGGCTATACCGTAGAGGGCGAGGAAATCAAGCAGCCCGCTGCCGACATTCCCGCCGCTGCACCGAGAACCGAACCGGGACAGGATACGGAACAGTTTGCAATCCTTATTGACAGCCGCACCCGTTTTGAAACGGGAGAACCGGGCGGCTGCTGGTTATCCATGCCCGCCACAAAGGAAGAACTTCACGAAGCCATGCAAAGCGTCGGCATTACCGCAGACAATCCGCAGGAATTTTTCATTCACGGCTACTCTGACCGGGAGGACAGACACATTGCCCTGCCGTATGACATGGTATGCGCGGCACAGGTGGACGAGCTGAATTTCCTTGCGGCACGACTGGAAACCCTTGACGCTTCCGGGATTACCGCGCTGAACGCCGCCACGCAGCGCAGGAATGGTTTTGAGAATATCGGGCAGCTCATTGACTTTACCTATAACGAGGACTTTTTCGTGCATATCCCCGAAGTACATAATCTCCGCGAATTGGGCGATTATTACCTTAACAAATCCGGCATGGTGCAAATGCCCGCTGAATGGAAAAACAGCATTGACCTTATCGCCTTTGGACGAAACGCCGCCGCACAGGAAAAAGGCAGCTTTACGGAATACGGCTACCTTGTGGAAAGCGGCGACGCATGGGAGCAGCACTTTGAGGGGCGCGATGTGCCGGAGGACTACCGCATTATGAGCTACCCGCAGCCAACCGTCGAACTGGACGCAGCCCCGGCAGTACAGGCGACTGTTCCCGAAGCAACGCCGCAGGAGCCGCGCCCGGTTATCCCCATTGTCTTAACTTCCGAGAAGCCCGCCGAAAAGCTCAAAGAGATAACCGACCGCTTGGAGCAAGGCATTACGGAACTGTTCGACAGCGAGCGTTACAAGGAATATCTGCGCGTCATGTCAAAGTTTCATAATTACAGCTTTAACAATACGCTGCTGATCGCCATGCAAAAGCCCGACGCTTCCCTTATCGCCGGATTTTCCGCATGGAAAAATAACTTTGGGCGAAACGTGATGAAAGGACAAAAGGGTATCAGAATCCTTGCCCCGTCGCCATTCAAGATTAAAAAGGAAATGGAGAAAATCGACCCGCAGACGGGAAAAGCCTTTATCGGCAAGGACGGAAAGCCCGTAACCGAAGAAAAGGAAATCACAATCCCCGCCTTTAAGGTGGTATCGGTCTTTGACGTATCACAGACCGAGGGCAAGGAAATCCCCGACATTGCCGTAAATATGCTGACCGGAGATGTGGAGCATTACAAGGAGGTTTTCGCTGCCCTTGAAAAGACTTCCCCTGTTCCCGTTGCTTTTGAGAAAATCGAGGGCGGCGCACACGGTTACTACCACTTGGAGGACAAGCGCATTGCCCTTGATGAGGGAATGAGTAAGCTGCAAACCTTAAAGACCCTTATCCATGAAATCGCCCATGCAAAGCTGCACGACATTGACCTTAACGCCCCATTGGAGGACTTGGAAAACAGACCCGACCGCCGTACCCGTGAGGTACAGGCAGAAAGTATCGCCTATACCGTGTGCCAGCATTACGGGCTTGATACTTCCGATTATTCCTTTGGGTATGTTGCCGGGTGGAGTGCCGGACGGGAACTTGCGGAACTGAAAAGCTCTCTTGAAACAATCCGCAGCACCGCCGCCGAGATTATCAATTCCATTGACGGACATATCGCAGAGCTGCAAAAGGCACAGGAACAGGCGCAGACTTCCGAGATACAGGAAAGGAAGCAGGACGAGCCGCCGCAGGAGCAGCCGGAAATCCCCGCACCCGACGCCACTATCAGCATAAAAGAAATGCAGGACTACGGTTATTCTTGGGACGGTATGTTTCCCCTGAAACAGGAAGCCGCCGAGCGTTTGTTTACACAGGACGGTATCGAGGTTTTCCGTATCTATGAGGACGGCACCGAGGGAGCCGTTACCAGTCTGACCGATTTACAGGAACACGCAGAAAAAGGCGGCTTGTTCGGTGTAGAAAAGGAAACTTGGGAAGCCCTGCATGAATACAACGCCATGAAGCAGCAGCTACGGGAAAGTGAGCCGACAAAGGAAGCTCTTTTACTCTACGGCAAGGAGGACAGCTACGGGATTTATCAGATAGCCCGCGGCGACGCCACAAGGGACTTGTACTTTGAGCCTTACGACCGCCTGCAGGCAACGGGACACACCGTAGACCGGGCAAATTATGAGCTTATCTATACCGCGCCCCTTACGGCAGACATTACCCTTAACAGCATTTGGGAAAAGTTCAATATCGACCACCCGAAAGATTTTAAGGGACACAGCCTTTCCGTTTCCGATATTGTGGTGCTTCATCAAAGCGGCGAAAATACCGCCCACTATGTAGACAGCGGCAGTTTTCGGAATGTACCGGAATTTTTGCAGGAGAAGCAGTCGCAGCTTATCCCCGACGAGCATTTGACCGGGGAACAGATTAGAACGCCGCGCGGCAGCTTTTCGCTTACCTCTATGAGCATTGAGCAGATGAAAGCAGCCGGGTATGGACTTCATCACACTTCCGACGACGGAAAATATCTGATTATGGGGAACGGCACAAGGGCGTTTGCCGTTGCCGCTGAACAGCCGGAAAATTACTTGAAAACTGCCGAACAGACCACCGAGCAGAATTACAACATGATTGACGGGCTGATAAACAACACACCTACCGTTGACGAACTGGAAGCAAAGGTAAAGGCAGGAGAAACCATTTCCCTTGTTGACCTTGCCGGCGCTATCAAAGCCGACAAGGAACAGGGAAAGACAGCAAAGCCGGAAAAGAAGCCCTCTATCCGGGCGCAACTCAAAGCAGATAAGGAAAAGGCACAGAAGAAACCACAAAAAAGCAAGTCGCAGGACTTAGAAAGGAGCTGACCGATTGGGTAAATTAAGTAAGTTTGAGAATGTGGACGTTATCGTTTCCCTTGAAGCGATTATGAAACAGAATACCGCTTTCTATCAGAGTGATTTTGAGATAGACAAACGGATTTTGCGGGAAGCAGCGTCAAGACCCGTTGCTGAAGAAAAACGGCTGCTATGGTTTTCCCGCCCGTCGGGGACGTGCTGCTTCCGGGAACGCGATGTTTTCCTAAAGGACACAAGGCAGCATAACACATGGCGGTTTTATGGGGAGCAGACCCGCGATAAAATCCTTGCCTATGCGGTGGAGCTGACCGGGAAAGAAAATGGGATAATCAAAGGCAATCTCTATGAGCTTGACTATCCGCAGCACTTCCGGGAAGTAGTCGAAAAATCTCTGCCCGCCGATAATTACACGCTTCTCTATGAGCATGGGAAACGGGTGCAGCCCGCCGGAATGTATTTTGACGGCAACCCCGACCCGCAGCTTGGGAAATTTGAACGCTTTGAAGCGCAGCCCAACGACCCGGAAGCCTTGAAAGACCTGTTGTGGGAGCAGCGTCACAACTATGAGCAGCAGAAACCGGGGGACTTTAAGGCACATATCGCCGCGCTGCATGACAGCCGGATTGAAGCCGAAGCACAGCGCATTGTAGCGGAAATGAAGCGGCAGGACAGCCCTAACAGCCCCAACAAAACACATTTCATGGTGGAGCTTTCGCCTTACTTTATGCAGTTAGCTTCTACAAAGGACACCGACCGTCTGTTTGCTATGCTGCCATACAAAACACTTTCTTTTTCTAAGATTGAGGGCAGACATGGCACTTTTGCATTTTTAGACAAATGCGAGGATAGAAGCCGGAATATCCGAAAAGCGCGCCCCTCTGTCCGGGCGCAGCTTACCGCAGACAAGAAAACAGCCGCCCCGAAAAAGGCAGCGGCAAAAAGAAAAAATCACGATTTGGAGGTATGAGCATGAATAGATTTACTGTTGAGGAAACAAACCTTTTGAGCATTTACCATGAGGGAAGCAAGGCGCAGCTTATAGAGAACATGACCGCTGCGCTGCCTTACATGGACGCGGGATTACGGGAGCTTGCAAAGCGCACCCTTTCCAAAGTGAACGCGCTGACCGACGCCGAGTACAAAGAACTTTCCGTTTATCCTGCTGATGAAGTATGACCGGGATTAAGCGGCTGTCGCCGCGACAAAGCCGCAAGGTAAACACCCTTGTGAAAAAGGAGTGCTGCAACTGCGAGAATGGCAACTGTATTTTACTGGACGACGGGGACACTTGCGTATGCCCGCAGCTCATTTCCTATTCCCTGCTCTGTAAGTGGTTTCGGATTGCCGTACTTCCTCTTGATAAGCTGCTCTATGCGGAACTCTATCAGACCGAGGACAGAAAGAAATGTACCGTGTGCGGCGCGTTCTTTGCGTCCACCTCTAACAGCGTCAAATACTGCCCGGACTGTCGGAAGCGGATTACCCGCAGACAGGCAGCCGAGCGCATGAG
>OLON01001531.1_pt1 | contig 13121 bp, 8 predicted proteins | sample 1672691 | NCBI WGS metagenome assembly OLON01 (sample SAMEA3136714, study PRJEB25190) | human gut metagenome | biome: human gut; feature: human-associated habitat; material: faeces | place: Austria | collected 2013
CGCCACGGCCGCAAGCCCCGCATCCGGCAGCGGCCAACGGGCACAGGCCTGCTCGTAGGGCAAGCCGCTCACGAAGGCCAGCGCCGCCGACAGCGTCAGGGCGAGCCGCCGCTTGTACACGATGCCCTTGAACTTCTTCTTGATGCCAAAAAACACAGGGAAGCCCGCTGACAAACCGTTGCCCCGAAGCGCCTCTCCAGCGCACGGCCTGCACGCCTCGACACTTCCCACGGCATCCCCATCAGCATCGCCCATCGTCTGCAGCCCGGCGGCAGCAGGCGCCACTTGCAGCCCTGCGGCCGTCCTCGCCACTCGTAGCCCCGCAGCCACCCGCGTTTCCACTTCCCCATCGGAAAGCGGCAGGCCGCCTGGCTCACGCACAATCGGCCCGGCACCGAAAGCTCCCATGAGGGCCACCCCAGCCGCATCCCCGTAGGCGCGCAGACGCAGCTTCTCCTTATAGAGCGGCTTTTCCACCGAACGGGCGATCATGGCGCGCTCGGGCGTGTCCAGATACAAACTTGTGATGCGGGTGCGACCGTAATCATCAACAGCCATGAGGCGCTCCGCCGCCGCTTCCACAGCCGCACGCTCGGCCACATCGATGCGGTATTTCTTCTCCACGCGCTTGAACACGCTGTTGTAGGCGGTCACGGATACTCCTTCCTCGCTGGCCGCGGATCCTGATTCTCGCCGGTCCGCGAAACCTGGATCCCTCGCGAGCCGGCCCCAACAATAAGGGGACTTCCTGAAAACCGCCTGAAGCAGCCAATTCCTTTCAGGTTGCCTTCAGGTGGGCCGTTACAATGAATTCAAGCGCGTCCAGCGCCACAACAGCTCCGGGCACACACTGCGAAGCGCCACAACCGAGCCCGAGGCGTCGGTGCGCGACGGCCCTTACGGAAAGGATCACCATGCACGTTCTGGTCGTGGAAGACGACGCTCGCCTCGCCGAGGCGCTGGCCCGCATCCTTGAGGACAACGGCTATACTACCGACGTCGTGCACGACGGGGAGGCCGGCGTGCGCTACGGCGAGACCGGCACCTACGACGTCATCATCCTGGACGTCATGCTGCCCAAAGCCGACGGCTTCACCGTGGCCCAGCGCCTGCGCCGAGCGCATGTGGGCACGCCCATTCTGTTGCTCACCGCCCGCGATGCCATAAGCGACAAAATCTGCGGCTACGACTCCGGCGCCGACGACTACATGACCAAGCCCTTCTCCCCCGCCGAGCTGCTGGCCCACTTGCGCGCCCTCACGCGGCGCCAGGGCGATGTCGTCTTCGAGACGCTCACCGTGGGCGATCTCACGCTGAATCTTGAATCCATGGATCTCACCTGCGGCGACGAATCCATCCGCCTGTCGCAGAAGGAGTTCGCCATCGCCCGCATCCTGCTCGGCTCGCCGGGAGCAGTGCTTTCGAAAGAGCAGCTTATCAGCCGCGCCTGGGGGCCCTCATCCAGCGCCAGCGACAACAACGTAGAGGCATACATCTCGTTTCTGCGGAAGAAGATGGCCCACGTGGGGTCGAAGGCGAAGATCGAGACCATCCGCTCGGTGGGCTACCGGCTCGCCGAGGAGGGCTAAGCGCCCATGGGACTCCCTCCGAAACCGCGCCTCGCCTCCTGTCTGAACCCGAAGGGCGTCAGGACTCCGAAGCGCGCAGCCGACGAAGCCGCCCCCATGCTGCGCCAGCTGAGAACGAAGTTCATAGCCCTGAACATGGCGCTGGCCGCCCTCGTGCTGGCCGCCTCGTTCGCCACTATCTGCTACGCCGACTACCGCGCCGACATCGACGACGTGCGCAACCGGCTCATGGCCGCCACGAGCCGCTCCCTGCACGAACCGCAGCTCATCCCCGACGCCGAGCCTTTCCATCGGGGCGAGGCCCCCCGGGAAGACGGCGAGAACGCCGCAGACGCCGATGGCACGGACGATGACGACAATCGCGCTGGAAACGAGGCGGCCGGTGGCACCGACGCGGACAACGACGCGGAAGGCGCCCCGGGCGGCAACGCAGGCGCAAACCCGGACGAAAGTGCGGAAGGCGCGGAAACACCCGCAGAGGACGGCTCGGCCCCCGCTCCCACCCAGGATATCGGCGCCGGCACCAGCGATCCCGGTTTCGCGCCGCCCCGCATCGGAGGCCCCGGCACCGCCGAGGAGGCCTCGCTGCCCGTGGCGGTCTACTACATTGCCGACCGCACGGTCATGCAACTGACCGACCGCTCGGGAGCCACCGTGCCCGAGGCGCTGCTCGTGCACGCCATTCCTGAAGTCGTCAGCGCTGAAGCGCCCTGGGGGTATCTGCCCGACGTCGGACTGTACTTCGCCAAGCATGAGGCAGGCCCCGACCTCATGGTGGCCTTCGCCGACGGAAGCGCCGCCGACGGCTGGCGCTCGCTGGCCCTCGTGCTCACCGCCGTGGGCCTAGGGGCGCTGGGGCTGCTGTTCCTTTTGAATCTCGTCTTCTCCCGCTGGGCGCTGCGCCCGGTTCAACAGGCCTGGGCCCAGCAGCAGCAGTTCATAGCCGACGCGTCCCACGAACTGAAGACCCCGCTCACGGTCATCCTCGCCAACAACGCCATCCTGCGGCAGCGCGGCAGTGACACCATCGCCAGCCAGCGCCAGTGGATTGAGAGCACCCAGATGGAGGCGGAGCGCATGCAGAGCCTCGTGACCGATATGCTCGATCTGGCCCGACCGACCCCGCAAGGCGCCCAAACCTCGGAAGGCCCCGCGGCCGTCGTCGACCTCAGCCGCCTTGTGGAGGGCGAGGCCCTCACCTTCGAGGCCGTGGCCTTCGAACGGGATCTTACCTGGCAATGCACGGTCGCGCCGGGCATTGCCGTACGGGGCAACGCCGCGCGCCTCCAACGGGCCGTGGCCGTGCTTTTGGACAACGCCTGCAAGTACACCGACCCCGGGGGCACCGTGGCCGTGACGCTGCGGGCTGCGACGGGAGATGCCGTCCTTTCCGTGCGCAACAGCGGCGAGCCCATCGATGCGGCCGACCTGCCCCACCTGTTCGACCGCTTCTATCGCGCCGACAAAGCCCGCACCCACAACGCCGTCGACAGCGAAAACGACGGCGCCGGCGGCTACGGGCTGGGGCTGGCCATCGCCCGCGACATCGCCCAAGCCCACAAGGGCGCCATCGCCGTCACCAGCACCGCACAAGAAGGCACCACCTTCACTCTGCGCTTGCCCTTGGTATAAAACGCCCCCGGCGCCGTGAAGAGGATAGGGGCGCCGGGGGCTGGGGCAGATCGAGGTCGCGTGGCTGCCGGGGCGGATGCCGGGGCAGTCGGGAGATGCGACCTCTCCTGCTTTGCGGAGAAGTCTGAAGTTCGCCGCACGACGATCCCGTCGCCGCCGTGCGGGCTTCGGCGAGACGCCGTGGAAGGACGGCTCGCTAACGGTTCGCCGACTCCCTGCGCGGAGGGCCCCGGCGATCGGTGCGGCTCCCCTACCGTTCGAAGATGTCTCCGTTGAAGTCGAGGCGGAAGGTGTCGAGGATCTGGTGTGGGTTGTCGGTAAGGCTCACGGGGCGCGGCGTCATGACGTAACGGTGGCGGCTGCCGTCGGTGAGCCAGCTTACAGGCACGGCATCGAGCAGCGTGATGGCGCCGGCCGGGCACACGTCCCCACAGCTGCCGCACTTCACGCAGTCGCCCGGGGTGTGGGCAACGCCTAGGGTGCCGTCGGCGTCGTCGAACTTCGCGATGGCGCCGGTAGGGCAGAATGTCGCGCACATGCGGCAAGAAACGCACTTCGTGCCGTCGATGACCACCGCACCCCACAGGCGGGTCTCCAGCTTGCCGCTCGCAGGCTCCCCTAGCTGCGCCAATGCGTCCAGCAATCGCTCGCGCCGATCGGGAATAAAGTGCGGCAGCGTGCCGTCCTTCATGACATGGAGGGAATGGGCGGGACGGCGCAGGGCATCCGCCTCTACAGATGAACCGGTGAGGAATTCTTCAGCTTCGCGAACAGGCGGACAAGCCGGCTCTTGGGCAAAGTGGGCGTCGCGGGCAGCTTCGACGGCTCCGGTATCGACGCCATCAGCAAGAACGCCCACCGGAGGCACGTCGGTCACGACGATTTCCAGCTCGTTGCCCCAAGCGCCGAGCACCTGACGCGCCGTTTCGGCCACGAGCTCCGCCGTGTCGCGACCGTGGCGCTGGGCGCAACGCTCGCAGTCGCCGCAGAGCACCGTCACACAGCCCACGCCCTCGGCGGCGAGCCCCGCCAGAAGCGACTCATCTACGCGCCCTGCGCAAATCACGGACGCCGCAACACCAGGCACCAGCAAATCGCCCAAGGCCGCCTCCATCTGGCTGCAGACAATGACCACCTCGTCACCGCGCGCGGCGCGCAGGCAGGCGACCTTCAACTCGGCGTCCGACGGATTCAAAGATTCCAAAGCGCACGTGGGGCACACCGTGGCGCAGGTGCCGCAGCCGACGCATTTCGAGGCATCGATCACCAACTCGCCATCATCCAAAGAAAGGCACCCTGAAGTGCACGCCGCCGCGCACTTCAGGCAGTCCACATTGCGGTTGCGCACCTTCGCGCACCGCTCCCGATGCACCCGAATGGCCCCGCTGTCCACGACCGTAAACGCGGCCCCCACATAGCGATGGGCCCCCGCATCAATCGTCTCAACCATTGTTTCTCCTCTTCCAAGACAGTCGAACCTCTCCCAAAGTCCTTCCCGCCTTTGCAGCCAGATGCCACCTCGCGAGGCGGCCCGCGGAACCCGTGATCACCGACCTCTGCGCGCCCTCCGGAGAACGCGGCCGTTAAGAAACAGCTTCCACTTCAGCAGCAGCGATACCGGGATGGTACCGACTCATGTGCGTCATCTCCGCTGTTTCTTTTGCCGCGTTCGCAGGAGGATAAAGCGCGCAGCGGGCGGTGATCACGGGTTCCGCGGGCCGCCCCAACAAGTCGCTAGTCCAGCTTCGGTTCCAGCTCGTCCATGACCGGATCGGGAATTTCCACGACCGTCTTGCCCGCCTTCTTGCCGACGAACACCGGCATCGTGATGGCATGCGTGGGGCACACGTCCACGCAGTTGCGGCAGCGCGTGCAGTCGGCCATGGTGCGCGGCCCGAATTCCGGATGACGGATGTTGATGTCGGCGTCGCACACCTCGGCGCACTTGCTGCAGGAGGTGGCACGGGCCGTCTCCAGGCACTTCTCATCATTAATGGTAGGCACAAACGTGCGCGAGAAGCGCCCGACCAGGTTCATGAGGGCCGAAAGCGGGCAGAAGTTGGAGCACCATTTCCGCAGCACCACCAGTTCGATGACGAGCATGGCCGGAATGAGAATGAGCCCGATGGTCGCGTCGCCGTGGGCGAAGGCGCGCCAGATGACGAGCACCGTGGCAAACGTGAGGCCCACCGGACACACGAGGCAGAACACCGGGAACCCGAACACGGCCGTGGAAAGCAGCGCGCCGCCGAGCACTGCGTGGCGCGAGTCCACCTTGCCGTGATGAACCGGCTGGCACTTACCGCAGGCGCCGCAGGCGTAGCCGTCCTTTGCGGCTTTCAAACTCGCCAGCTCCTGCTGCGAGATGGCCTTGATCTCGGAGTTCTTCTTCTCCGTCAACTCGCGGCGTTTCTTGGGCGAGCGGAAGAAGTCGCGGATGCGATCGATGAGCATGGTCGGGCACAGCCACGAGCAGAACGCGCGACCGAACACGAGCACGAGGGCGGCGATAAGCACGAGCGACACCACCGCGCGGGGAATCATGGTCTTCGTGGCGATCATGGTGCCCAGCGCGCCCAAGGGGCACAGCATCGAGAACGTGTCCCAACCGAAGCCGGACATCGTGCCCATGCTCACGCCGGCGACAAGCCCGGCGGCCATGCCGACGAACACCACGGCTCCCACAGCCGTGCGCAGCCGACGCGTCTTCAGCTTCGCGGCCAGCGCGTTCGCAGAGCCCTTCCCCTTCACGCCCGCAGCCTGAGATGAAACGGACGCTTCCGTAGTTTCCTTCTTCTGAGCCATAACTTACCCCCTTTAGGCTTCAATAGGGCGCACTACAATGGCGCGCTCGGTGGACTTGATGGAACCGGACGACAGCGACAGGCAGGCGGCCTGGCAGGCGCCGCAGCCGTTGCACTTGTCTTCCACGACGTAGGGAATGGGGTTCGCGCCGCCCTCGTCCTTAAGCTCGATGGCGCTGTAGTTGCAGGCGTCGTAGCAGTCGCGGCAGCCGGTCATGCGATAGGCCAAGCACGTGCGCGGATCGATCTCCGCCGTACCGATGATGATGTCGCCCGTCTCGCCGGTCTCCGGGTTGCCCACCGTGTAGCTGGCGGGCAGCTCCAGGGCCGCCGTGGGGCACACGGCCGCGCACAAGGGGTTGCCGCCGTTCTCCTCGTAGCAGAAATCGCAGTAGTTTCCCGTGTTGAAGTCGAGCATGGGGCTGCGCATGCCCAGCAGCCCGTCCTCGATTTTCGCCGGCACGATGGCCTCACGGGGGCACGCCTCGTAGCAGCGCTCGCAGCGGATGCAGCCGCTCACCAGATGGGCCTCGTCGGTGCCTCCCGGCGGTCGGTTCAGCGGGTTGTGGCCCGCGTAGCGCAAAGCGCCCAGACCCAGCAGCGCCGCCGTCGAGCCCACGCCGATGAACAGCCCGCGCCGCGTGATGCCGCCGCGAGGTGCGCGCTTGGCCTCGGCCGCGTCCTTCTTTTCCTCTTGAGCCATAGCGTCTCCTCTTCACTCTTTGCTTAAATGGCTTCCAGATAACGGTTGCCGCGTCCTCCAACCGTAAAATCGTTATTTGCAAGCCATTTCAAAACAGACAGGGCGGTTTACTTGCGTCGCCTGCGGGGCGTAAACCGTTACGTCAAGCCGCCCTGCCCAACATTCGTCTTCAAAGAGGGGCCAACCGACCAGAGATGACCCCTCTCACATTCAACCTCTTGCTAAAGCGCCCACTGGAACTGGATGAGGGCGTTCACGGCCACTTCGTAGAGCAGCACGCGCCACACGATGGTGCCGATCACGGCGCACACCAGGGCAACCACCGCCACAGCCAGGGCCTTCTCGGCGGGAATCTTGCCCGTCATCACCAGGGCCGCCAGCACGGCAGGCACCGCGCAGCCGATAGCCACATTGCCCAGCCAGAAGGCCACGGCATGCTCGCCGGCCAGAATGGCGCCGGTGATCTGCTCGGACTGGCGCATGGCCACGTCGGGCAGCGTCGGGTCGAAGTAGTACTGCATCTCGGTATAGTTCGCGCCCATGCCGGAGATAGCCACCGCATAGATGACGCTCACCACGGCGCACACCACCGCGCCAACGAAGGCCACCGTAGCGGACAGCTTCACCGCGTCGTCGGCCTTCGTGGCGCCGGCGATGATCATGGCGGCCAGACCGCCCAGCATCACCGTGGCCACCACGTAGTACAGAGGCAGCAGCATGGTGTCCCACACGGGAATGGCGCTCATCAGGTAGGAGTCGCCCGTCGCGAACGGCAGGGCCAGCGACACGACGATGGCCAGAACGGCGCACCATTTGGGGGCCACGCCCTCCTCGGAGCGGCGCATCATGAGGAAGTACAGCACCACGGCGATGGCGAACACGATCACGAAGATCAGCTCGATGGTAATGCCGGAGGTGATGTGCCCGAAGCCGTTCAGCATGCGCAGCGGATGCTGCAGGTGGAAGAACACCGACAGACCGCCGATGGCCAGGGCAACGATCGCGCTCACGCAGGAGACGAACTGCATGGCCTTGCCCTTGCCGGACAGGGTGAGAATACCCTGCATCAGGAAGATGCCGCCGGCGAGGCAATTAAAGAAGGTGAAGAGAATAAGGGGCCACTGAATTTCCATGGGTTGTTACTCCCTCCACTTCCGGCCCTCGCGCAACAAGTACATGAGCTTGGGGTTGTTGCCCTTGTTGGTGAGGTGATGAATGTCGTTCTCGGTAAAGGCCTCCACGTAGTCCTTGAGCTTGACGCGGGTCTTGGTCATCTCGTCGTACTGGCAGCCGGGGGTGTCCGGGTGCGCCGGAGCCTCGAAGTTCTCGACGCCCTGATCGAGGTCGCCGAAGAAGCGGGCGCGGGCGCCGCACTGGGCCACGCACTGGGGCAGCTCGCCCTGGCTCGTGCGCTGCTCGCACAGCGTGCACTTCTCCACAACGCGCTCGGTCTGGTTCAGGTAGCGCACGCCATAGGGGCAGGCCATGGCGCAGAACTGGCAGCCGATGCACTTGTCCTTGTCGATCTGGATGGTACCGTCCTCGGCGACATGAGACGCCTCGGTGGGGCACACCTTCACGCACTCGGGGTTCTCGCAGTGCTGACACTGAACGGGGAGGAAGTACATCTCCACGTCCGGGAAGGTGCCGGAACCGCCCTCAATGGGATGCGGACCGACGCGCAGCGTCTTAATCCAGAAGTTGCCCACGTCCACGCCGTTGATGGCCTTGCACGCCACGGTGCAGGCAAGGCAGCCCGTGCAACGGTTCAAATCGGTGATGATCGCGTAATTCGCCATTGATCTTCCTCCTTTCTATTCTTTGATGAGGCTGATCGTCTGCAGGCCCTTGGCATCGGCGCTCGCGTAGGTGAGCTCCACCTTCGAGTCGTCCAGACGCGGGTCGTTGGCCAGCCATTCCTTCAGACGCGGGTCGTTGGCGTTGGTGATCGCCTCGTTGCCCCACGGGTCGCACGGCACGGGGTTGCCGAACGGCGAGTTCTCCTCGGTGGCCTTGTAGACGACCATCGGGTTGCCGCGCAGCTGGGAGGCGCCGCAGATCCAGCACTGGGCGTACTTGTCCATGGTGCAGTTGATGCCGACGAGCTCGAAGCCGTGGGCGGCGTGGTCCATCTCGGGGTACCACCAGGCATGGTTGGCGTTGGTGGTGCCTTCCTTGATGCCGTAGTACAGATCGGCCACCTCGCGGATGGCGCCCCAGGGGGTGCGCACCCAGATCCAGTCGCCCTGCTCGATGCCGAGGCGGGCGGCGTCGTTGGGGTTCATCTCGAAGCGCGGAGACGGCCACAGCTCGCGGCACCAGGGCAGCTGACGGTGCTCGGAGTGGAAGTAGACGGGCTGGCGGGCGCCGGAGGTGCAGATGAAGGTCGCCTCCGGGTTCTCCTTCACGGCCTGCTTGTAGGCCTCAAGGTTGTCGGTGGTGCCGTTGTCGGTCGCCTGACCGTTGCCCACGCCGGCGATGCCGTGGTAGGGCTTGTTCAGGTAGTTGTCGCTGTTGTAGGACGCGCCGTCCACCAGGTTGGCGTCGTACCACTCGGGCGCCTGGACGCGGGAGTTCTTCGGCTCGAACCAGTGCGGGAACTTGTCGATGTCCGGAATGTCTCCGGCGTAGGCGTCGCGATCCGGGGAGCACACCTGGGCGAAGTACGGGGTCTTCTCGCCCACCTTGGCGGCAGTGCCCGGCGTCTCGAGCACATAAGACTCGGTCACCGTGTCGCCGATATAAGACTCGCAGATGGTCGACCAGATCTCCACCTTGCCGGTGGGGGTGCCGAAGGCGCACTTCTCGTCCACGGCGGCGTACAGGTTGTAGCCGGCCTGCTGGCGACGGTAGCCCATCTCCCAGCGACGGTAGGTGCCCCAGCGCTCGGGATGCCACTTGCGGCAGTCGAACCAGCCCTCTTCCTGGAACTTCGCCGCGTACTGCGGGAAGTCGGGGCCGTCGGGGTACTCCTCGGTCTTCCACCAGTCGGTGGCGTCCTTGAGCACGCGGTACTCCTGCTCCTCATAGCCCACCGAACCGCCGGCCTGGATGAAGTCGTGGTAGTCGAGGTTCAACCACTCGTCGTATTCGGGGTCGCGATCGTTGAACGGCACGCCCATGGACTTGTGCAGGCACACGACAAAGGTCGGGTCGAAGACCACGTCTCCGATAGGCTCGACGCAGCGCTGACCGGCACCGAAGATGCCGCCGGCGCCCTGGGACACGCGGCCCGTGTTGGTCTCCAGCCAGTGGGTGCAGGGGAACACGTAGTCGGCGGTGCCGTTGTTCGGGCACGACCACAGGTTGATGTCCACCCAGAAGTCCAGCTGCGTCAGCGCGTCCCACGCCTCCAGCAGATTCGACTGGTTCATGAAGTCGCCGGACATGCAGATGCCGCCGTAAAGCTTGTAGGGGGAATCGATCTCGCGGATGGCGTCCCAAATGGAGGAGGCGTCGGTCCAGGAGTTCCAGAAGCGCAGAAGCGGGAAGCGCTCGGCGGAGATCTGATCGGCATTGTTCTCGAACGGGGTCTTCAGGCCCGGGAAGGAACGCGATCCCTTGTAGTCGCCGCCCTTGCGCATAGCGATGATGCGGGCCTCCTCATCGGTGGGGATGTGGTTGCCGTAGCGCTCCATGAGCGGGGAGTTCTCGTCCTGCAGGTACTTCACGAAGTTCTGGATCAGCGGAATCTGGTCTTCCACGGAAAGGTCGCGCGGCGTGTTGCCGAGCTCCATGGTGCCGATGCCCTCGCGAATGCCCCAGTCGACCGGCTCGTGGTCGGTCACGATCATGTTGGCGCGGCCGCAGCAGCCGTCTACCTGGGCCTTCGAGGAGCCGCGGTTGCCGGCGGGCTCGTCGGAGTTGCCGGTGAGGCAGGCGATGAGCTGCAGGGCGCGGGTGTTCTGCACGGCGTGTCCGGTCTGGTCGGGGGCCAGCTGGTAGTGGATGCCGCCGTTGCCGTGAAGCGGGTTCAGGCGCGTGGTGTAGGTGCGCACGGCCTCTTCGATCTTGTCGGCGGGAACCTCGGTGATCTCGGAGACACGGTCGAGCGTGTACTCCTCCAGGTTGTGCTCCCACTCCTGCCAGACTGACTTGGCCTCGATCATCTTGCCATTGGCGAGCTTGACCTGCACGCCGTCGGGCCACAGCTCCGGATCCTTCGGCAGGCCCTTCGGGTTCGACTTGGCGCCCTTCTCATTGCCCTCGCCGGTCCAGTAGGCATCGTAGGCCGGGTCGGCCGGGTCGGCGAACTTCGAGGGGTCGGGCAGCCACGCATCGGCGATGATGGGCTTGTAGGGGTGCTCGATCCAGGTACCGGTGGTCGGGATCTTGTGCTTCTCGCCCTCCCACTGGCATTCCTCGGCGTCCCAGTAGGTCGGCTTCTCGTTGGCGGCGTCCCAGCAGATGAAGCGGCGGTAGGAGTACTGCTCCGGCGCCGGCTCCCAGAACTGGGAGACCCACTCACGGTCGAGGTCGGCCTCGGTGAGAAGACGGCTCGTCATGTGGATGCCGCCGTTCATTTCCAGGAAGTAGCCCTTGTAGGTCTTGCCGTCGGCCTCGGGGTTGTAGAGGAACGGGCCGTTGGACCAGCGCTTCACGAAGTTCTTGTCGTAGGCGTCGTTGTCGACGATCCACTTCAGCCAGCCAAGCGACATGGCAAGGTCGGTGCCGACGCGGATGGGAAGCCACAGGTCGGCCTCCTTGCCCAGCGGGCTCATGCGCGGGTCAACGAGAATGTGCTTGTAGGCGCGCTGCGAGCAGTCCACGACGGTACGGTTGGTGGAGTCGTAGTTGGAATACTCGGAAGCGGTACCCCACTGCACGTACACGATGGGGCCCTGCTCCACCTCCATCCACGGCGAGCCCTTCTCGTCGGTGAGCACGCCGCCGAAGTGGCGCGGGCCCTTGCAGATCTCGTAGGCGGAATGGAAGTTGTGGGTTCCGAAGACGGACTTCAGGGTGCCGTAGGGCGGCTGGGCCCACACACGCGAGGTACCGCCCATGGAGAAGATCGACTTTCCGCCGTACTTGTCGATGAGCTCGTTGTACTTGGCGCCGATCTCGTCCATGGCCTCGGCAAAGTTGACGCGCACCCAGCCGGGATCGTCCTCGCCCTTGGGGTTGGTGCGCTTCATGGTGTAGCGCAAACGATCGGGGTGGTACAGCGCCAGCATGGACGCCTGGGACTTCGCGCAGCAGTGGCCGCGGCTGTGTGCGTTGGACTCGTCACCTTCTACCTTGATGACCTTGTTGTCCTGCACGGTGACCCACACACCGCATTCGCATTTGCCGCACGCGCGGCAGCAGGAACGGATGCGCTTGACCTCACCAGCTGATTCGTCGACGCCCTCGGCCAAAGCCGCAGACGGTGCTACGGCAAAGCTCAGAGTGCTCGCAGCGCCCGTGACGGCGGCCGCCTTCAGGAAGCTGCGACGAGTCAGTGAAAGTTTAGCCATGGGTCCTCCTCTCTCTTTCGTTCGATGCTTTCCAACAAAACACCGGCGGCCCTCGGCGGCGTCGGCGGCCTTCGCGAGTGGAGGGGGTGAAGATCCGCCTCCGCTGTCGAGCGGCCACCGATGTTTTGTTGCCCAACGGTTGAAAATGGTATGGGCCGTGCGGGCCGCGCAATCATAAGAGCAGGCCGATTTAAGGGACGGCAATCATCCCGCGCGCTCATCTCGATGGGATGATTTACCTGTTCGAGGCCTCTCTATACTGGATGGCGAAGAGGATAGGCGGCAGTTTCCCCTCAGGATTCAAGACGAGCCGAAGCTGGCTGAAGGATCTTTCGCGGAACCTGCCAAAAAGAAAGGAGAGACGGATGAGCAAGCCCCATCCTTCCATGGCCCTCACGCTTGATTTGGACGAGGCGATCGTCGATCACGAGCTGCGATTGGAGATCGACCGCTGCTACTCTTATCTGGGAACGCCCGTGGTGCGCACCCACCCGGCGGGCGACGGCGAGCTGGTGAACACCCTCCGTATGACCGTGCGCGTGGGAGCCCGCGAGTACCTGGATTCCTCCGTGGAAGGCGCCGACGCGCTGTGGAGCGACTACATCGAGCACTGGCTGCTGAACCAGGTGCACGCCGTGGACAACCAGATGAAGATCTTCAACCGCCGCCAGCGCGAGGAGAGCAAGCCCGAGCTTGTGTTCACGTGGCTGGAAATCGAGCTGCAGGGCGGTCGCCTCGTGGTGCGCATGCGGCTGGATTCCACCTGCGGCATCGACCCCGAGGAGAGCAAGTGGGTGAGCCGCGTGCGCGAGGCCCTGAACGCCGGCGCGCTCGGCAAGGACGTCGTCGCCGTGACGCTGCCTTCCGCGGCCTCCTACGAGCAGCAGTACGCCGCCGGCATGGAAGCGCTTGAGGCCCGCAAAGAGGCCGAGGC
>OLON01001544.1_pt1 | contig 13050 bp, 17 predicted proteins | sample 1672691 | NCBI WGS metagenome assembly OLON01 (sample SAMEA3136714, study PRJEB25190) | human gut metagenome | biome: human gut; feature: human-associated habitat; material: faeces | place: Austria | collected 2013
TTGAGGTTGAAAGTGGAGTTGAGAGTGATTATGATGGAGATGGGTGTGGAGATGGGTGTGGAGATGGTGATGCTAAAGAGACTAGACTTGCTGCCATTCCTCTTCCTCCTCTTCATCCTTCTCTTCATCCTATTCCTAATCAATCTAAACCTATTGTTTAATCTCTCTCATTCTCGTTCATTATAACCTTTAGTTATATCTTCATAACCATTAGTTATAACCTCTAGTTATATCATCGTTGTTAGTATTAGTTCCAACTCCCTCTCTTTCTCTCCTATAACTTCTCGTTATATTATCATAATCTCTAGTTCCAGCATTATAGCCTCTATAACCTCTAGTTATATCACTATCAGTTTCAGTCATATTTGTCATGACTATCTCTATCAGTTTCAGTTCTAACTCTACCACGTCTATCGTCATGACTATTAGTCATACAATCGTTATTAAGACTAGCTCTAACAGTATTACCAAGTCTAATAAGACTTCTAGTCATAATGACCAATAGCATTAGTTCTAGCTAACAATAGCACTATTAATACTATCAGTATTATAATGACTATTAATACTAGTCATGCTAATATTGCTGGTGGTATTACTAATGATATTCTTAATATTCTTGATATTACTGATTCTCTTTATACTAATGATACTCTTGATACTATTGATATTTATTATACTCGTGGTAAGTTAATTCCTATTGCTATAACTATTTTAGTTATTTTAATATAGCTATTGATTATTAGTTAGAATTATAGTATAAATAAATTATAATATATTTGGAGTATTATATTTAATTATTATATTTGTCGTGTTGTTCAGTAGAGTAATATTGCTACTGATAATAATATTAATCTTAAACTTATAAGTGTTATGGTAAATTTTGATAATGTTACTAGTAATGTTCAATCTAAGCCTAGAAAGAAAACTATGGCTGAAAGTTTAGAAGAAGCTAAACAAGAAGGTAAACTTGTTGTTCCTGAAGAAGATACACAAGTTAATGCTGTTGTTAGTAGTGAAACTGTTCAGTCCAAGAATAAAACTAGGAAGAAGAAACAAAGTAAAGTTCGTAAACAGGAAGAACAAGCTGCTGTTGTTAGTCAAGCTAATGAAGATAATGATTTTAAAGATGTTAAGACTGATAAACGTGGTGTTCCTGTTGGAATTAATGTTCCTCAACATATTCTTGATGTAGTTTGTATTGTTAAATTCAATGCTGCATTTAGACGTCATACTTCTCTTAATATTCTTCATACTCTTGAAGATGATGGAAGAATATATAATGCTAAAGGTGCTTATGTTGACTTCTTATGGAATAAGTTTAGAGTTACTGCTGATGGTGGACTTCGTAGAGAATATAGATATACAGATGATTTATTCATTGATGCTTTAGTTAAGGCTCATGCTGATGTTGCTAGTGATAGTCAGCGAGTTATTGGTATTATGATTGATACTGAAACTGAACTTCATAAAAAGAATAAAGATTCTGAAGCTAACTAAGTTTGTAGTATAGACTCCCCGTAGAGGATGGATAGTGCTGTTGAGCTTGTTAAAGCTAATTCTCATGTTCTTGCCATTTTTATCCATTTTGTTTATTGGGTTTGTTATAGTTAACACGTTGATGATAATCATCCTCTACTCGGAGTTTATTTTATATATAAAGATATGGAAAGAACTGATATTTATTTTGTTGAAGATGATACATATTTCAATAATAATGTTGAAGGTGTTGAAATTCATGCAGAATGTCTAAGTCAAGATTTTGACGATATTGCTTGGGAACCAATAGTTGATGATAGTCCTATTGTTGACCCTGAAAATGATGTTTTTGGTTATTATGATTAAATAAATAAAATTATGGAAAATATTAATATTAAATTTATTCTTGATGAAGTTTTTGGCAAATCTTGTAATAATATTGCTTGTGATATCTGTAAATATAAAGAAGATTGTAATCTTCTTAATAAATTCATTAATGATATTAAAGATAAAGGTTTATCTCCAGACCAATATGTTAGAGGTTTAGCTTTATTTGCATATGTTCTTAAAGAACAAAAATATCTTAATGATTTTAGTAAAACTCAAGAAGATATTATTAAACTTGCTACTGAAGATGGATTTGAACTTAATTGGGCTATTAATCGTTGGGATAGTATAATTAAAGATAAAGATACTCTTAAACCTATTATTGCTGTTTTTCCTAAATATGCTAAAGATATGATTATTAATATTGTTAACGTTAATACTGAAATTAATCATTTGATTGCTCAACATATTATTGATACTTCTAATGCAGAATATAAGGAAATGATTAAAATGGTTAATCAATCTGTTGATAATAATAAACAAGAGAATAAGTTTAAGAATGTTAGTGATGATGAAATTTATGCTGAACTTAAACGTAGAAAAGCAAATAAATCTACTAAATAATCCCACATAAGTTTTTGATTTTATTTCTAATACTACTGTCTGTGAAGATAGTAGTATTATTTCACTTGCTGATGATGGAGGAATTGAACTCCGAAACTATGATATTGTTATTATCCGTTTTAATTTCTAAAATTGTTAGGTTTGTAATAGTACAGTCTGTGAAGATAGTGCTATTAATATTTATCATAGTCCAAGTGTTATATGTCATATTTATTTTGGTGTTAATAATGTTATTATTGATTGTGAAATTAGTAATAATAATGTCTGTGTCAAACATTTCGTTTTATATGATTTCGTATTTGTAGTTTTGCCTAGCATTGTCTGTGAAGATAGTGCTAGGCTTTTTAGTATGTATATTATTAACTTTAAATATATAATTAAAATGGATAATTATGATTCTTTTATTTTTGATGGTCTATTAGATAGATACATTGAAGAACAAGCTAAGTTTAAAAAAGGACAAGTAGTTTATATGGAATATACTTATCAATATCATAATCAAACTAAGCTTGGTGTTTGTGTTGGTATTGTAACCGAAGTTGGAATTACTAAAATTGAACGTACAGTAGGTAATAATAAATATATTAATTATCCTATTGTATATACTGTAACTCATGCTAAAGGTGTTAGTCGTTGTGTTAGTGAATGTAAACTTGGTTCTGTATCTGAACATATTCTTAAAGAACGTCTTAAACGTGATGGTAAGAATAATGAACAAAATGCAGAGCCTGCTAGTAATGACTAACTATTTATGTTCATAATACATTCACAGATACGGTCCTTTTGCCTCTGTTGAATTTTTATATATAATCTGATTAATCTATCACGATTAATATTGGGTTTAATACAGGGCAAAAGAACTAGCTAATAAATGTTAAACTAAAAATTTAATACAGTTTTATTATGAATTATATTGCTTATAAGAATATTGATGGTACTATTACATCTGGATTTAAAGTTAAACTTTATGATATAGTTACTTTGAATACTGGCTATTGGAAAGATAAACTTGCTATTGTTCTATATATTAATGAGGATAAAAAACAAATTAAAGTTCGTATTATTGAATGTGGTATGAACTTAACTCTTAAAGTTAAAGATGTTCAATTTGTTAATCATAATAATAGAACTGCTGCTCGTTCTTATATTGATTTATGTAATAAACTATCTAAAGCCTTTCGTGATAAATATACTGATAAACAGTATATAAAAGATAATTGGTTTACTGATAAGTTTATTATTAATGATATAACTGCTGATACTATTGCTAAAGGTATTGGTCAATATATTACTAATACTGATAGTGATAGATATTCTGTTAGTGCTATTATGTGGCTTAGTGATATTAAAGATTATATAGATGCTTTACTTAAATATGGTGATTTTGATTTTGTTGCTAAGGCATTTAAAATTTATAATATTACTGATACTAGATTTGAACTTATTCGTAAACTTTATAATTATTTCTATGATTGAAGATGCTATTGGATATATTCTTGGAGTTTGTGTTGGATGTATTTTATTTCTTATTTATGAAGTATTTAATCTATATAAGAAGATTGAACGAATTAATATAGATATTAATAAACTTCAAAATAAAGATATAGAATTTAACCGCCGTATTGAATATTTTATTGATAAACTTAATAAAGTTAATGATAGTATTAAAGAGAAAGTTTAATGACTAGCTTGCTTCCATCCTCTACGGGGGGTCGCCACGGAGCGTAGCGTAGTGGCTCTACTAATATAACTATTATTGAACTTATTATAGTTTTAACTATTAAATATAATTGTTTTATTAATCTTTAAAAATGTAAAGTACTTATGAAAAAGTATGATGAAGTTTCTGTTGTTCATCAACTTAATAATGTTGATGCTGTTATTGGAATCAATCCTGCTAGTAAAGTTATTAAAGTAGCTAAGAATAGTTCTATTGGTAATGGAACTAGTGGTAAGATTGATTTTCTTTCTCATTATTGTGGTTATCATGTTGAGATTGTTGATGTTATTCAACAACAAAAAGAACGTGATGAAGAGATTGCTGCTAAGAAAGCTGCTAAAAAGGCTGCTCGTAAAGCTAAGTTTGCAGAAGATAATACTTTTAAAGGTATTACTCGTGCTGTTGATAAACGTATGCGTACTATTAAAAGAAAGTAGTATGCGATGGTTAGCTTTAAATTTTCATTTGGAGTTGTAGGTAAATCCAAAGAGAAAGGAATAGTCAATAAATATGTTATTATAGTTGCCAAGTGTGAAGGTGTTATTAGATATATTGATGGTACTTATAAAGTAGAATACAATGGCAAACTATATAGCATTACAGGTGAAAGTTACAGAACTAAAGGAAAGAAAGTTGTTTATGCTCGTCGATTAGATGAATATAATCATAGAATTAAAATTATAAGAGATAGTAAAAATAGAAAAACTGTTGATACTAGATTTTATATTCCTTTTGCTGCTGGACTTATAGCTAAAGGTAAAATTGTTAAAATGCCTTTTGCTAAGGAATTGTTTCATATTACTACGTGTTATAATCGTGGTGATAGTGAATCTACTATTTTAGCTTTTCAAGAATGGAAAGGATATGAAGATAAAGTTAAAAATAATCTTATTGATGTAAACAACGAATTGTAATGATTGGTAATCTTAATATTGCTAATAGTAATAGAAAAGATACTAACATTAAGTTTACTAAAGACCAAGAAATAGCTGTGCATGAACTTATTGAGTTTCTTGCACAGCCTTGGGATGATAAGAAATATATTAATGCTCTTTGTGGTGCTGGAGGTACAGGTAAGACATTTGTTATTAAATATGTTATTAATAATTGCAAATGGTCTGGTGGTGTTATAGGTTGTGCTGCTCCTACACATAAAGCTTGTAGAGTTCTTAGTAATTCTATTGGTGGAAAAGAAGTTAATACTATTCAATCATTATTTGGTTTTAGACTTGATGTTAATATTGAAAATTTTGACCCTGAAAATCCTGCCTTTAGTCCTGTTGGAAAAGATAAACTAGATGGTCTTAAAGTTTTAATTATTGATGAAGCTTCTATGCTTAATGCTAAACTTGTTAAGTATATTAGTAATAAATGTAAGAAGCTTCAAATTAAAGTTATAATGCTTGGTGACTCTAGTCAGCTTCCACCTGTTAATGAGAAAATTAGTCAAGCTTTTCTTATTGCTAGTAATACTTATTATCTTAAAGAAGTTGTACGACAAGGAGATAATAATCCTATTAGTAAACTTCTTAAACTTCTTCGAGAAGATATAGATAATAAGAATGGATGGAGATTTCTTGATTATATATCTAAAAATAGACAAGATTATAATGAAGAAACTAAAGGATTTTATATTTGTGGTCAAACTGAATTTTCTGATTTAATTGATACTTGTTTTAATGATGAAGAATATACTAAAAATATTGATTTGTATCGTATTATAGCTTATACTAATAGTCGTGTTGCACAATGGAATAACCATGTAAGACATATGATTATTCAAGATGCTGATAAAAGTCTTATTACTCGTAATGATTTAATAATGAGTTATACTACTGTTGTTAATGTTTTTAATGATATTATTATAAACAATAGTGAAGAATATATTGTTAAAGATATTGTTGATACAATTGATAATGATTATGAATTTAAAGGATTTCTTATTAAGTTTCAAGCTATTCATGGTGGTGCTATAACTCAACCTTTATTTGTTATTGACCATTATGATAACTATACATTTCAGATGTATTATAAGAAATTGACTAGTCTTATCGATGATGCTAAAAAAGCTAGTAGTTCTGAACGTGGAAGTAAATGGAAACAATATTTTGATTTTAAACGTAAATATCTTATCGCTTCTAATATTACGAATAGTAATGGTAAGATTTTATTTAGTAGAGATTTAGATTATGGTTTTGCAATTACTTCTCATAGAGCACAAGGTTCTACTTATAAAAATGTATTTGTAGATATTAACGATATGATTTATGATAAATATGGTCATCCTTATACTAATAGAGATGAAATGCTTCGTAGATTATATGTTGCTTGTTCTCGCGCTAGTAATCAATTAGTATTATCTTATGGCAAGTAAAACTGTTGACGAATATCTTGATTGTGCTAGATGCCCAAATCGTATATTTAATACAGGTAAATATATACAAGGTGGTAGAGGAAGTATTCATGGAGATGTTGTTTTCCTATTTCCTAGAGGTGATAGAGTTTATTGTAATGATTATCAATTATTCACTGATATTGGTAATCTTTATGATGAATATTCTGGACGTAATAATACTGAAGATGTGTATATGACTTATAGTATTAAATGTGCTTGTTCTAATAATTATAATACATATCTTACTGCTATTTATAAATGTCGTAATATTCTATGGAAAGAATTAGCTAGAATTAATTATAAGTATCTATTTATATTTGGTGATGCTTATCTTAGTATTAGTGATAATCCAATTCCTAGATTTATGGCTACTGGTGGTAAGTATATATTTAATAATTATTCTCCTCTTATTAAATTTAAAGATGATAATCTTTATCATGTATTTAAACAACGTTTTGCTGATGATATTAATTGGGTTAATCAAAATAGAAATAACTATGGATTAAATTATATAAATGATTAATTGTATAGCTTATGATGTTGAAGTTTTAAGAAATTTCTTTTCTATTACTTTTGTTAGTATTAATAGTTATCTTAAAGTTTTTAAAGATTGTGTTAATGCTGATGGAAAAGCTATTCCTTTAGTTCAAAAACTATCTGTTGAAGAAATTAAAGCTCGTCTTGAAACTGTTGAAAAACATAGTTTTCATATAACAGATAAAGATGATAGTCAATTACTTTCTATGATAGGTTATATTAATAAGACTAGATGTTATAAAGATTCTAATGGAAATATTATTCGTACTGACTTGTATGGATTTAATAATTTCAATTATGATAATCTTATGATTGCTGCTTTACTTAGTTTTTATATGCGTACGAATAGTACGAAAGAACTTATTAATAAGTTATATGAAACTAGTAAAACTATTATTTCTAATCAAGATGATAAAGATAAATTTAAAACTGATTTTTATCTTAATAGTCTTAGAAAATATAAACTACCATTTACAGGTATTGATGTAATGCGTATATTTGCTCTTAATAAAGCAAGTGTAGTTGTAGATAGTAAAACAGGTGAACGTAAACCTGTTCCTAAAGGTCTAAAGCAAACTTCTATTAATCTTCAATGGTATGAACTTCTAGAATATGAACTTCCTGACATTAATGAAAAAGAAGCTGAATTATATAATGAAATTCCTAGTCTTAAAGGAATGAATGTTAAACAGCTTAATAAGCTAGTAGATAAATGGGATAGATTTATTCTTAATGAATATATTGAACCTATGATGCACTATAATCTTAATGATGTTTTTATTGTAGCTGAAATAGTTCGTCTTTATCCAGAAGAAATTAAATCTCGTTATGCTATTAGTAAAGCATATGATGTTGATGTTCTTAATTCTAGTCGTAGTAAAACTGCTGATATTCTTTTTGAGAAATTTTATAGTAAGTTTAGTGGTCTTGCTCCCGAACAATGGAAAGGTAAGAAAACTGAAAGAACTGCTATGAGTTTTAAAAAAGTTATTTTTCCTTTTATTAAGTTTAAAACTAAAGAACTTCAAGATTTACTTGATAAACTATATAAAACTACTATTTATAGAGTTAATAAAGATGCTTTTAGTGAGAATGTTAAAATTGGAGATATAACTTATACTCTTGCAACTGGAGGTTTACATAGTCAAGATGTTCCTATGGAGTTATATTCAACTACTCCTTATGGTGATTACTTAACTCCATCCTCCACGGGGGGTAAACCTTTTACCATTTATCATTTTGATGTTGCTAGTTTTTATCCTAGTATAATAGGTGTTCATAAAGTTGCTCCTTCTCATATTGATACAAATGCTTTTTGTAATTTAATTAGTTGGATGAAACAAAAACGTGTTGATGTGAAACATAGTGAAGAAGAATACATAGATGGTATTGCTAAAGATATTCTTGCTTTAGTTTTAAAGATTGTCATAAATAGTATTTATGGTAAACTTGGATTTGAAAAAGGAGATTTATATGACCGTCTTGCTGTTCTTAAAGTTACTGTTAATGGACAACTTATGCTTCTTATGTTATGCGAGGCTCTTGAACTAGATAATATTCATATTATTAGTGCAAATACTGATGGTATTATGGTTAAAGTTTATATTGACCAAGAAGATAAATTTAAAGAAATTACTACTTGGTGGCAAGATATTACTGGTATGCAAGCTGATAGCGATGTTGTTCATAGTCTTATAGCTCGTGATGTTAATAATTATATTACTCAATTTAGGTCTAAAGATAAGCTTAAAATTGAATCTAAAGGCGCTCTTAATCCTATGATGTATTCTCTAGATTTAACTAAAGGTTATTCTATGCCTATTGTTGCTCAAGCTATTGAAAACTATTTTCTTAAGAATAAACCTGTAATGGATACTCTTCAAGAAGCTACTAATATTCTTGACTTTTGTCTTACTCAAAATGTAGGTAAACAATTTCATGTAGAAGAAACTAAGATTGAAAATGGACAAGTTACTCATGTTATTTGTCAAAGATATGTTAGATTTTATGTTTCTAATAGAGGTTATATTATTGAGAAAGTTCATAATGATAATGGTTCTCGTAGTAGAATGGCAGCTGGTTCTGTTGTAACAGTTATTAATAGTCTTGATGATAAAGATATTTCTCTTAGAGATATTAATTTTAAATTTTATTATCAAGAAGCTATGAAGATTATTAATCCTATTAAACTTAAGATTTCTCCCAAAGGTAAAGGTAAAAGTAAAATTAAAAAATATAGCGGTATGTATAATCCTATTTTTAATGAAGATGATTTTGGATGAAAAATATAGTTGAAGAATCATATAGTAAACTTATTAATAAATGGGGTTCTAAAGATTATAAAGGTATTGGAACTATCCATTGTGTTCAACCTCTTGATTATTCTGAAATTATAAGTAGAGTTATTACTCTGATGAGGAATAAAAATCCTAATCTTAAAATACTTATTGTTACAGATAATTGGAAAAGAAGAACTGAAATTGTTGATGGTCTTAAAAATCATAATATAAATATAGATACTATTAATATTCTTACTCATACTTATGTTAATAGTAGATATAATTATAGTTATGATATTTCTATTGTTGTTGGAGTTAATGAATGGAATCTTTCTTGTAATACAGTTTTTAATCATGCTAGATTTAAACTTATGATTATAACTAAAGATGCTATTGATACTGCCAAACTAAAAGAAATTTATACTAACATTCCTCCTATTAATGATAATATAAGTTCTAGTGGTATTAATGCTATGCGGGCTTTACTCCCCATAGAGGAATACAGAGAGCCAATTTTGTTTGTTAATCAAGATGATATTGCTAATTACGATAAATATACTGAATTTATTACTCAGACTATTCAAGTATTTGGTAATCTTGATAATATTAAATGTGCTCGAAATGGTACTCAAGATGGACGTAGTGCTATTCAATATATTACAGAAATAGCTGAATATAATGGATGGAGTGCTGATATGGATATGACTAATCCTTTTAGTAAACAAATTGATGAATGTTATAATCCTCTTGTTCTTGCTGAACGAGTTAAGACTTTTTATAATATTGTTCGTGAACGTATGCTTATATGTTCTGATAATGTTTGTAAGCTAGAAAGGATAGTTGAAATTATTAAAGATAATCCTGACAAACGATTTCTTATTATTAGTAAGAGAGGTGAATATGCTGCTACTGTAACTAAATATATTAATGATAAATTAGGTGAAATTTGTGGTGATTATCATGATAAAATTGAGGATAAAGTTCTAGTTGATGATAATGGTATTCCTGTTTTGTACAAGTCTGGAAGCAAGAAAGGGACTGCTCGTATAATCAAATCTAAGGCTATTTCCACGCTGAATTTAAAGGCTTTTAATGATGGCTTATTAAGAGTATTATCTATAAAAAATAATTCAACTGACAGCCTAGAAACAAGCGTAGACGAATGGATTTTAACCTCACCTTTATGTGATACAATAGATGAACTTATTTATCGTTATAATAATGTTAATTGTAGTCAATCAAAACTTAAAGTACATAAACTTTATATAGCTGGTACTATCGAAGAAGCAAGTCTTAAAAAGGAAAAGTTATCAGTTAACCATGAAGTTATACAGAATGTTAATTCTGATATTAGTGCTCAAAATTTTGATGATATTATTTGCTAGTATAAATATAATAGTTACATTTGTTGTGTAATCAAAATCGCTCTTTGATAGAATGGACGAAGATAAAGAAGTTAAAGTTAATGATACTGCTGTTGCTGTTAGTAATAGTGGTATTGAAAAACAACATGGTGTTCAACATTCTGTTGCTCCATATCAGCTTAATTATATGAGTGAAGCTGAAATTGCAAGTCTTGAAGTATTTATCAAACGTGTTATGCGTAGTGATAAATGTGGTATTAAGTCTGTTGAAGATGGTCTTGCTATTGCAATGAGAGCTAAAGACCTTAGACTTCCATTTTCTACTTGCATTGAACATATTCATGTAGTTCAAGGTAAAACAGGTGTTGATGTTCACATTATTAAGGCATTACTTGTCAAAGGCAGCGTGAGTTGGGAAAAAGTAGATAATTATCGCGCTCTGTACGAATATACAGATGGCTTTAATGCTTATGATGAAGATAAACTTCCATTTGACTGTATTAAGTGTCTTACTCCCAAAGAGGCACAAACTAAAAATGCAGAAGATAAAGACCATGAACATATATATGTTTATCCTGTTAAATACTATAAAGATTATAATGGTAATATATATAAAGAATATCAACTTAATGGCAAGTTTGAAATAGCTACTAATACTAATGAAGCTAAACAAATTGCTTCTACTGGTAAAGTTCCTGTTTATAGAATACCTGCTGTTCCTATTGATTATATTACTAGTTATCGTTTTTATCGTAAAATTGGAGAACGTAATATGGTTGCTACTGGTGAGTTTACTTATAAAGATGCTATTGTTGCTGGATGTTTTGAAAAAGATACTTATAAGAAATATCCTAAAATAATGATAAGTCATAGAGCATTTGTTTATGGTGCTCGTGAAATTGCTAATGATTTAATTATGGGTTGTCTTAGCATAGAAGAATTAAAGACTATGCAAGGTATTGATTTGAGTAATGAAGATATTATTGATATTACTGAAATTCAATAACATAAACAAATTAGAGAAATTATTATTAAACAAAACAGTCGTATGACTGATATTATTAACATTTAAATTGAAAGAAAAATGAAAGATTTTAAGAAAGGTTTGAGTTTTGGTATGGGTATTGTTAATGCTGGTCAAAGAGCAGTTAGTGAAGAACCTGAATTGGTAGTTGTTTCTACTCCTGGTAGTTTCCGTATGACTGCCCAAGTTTCTAAAGCTCTCGGCATTGCTCATGGTGAATATGTAATGTTCATTAATAACTGTGCAAATATTGATAATGCTATTATCAATAAAGTACCCGAAGTTGTTGCTTTCTGTGAAGAACAAGGTTTGGATATTGAATCTCCCGAAGCTGCTATGGCTGTTCATGCTGAATTTGATATTTGGGCTTTGGCTAAAGGTATTGCTGAATTAGACAAGAATGGTAATCCTTGTACTACTCGTGTTCGTATGACTAAGAATGATAAAATTAAGTATGTTAATACTTATTTCCAAGAAACTCTTGAAGGTGCTTTATCTTCTTCTAATGAAGAACTGAAAGCTGCTCTTGGTCGTGAAGGTATTACCGAAGATGAACAGAAAGAACTTTTGGTTAGCTGTATTCAAGGTGATGAAGTTGTTAAAGTTAAAGGTTCTAAATGTGCTAATACTGCTGCTTTGTCTGGTATTGGTGTAACTCTTAACTTTACTGATTCTAATGTTTGGAAACAGTTAAAATCTAATATGACTGATGAAGAAGCTACTTCTAAGAATCGTGTTTATACAGTAGATATTGACAACTTGCAAGAAGCTGTTGTTAATAACGGTCATAAAGATATTGTTGTTAAGATTGCAATGCTTACCGAATATAAAGATGAAGAACCTATTCGTATCGGTAAGAAAGCTGAAAAAGAAGAAACTGCTGAATAATCAAATCTTCGTCCTAGAAATATAGTATCTTGAACATAGAGCTGCATTGTTAGTATTTCTAATGGTGCAGCTCTTATTTTATCTAATAATTCTTTTAATTACTTTAATTATGTCGACAGAAAAAGAAATTAAGAATAACGCTGCTGTTGCAGCAAGTGCTGAACAAACTGCTAATGCAGAAGTACAAACTCCTAAAAAACGTAGAGGTAGAGGTATTAATAACGATTTACGTGATGTAACTCGTAAAAAGTTTGATGAACGTACTGATTGTAATAAAGCTAATGGCTTGTTTATTGGTCATCTTGAAGATGTTAAAGTTGATTGGGCTACACTGAAAGATGATGTTCAAGGTATGCCTTCATTTGCTGGTATGAGTATTCCTTATCTTACATTTGCTTTTGCTAGTAATCATGAAA
>OLON01001555.1_pt1 | contig 13012 bp, 8 predicted proteins | sample 1672691 | NCBI WGS metagenome assembly OLON01 (sample SAMEA3136714, study PRJEB25190) | human gut metagenome | biome: human gut; feature: human-associated habitat; material: faeces | place: Austria | collected 2013
TGCTGCATCGCAATGTTGAAAATTTCATCGGCTGCGACAGCAGCTACCGCACGGCCAGTATCGTTTTGTACGGTGCACCGTTTGATTCCACCACAAGCTACCGCCCCGGTGCGCGCTTTGGCCCCGCGGCCATGCGCCACGAAAGCTACGGTCTGGAAACTTACAGTCCCTATCAGGACAAGGACCTGACCGATGGGAATGTGTTTGACAGCGGCGACCTGGAGCTGTGCTTTGGTTCCAGCGAGAGTGCCCTTGTAGACATTGAGTCCCGCGCGGCGGAAATTCTGCGCGACGGAAAGCTGCCGCTGCTGCTGGGCGGCGAGCACCTTGTCACGTTGGGCGCGGTGCGCGCGGCGGTGCGCAAATATCCCGATTTGCATATCGTACATTTTGACGCCCACGCCGATCTGCGGGACGATTACCTCGGCGCGCAGCTGAGCCACGCCTGCGTGCTGCGCCGCTGCCATGATTTGGTCGGCGACGGGCGCATCCACCAGTTCTGTATCCGCAGCGGTGACCGGGAGGAATTTCAGTTCGCCGCGCGGCACACCGATATGCACAAGTTCGACTTTACCGGCCTGACCGAGCTGACCGACTGGCTGTGCCAGACCGATGTGCCTGTCTATCTGACCATTGATTTGGACTGCCTCGACCCGTCGGCCTTCCCCGGCACGGGCACGCCCGAGGCGGGCGGCGTCAGCTTTTTGCAGCTGCTTGGGGCCATCCGCACCGTGACGAAAGCGAACATCATTGGCGCGGACGTGAACGAGCTGGCACCCATGCTCGACCAAAGCGGCGTTTCCACGGCCACGGCCTGCAAGGTGCTGCGGGAATTGCTGCTGGCATTGGAAAAGTAAGCAGCCATCCCTGTAGGGAGCGGCGTCCTCGACGCCCCGCGGAGGGGACAAGACCCCTCCCTACCTTCTCAACCTTATCGGGGGAGAGGATGTAGGGGCGGATTTCCTATCCGCCCGGGAAAGCTGCCGCTGCCACAAACGGGCACGGGCGAACCATGTTCGCCCCTACAAAACATCCATACACATCATACAATAAAAAAATACAAAGGAGTTCCATCATGAGCAAAGTTCTTGTTATCGGCTGCGGCGGCGTGGCAAGCGTCGCCATCTCCAAGTGCTGCCAGGTCAGCGACGTCTTTACCGAGCTGTGCATCGCCAGCCGCACCAAATCCAAGTGCGACGCGCTGGCCGCCAAGCTGGCCCCCACCACCCGGACCAAAATCACCACCGCGCAGGTCGATGCCGACGACGTCCAGCAGCTGTGCGACCTCATCAACAGCTACAAGCCCGATCTCGTCATGAATATCGCCCTGCCGTATCAGGATCTGACCATCATGGACGCCTGCCTGGCCTGCGGCGTAAACTATATGGACACTGCCAACTACGAGCCGGAAAACACCGACGACCCCGCGTGGCGTGCCATCTACGAGAAGCGCTGCAAGGAGGCCGGCTTCTCCGCTTACTTTGACTACAGCTGGCAGTGGGCGTACAAGAAAAAGTTTGAGGACGCCGGCCTGACTGCGCTGCTGGGCTGCGGCTTTGACCCGGGCGTGACCCAGGCCTACTGCGCCTACGCCGCTAAGCATGAGTTCGACACCATCGACACCATCGACATCCTCGACTGCAACGGCGGCGATCACGGCTATGCATTCGCCACCAACTTCAACCCCGAGATCAACCTGCGCGAGGTCTCCGCCCCCGGCAGCTATATGGAGAACGGCAAGTGGGTCGAGATCCCGCCCATGAGTATCAAGCGCGAGTACAACTTTGACCAGGTCGGTCAGAAGGATATGTACCTGCTGCATCATGAGGAAATTGAATCTCTTGGCAAGAACCTGCCCGATGTCAAACGCATCCGCTTCTTCATGACCTTCGGACAGAGCTACCTTGACCACATGCGCTGCCTGGAGGATGTGGGCATGCTCTCCACCACGCCCATCAATTACAACGGTCAGGAGATCGTGCCCATCCAGTTCCTGAAAGCGCTGCTGCCCGACCCCGCCAGCCTCGGTCCCCGCACCAAGGGCAAGACGAACATCGGCTGCATCTTCACCGGCAAAAAGGACGGCAAGGACAAGACCTACTACATTTATAATGTGTGCGACCATCAGGAGTGCTACCGCGAGGTCGGCAGTCAGGCCATCAGCTACACCACCGGTGTGCCCGCGATGTGCGGTGCGCTGATGATGCTGACCGGCGAGTGGACCAAGCCCGGCGTCTACACGGTGGAGGAGTTCAACCCCGACCCGTTCCTCGACGCGCTGGACAAGTACGGCCTGCCCCGCAGCGAGAACCATGACCCGGTTCTCGTGGACTGATGGCGCAGCGCGACGCACGGCCGCCGTTTGCGGCCATCGACGGCGCAGTGCCGCCGGAATTTTCCGCCCTGCCCACGCCCTGCTACCTACTGGATGAAGCTGCCCTGACCCGCAACGCGGAGATTCTGGGCGGGCTGGCCCGTCGTACCGGGTGCAAGGTGCTGCTGGCGCAAAAGGCGTTCAGCAACTACGATTTGTACCCGCTGCTGGCGCCGCACCTCGCGGGCACCGAGGCCAGCGGCCTGTTTGAGGCGCGGCTCGGCGCGGAGGAAATGCCCGGCAAAGAAGTGCACGTTTTCTGCGCGGCCTACCGCGCAGATGAAATGGACGAACTACTGCGGTACGCCGACCATATCGTCTTCAACTCGCCCGCGCAGCTGGCAAAATTTGGCCCCGCGGCCAAGGCGGCGGGCAAAAGTGTGGGACTGCGCATCAATCCCGAGTGCTCGACCCAGGACGGCCACGCGATTTACGACCCCTGCGCCCCCGGCAGCCGTTTGGGCACGACCCGCGCCCAGTGGGACGCGGCAGCGGCAGAAAATTCTGCCCTGCCCGGGCTGTTGGACGGCCTGCACTTTCACACTTTATGTGAGCAGGACGCCGATGCGCTGGCCGTGACGCTGGACGCAGTGGCAGAGAAATTCGGCGATTTGCTGCCAAAAATGAAGTGGCTGAACTTCGGAGGCGGGCATCACATCACCCGCCCCGGCTACGACATGGCCACTTTGGAAAAGTGTATCCGCCGCGCCCGGAATGACTGGGGCGTGACGGTTTATCTGGAACCCGGCGAGGCCTGCGCCCTGAACGCAGGGTATCTCTTGACCCGCGTGCTGGACGTGGTGCAAAACGGCGATACGACGGTTGCCATCTTGGATGCCAGCGCCGCCTGCCATACACCGGACGTGATCGAGATGCCCTACCGCCCGCCGCTGCTGGGGGCAGGGGAACCCGGCGAAAAGCCCTGCACTGTGCGGTTGGCCGGGCCGACCTGCCTTGCGGGGGATGTCATCGGTGATTACAGCTTTGACGCTGTGCCTGCCGTGGGTGATCTGCTGGTGTTCGGCGATATGGCCATTTACACCACCTGCAAGAACAACACCTTCAACGGTATGCCCCTGCCCGGTATTTACGCCCGCAAGCGCGACGGCACTACGCGGAAAATCGTGACGTTCGGATATACAGATTTCAAATGTCGGCTGGGAAAATAAGCTGCGATACATGCAAAGCGCCCACCGGCAGGCCGTTGCTGCGCCGTATTATCTCGCATTTTCGCATATTTTGCCACAAAAGAAGCTGCTCACTCCGTAGGGAATGAGCAGCTTCTCACTTTTAAGCCTGCCTTCAGGGCTTTTCTTTCATTATGGGTCATCCGGCACCGACATTGGCTGACAGGCGGGGGTTATGCAGCGGTCACTTTTTTGCTTCGCTTGGATGGGGGACAGGGGGCATTTTCGTGAACAGCGCTTTCAGCGCCAGCGGCGTGGCGACGCTGGAAATCACGATCAAAAGGATGACCGCCGTAAAATAAACAGGCTCGACAACGCCGACCTCAAGGCCCTTCTGGGCCACGATCAAGGCGACCTCACCGCGGGTCATCATGCCGACACCGACTTTAAGAGAGTCTCCCCAGTTGAAACGGCAGGCTCTGGCCGCCAGTCCGCAGCCGATGATTTTTGCCAGCAGGGCAACGAGAACGAAGCAAACACTGAACAGCAGAATCTCCGGCGTCAGTCCGCTGATGTCGGTCTTTAAACCGATACTGACAAAGAAAATCGGCGCAAAAATCACATAGTTACTGATGTCGACCCGGCGCTCCACATAAGCGGCGTCGTGCAGCGTACAGAGAACGATACCGGCAATGTAAGCGCCGGTAATATCCGCAATGCCAAAGTATTTCTCGGCAATATAGGCCATTGCAAAGCAGAATGCAAGGCTGGCAATCGTTATGCGCTGCGTATGGGGATTGCGGGAATCCAGCCACTTCATGGCGCAGTGGAACACATAGCCAATACCAACGGCAACCAGAAAGAACAGCGCGGTCTGGACCAGCACGCCGCCGATGCCGGTGCCCTCACCGGAGCTGGCACCCAGCACACAGGTCAGCACGATAATGCCGATGACATCATCAATGACGGCAGCGCTGACAATGGTAGTGCCAAGGAAGCTCTTTAAGTGGCCCAACTCCTGCAGCGTTGCCACCGTGATGGACACGCTGGTTGCGGTCATAATCGTGCCGATAAACAATGCGCGGAAGAATTCCGGGCTGCCGATTGCCGAAAAGCCGTAGAATGCGCTGTAGAGCAGCGTACCGCCCATCAACGGCACAAGCACACCGATGCAGGCAATCAGCGTGGCAATAGGCCCGGCCCGCATCAGTTCTTTCAGGTTGGTGCCAAGTCCTGTGGAAAACATCAGCAGCACAACACCGATTTCAGCAAAAACGGAGATCGTGTCGTTGATCTGCACCAGATTGAGCAGACAAGGCCCAATCAGCAGACCGGCGAGAATTTCACCGACCACCTGCGGAGCCTTGCACTTGCGGGCAGCCAGGCCAAAAAACTTGGCGCTCAGAATAATAATTGCCAAATCACGGAAGATGGAATACATACATGTCATCTCTCTCAATTTACTGTAATCCATCCTTGTTATAGCACTTCTGTCAGATTTTTTCAATAGCTGAAACTGCCTTTTGGCGTTATCGTCGGATATTGTATAAATGTGGTAAACTGTAAGCCAAAAGCAAGGCAAAGCACTTGCAATAATGTCCGTAGTATGATAAAATTCCAATTCGGAAAAGTTATAATATGGTTTACTTCATGGCTTGCTGCGTCCGACAGGGTTCGGCGGCAAGCGGTATACAACCTATATAATAAGGAAGGGAAGCGCATGTTCCATTTTTCAAACGGGCATCACCACACAGGAAAAACGTCAATGAGCAGGGCAAAAGTGTATGGTCTGCTTATGGCTTTGGCTATGCTTTTTATGGTCGGTCTGTGTGCCTGTTCCGCACAGCCGCACTCTGCGGCAGAGACTGCGCCGCAGACGATTGTGGTCGGCATTGATGTGTTTGACCCTTACAGCTATCTGGACAGGAACGGGCAGTTTGCCGGCATCGACGTGGAACTGGCGACGGAAGCGTTTTCACGACTTGGCTATACGCCGGAATTCCGGACGATTTCATGGCCGGACAAAGACAACCTTCTCAGTGACGGAACGATCGACTGTATCTGGTCATGCTTCAGCATGAACGGGCGGGAAACCAAGTACCAATGGGCCGGTCCGTATATGTACAGCCGTCAGGTCGTGGCTGTTCGTGCGGACAGCGATATCCAGTCGCTGTCCGATCTGGCCGATAAGCGCATCGGCGTACAGGCAACCACAAAGGCGGAGTCGCTGTTTCTCGGCGAAATTTCCTCTTTGCTGCCCGAGGTCAAGCAAGTCAACAGCTTTGAGACGACAGAGGATATGTTTGCGGCACTGCGCAAAGGCTATGTAGATGCCGTCGCGGGCCATGAAGCACTGGTAGCCAAGTGGACAAATCTGGATGAAAGCAGTTACCGTGTGCTGGCAGAGAGTCCTTACAGTTCCGAACTTGGCGTTGCCTTCGCAAAGGACACCCATGAGGATTTGGCTGTGCAACTGACCCAAACTCTGGAAGATATGAAGCAGGACGGAACGATTGGCCGCGTTGCAGAAAAATTCGGACTTGATGCAGAGAAAACTGTGTGGGGGGAACAGGGAAAATGAATGAGAAAAAGCAGTCCGGCAAAAAAAGACTGTTTTTGCTTGTGTTAGTTGCGTTCGGCATTGTACTTTGGATCACATTCACGAATCTGAACCGAATTGCACTGCGTCATACATTGGATGAAACGATTGGTTTTGTAAAGATCCGCTTAGAGCAGTACGAGACTGATGCGGCCAACGACCGCGTGAAAAGCCTTGTCCGCCTGCTGGATAAAACGGTAAGCCTTGGCAACGAAATGACGCTGAAGGAGGGTTTCGGCACGCAGGACCTGGACTCTTTTGCAGAGGAACAGCGTCTGACCGGTGCGCTTGTATTAGATGAAAACCTGAATGTTGTCATGCAGACCACAAAGGGCGGCAACGCCATGCCGCTGTGGGAGAAGCTGATCGACAGCCCCTATGTACACAATATCGTTGACTATCCAAAAAAGACATACTCGACCCGTCTGGAAGAAAATGGGATACTCTATGATTTTGCCGCGGTGACACGCGCGGATGCACCCGGTATCCTGATTACCTATATACAGAAGGACAATGAGGATATTGGGGATTTGACGGTGGATTCCCTGTTGAAAGATTTTCCGTTGGAGCTTGGCGGCATCGCTACGATCACGGAGAACGGCAGGGTCATCAGCAGCAACAGCAGCAAACAGGTAAACAAGGCAATAGAGGACTGCCAGGAATTATATAACGGAACCTTCGATGCTGCGGAGGATGGCATTGTGCGCCTGAACGGCAATCAGGGCGTCTGGTACGGCAGCCGGGAAAATACCGAGAACTATGCGCTCTTTGTGTTTTTCCCGGCATCTCAGGTGTTCATGACGCGCAACATTGTCTGTGCATCCTATCTGGCCATAGCCGTAATGGTCTTTTTAATGGCACTGCTGTGGCAGACCAAAATGGAAAAAGACGCGCTGCGGCAGCACCAGAAACGTACCGGAATTATCACAGCGCTTGGCACGGCGTATATGTACATTTCACTGGTGGACTTGAAGAAAAACACCGTTGAAATCCTCAAGGACGCGTCCGATACAGTCAAGAAGCAGAAGCACTTTGCACTGAAACGATCCGTACAGCAGGAGCAAATCGAGAAAATTATCGCGGAGCCATACCGTGAGGAGTATCTCACCTTTGCGGACATGACGACAGTGGCCGAACGTCTGAAGGGTCACACCTCTTTGGCTCTTGCGTCTCAGACTGTCGATAGACAATGGATCCTTACGCTGATCACACCGCAGCGAAAAGACGCGGGCGGCAACGTAACAGCCGTGTTGGTTGCTACCCGCGACGCTACCGAGGAAAAGCGGCGGGAGCAAAAGCAGGAGGATGCCCTGCGCGATGCACTGGCGGCGGCGGAACACGCCAATAAGGCCAAGACGGTATTCCTGAACAGTATGTCGCACGATATTCGCACCCCGATGAATGCCATTATCGGGTTTACGGCCCTTGCCACGGCGCATATTGACAACATTGACCTTGCCAAAGAGTATCTGAAGAAAATCAGCGTATCGGGCCAGCATCTGCTCAGTCTGATCAACGATATTCTGGATATGAGCCGTATCGAAAGCGGCACGGTCAAACTGGACAACACAGAAGTCCACCTGCCCGATGTGCTGCACGACCTGCGCACGATCATTCAAGGCAATATCAGCGCCAAGCAGCTTGACCTTTACATCGACACGCAGGATGTGCACCACGAGGATATTATCACCGATAAGCTGCGCCTGAATCAGGTCCTGCTCAACATCGTGGGCAACGCTGTCAAGTTTACACCGGCGGGCGGTACCATCAATATCCGCGTTGAAGAAAAGCCGTCTGCCCGCAGTGGGTATGCGACCTTTGTTTTCAGCGTGAAAGATAACGGTATCGGTATGTCGAAGGACTTCCAGGCGCACGTTTTTGACTCTTTTTCACGGGAACAGACTGCGACAAGAAGCGGCATTCAGGGTACGGGCCTTGGCATGGCCATCTCGAAAAACATCGTAGATATGATGGGCGGAACCATCGCCGTCAAGAGCGAGCAGGGAAAGGGCAGCGAGTTTACGGTCACCCTGGACTGCAAGGTTTGTACGGAATCGGTGAAATATCCGCCGATTCCGGGCCTGAAAGGCACCCGTGCACTGGTTGTGGATGATGATGCACAGACCTGCATGAGCGTATGCAAAATGCTGCGGGAAATTGAGATGGAAGCCGACTGGACGACCTCCGGCAAGGAAGCCATCCTGCGCGCGAGGGAGGCGCACAATCAGGGTGCGGAGTTCAAGGTTTACATTATTGACTGGCTGATGCCGGATATGAACGGCATTGAGACGGTGCGCAGGATCCGCAAAGTAATCGAACCCGGCACGCCGATCATCATATTGACGGCCTACGATTGGGCCGACATTGAGGACGAGGCCCGGCAGGCCGGTGTCACGGCGTTTGTTTCCAAACCGCTGTTTATGTCGGAACTGCGCGATGCACTGACACACAAAGTGGTGTCGGGCAGGCAGCCCCTTCTGCCCAAGCACGGCGACTATACGGGCAAAAAGGTGCTGTTGGTCGAGGATAACGAACTGAACCGCGAGATTGCAACGGCCATTCTGGAAGAAGCCGGACTGAAAGTGGACGCCGTTGAGGACGGCACGGATGCCGTGGCCAGAATGAACGAGGCTGCGGAGGATGAGTATGATCTGATCCTGATGGATATTCAGATGCCCAAAATGGACGGATACACCGCCACCCGGGAGATCCGTACATTGAGCAGCAGTAAAAAGGCAAACATTCCCATTGTGGCCATGACAGCCAACGCTTTTGAGGAAGACCGCCAAAAAGCATTCAAAGCAGGGATGAATGCACATATTGCAAAACCGATTGATGTGAACATCCTGATGGGAACACTGGATAAAGTTTTCAAACAGAATTCGTGATCGCGTTTAAATAGCGTACAAAGGATCTGTACGGCAAAGTAAAAAGCATATACAGCTGCGTTTATGGCGAACGGCCTCTCGGCGGTTCGCAACGCGATGCTGTATATGCTTTTTTCATTGGTTTCTGCGGATCGTATCAGATGGCCATTGCGGATATGCGCAATCTGTCAGCCGCCCAGCTCCACCATGCGGCGGATACAGCGCCCGGCTCCCTGCATGACGTCCTGCGGCAGGGTGATTTCCTCGCCGCCGCTGCCCTGCAGGCAATGGTAAATGTCCATCAGGGTGGTCAGTTTCATGTTCATGCAGGTAAGCTGCACGGCCAGCGGATAGAACCGCTTTTCCGGGCAAGCATAGGAGAGGTGCTCCACGATGCTGTTTTCCGTGCCGATGATGAACTCTTTGGCATCGGACTTTTCTGCATAAGCCATAATGCCAGTGGTAGAGCCAACATAATCAGCCTGCTCCACGACCTCGGGGCGGCATTCGGGATGAACCAGAAGCAGCGCCTCTGGGTGGGCAACGCGGGCTTTGGCTACATCTGCTGCCGAACATACGATATGGCGCGGGCAGCCGCCGTGGTAAAAGGCAAACTGCTTTTCCGGCAGCTGCTTTGCTACATAGCCGCCCAAATTGGGATCTGGGATGAACAGAATCTTATCGTTTTTCAGCGCACTGCAAATTTTCAGCGCGCTGGAGGACGTCACACAGACATCGCAGGCCGTTTTCAGCTCCGAAGTTGTATTGATGTACGCCACCACGGCGTAGCCTGGGTACTGCTTTTTCAATTCCTGCAAGGTCGGCAGATCAAGCTGCTCGGCCATAGGGCAGCCCGCCATGGGGTTGGCCAGCCAGACAGTTTTCTCCGGGCTTAAAATTTTGCAGGTCTCGGCCATGAAGCGCACACCGCACATGATGACCCCGTCAGCGTTGGTTTTGCCCGCCTGCACGCTCAACCCGTAGGAATCGCCGGTGTAATCGGCGACTTCCAGCACAGGCTGGCTCTGGTAGGCATGGGCCAGGATGCAGATATTCTTTTCCCGTTTCAGGCGCAGGATCTCCTGCTGCAGTTCATGGACAGTCATAATTATGCCTCGTTTTCTTTCTAATGCTCCCACGGTTGCAGCGGAGCCAGAAAACCGTGCTCTTTCAGTTCTTTTTCGATCAGGCTCAGCCTGTCCGGGGTGGCTGCCTCCACCAGATGATAGTGGTAGCCGTCGGTGGCGGTGGACAGCACCGTGGAGGAACTGTCCTCAAACGATTGCAGAAATTCCCGCACGTCCTGCCGGGAACGGATGTCCATCTCAGCGGTGATACGGCCATAGACCCGGTGGCTGATGCTGATATTCTTGACCTGGCCGCCACAGTCCACAATCAGGTTCAGCTCCTGCCCGGTTCGGTCAGGTGTGTGGCGCACCTTGAACTCCCGTGTGCAGCCGGCAGGCTGATCAGGCTGCTCCAGCACATAGCCGCGTGCAGTGGAAATGATCCCGGGGTGTGATGCCCGTATGACCGCCAGATCCTGCACGATGACCTGACGGCTGACGCCGTAATGGGTAGCCAGCGTGCGGGCGGCAATAGGCGCTCCGGCATGGGCAAGCTGCTGCAAAATGGCGGCGCGGCGCTCTGCAGTGGTCATATCAGGCCTCCCCCTCGGTCAGGGGCCGCAGATGCTTCATGGAAAGATCCAGAATGGGGGCCGAATGGGTCAGGGCGCCGCTGGACACATAGTCAATGCCAATGTCCCGCAGACGGGCAATGTTTTCCCGCGTGACATTGCCGGAGCACTCGGTCTTGGCGCGGCCTGCAATCAAAGTCACAGCCTTGCGCATATCCTCGTCGCTCATGTTATCCAGCATGATGATGTCCGCATCGGCTTCCACGGCCTCTTTGACCTGTTCCAGCGTTTCAACCTCCACCTCGATCTTGCGGACGAAAGACGCATACTGCCGGGCCATCTTGACAGCCTTCGCCACGCCGCCGGCAGCGCCGATGTGGTTATCCTTCAGCAGAACGCCGTCGGACAGGCCGGTGCGGTGGTTGCTGCCGCCGCCAACGCGGACAGCGTACTTTTCAAAAATGCGGTTGTTGGGGCTGGTCTTACGGGTGTCCAGCAGGGTGATGCCGGTTCCCTCCAGCAGGGCAGACAACTGATGGGTATAGGTGGCAATGCCGCTCATTCGCTGCAGGTAGTTCAGCGCAACGCGCTCACCGGAAAGCAGGGCGCGTATATCGCCCGTAACAACGGCCAGCTTCTGGCCGGGCTGTACGGTATCGCCGTCCCGGCAGAAGAATTCCACTTTGGCGCCGGGGTCCAGCAGCGTAAAGACGCGGGCATAGACCGCCAGGCCGGCAACAATGCCGTCCTCCTTGGCAATCAGATCCACGGTGCCGGGGCAGGCGTGGGGCATGACGGCGTTTGTGGAAACGTCCTCCTCCGGAATATCCTCCCGCAGCGCTTGCAGCAGCAGCGGGTCTATATGCAGCAGCTGGGTGATCTCATTCATGGTTTTTACTCCTCTCAATAGCGGTCAGAACCTCCTGCCGATACGCGGCAAACAGCGGTTCCTGTTCACGGTATGGGGCCAAATCGGGCTTATCGCCTGTAAAGACAGGCGGTTCTCCGTATAGTATATCATCTGCCGCGCGCTGTGCAAAGACCAAAGATTCCAGCAGGGAATTGCTGGCCAGCCGATTGCGTCCATGCACACCGTTGCAGCAGGTCTCGCCGCAGGCATACAACCGGGGCAGTGCTGTGCGGCTGCTCAGGTCCGCCGTGATGCCGCCCATAAAATAATGCTGGGCCGGTACAACGGGGATCGGTTCATGGATGGGGTCGTACCCCTCCTCCTCGCAGCGCTCCAGAATGTTGGGGAAATGCTCACGGATAGCCGCCTCACCGATGGGGCGCATATCCTCCCACACACAGTCGGTGCTGTCCTTTTCCATCTGTGCGCGGATCGCTGCGCTCACCACGTCGCGGGGCTGCAATTCGTTGGTAAAGCGGTTCCCGTTTTTATCCAGCAGCAGCGCACCCTCCCCGCGAACCGATTCCGAAATCAGAAAGCGACGGCCTTTTCGGTGGCTGTACAAAGTCGTGGGGTGGATCTGGATATAGTCCAGATGCTCACAGGCAACGCCGTGACGCAGGGCCATGGCGATGGCATCCCCCGTGATGTGGGGGAAGTTGGTGGAGTTTTTATACAACCCGCCGATGCCGCCGCAGGCCAGCACCACCGCCCCTGCCCCGATGGCTCGCGGTTCGCCGTCCGGGCCGGCAGCAATGACACCGCCACAGGCCGAGGCATCGGCGAAGAAATCCAGCAGAGTCGTATGCTCGCGCAGTTCGATGTTCTCGCAGCGCAGGACCTCGTTCAGCAGGGTCTGGGTGATCTCGTGGCCGGTAATATCCTCATGGAACAGAATGCGCGGGCGGGAGTGCGCTCCCTCCCGGGTAAAGCGCAGAGCCCCGTGGTCATCCCGCGCAAAGCGGACGCCGCGGCGCACCAGATCCCGGATGATCGAGTTGGAGGAACGAATCATCAGGTCTACTGTGGCGGGGTTGTTCTCGTAATGGCCTGCCCGCATCGTATCATCAAAAAAGGAGCGGTAGTCTGCCTCGCCATGCTGCATGCAAATGCCGCCCTGCGCAAGGAAGGAGTCGCTCTCGTCCGCTTTCTGCTTTGTAAGCAGAAGAATGCGGTACCGTGCAGGCAGATTCAGGGCGCAGTAAAGACCCGCAGCGCCGGTGCCGACGATGACTACGTCAAAATAGTCATCCATATTAGCCATTTTCATGTGGTTTCCTCGGTTTCTTCTGTAATTCCAACTTTGACAGTATAGCACCGTTCATTACATGTGTCAAGACACGTGTAATGATATATAGTGACACCCCGCCATGCGCAATAAGCTTCGGCATAAAAAACAACAGGAACACTGCTGTACACTGCAATGTTCCTGTTGTTTTTATTAGGGCAATACCGCATAATTCTAAGTACCGATACGGCGAGCGAGGTGCGGCAGC
>OLON01001572.1_pt1 | contig 12930 bp, 10 predicted proteins | sample 1672691 | NCBI WGS metagenome assembly OLON01 (sample SAMEA3136714, study PRJEB25190) | human gut metagenome | biome: human gut; feature: human-associated habitat; material: faeces | place: Austria | collected 2013
TTGTGTTTGTGGATGATGAAAACAAGATAGCGCGTGTGACAAATTATGAGAAGCATGGAAAGCTGACGGAGGATTTTATTTAACAATAGAAAAATCAAGTCTGCTGTAGTATAATAATTTATCGGGTAAAATATCATGTATTTATGCGGGAGGTAAATATGTACACAGCAGACGAAAAGAGATACGACACAATGAGATATAACAGATGCGGCAGGAGCGGACTTAAGCTTCCTGTTGTATCGCTTGGTCTATGGCACAATTTCGGTGATTTTTCATCGTATGACAACATGAAGCAGATGTGCTTCACAGCCTTTGACCATGGCATCACTCACTTTGACCTGGCAAACAACTATGGTCCTGAATACGGCAGCGCAGAGAAGCACTTCGGGCTTATCCTGAAGGAGCATCTGTCAGCATACCGCGATGAGCTCATCATCAGCTCAAAGGCAGGCTATGATATGTGGAAGGGACCATACGGCAACTGGGGCAGCCGCAAGTATCTGATTGCAAGCCTTGATCAGAGCCTTAAGAGAATGGGACTCGACTATGTGGATATTTTCTATCATCACAGAATGGACCCTGAGACACCGCTTGAGGAAACAATGGGAGCACTCGACCAGATAGTAAAAAGCGGAAAAGCACTCTATGTCGGACTGTCAAATTATGACGGCGAGACCATGAAGAGAGCCTGCGAGATTCTTACTGATTTGAAATGTCCGTTTATCATCAATCAGAATTCATACAATATCTTCAACCGTACAATAGAGCAAAACGGCTTGAAGCAGGCAGCAAGAGAGTGTCAAAAGGGCATCATCTCCTTCAGCCCGCTCGCACAGGGCATGCTCACAGACCGTTACATAAACGGTATTCCGGAGGATAGCCGTATAAAGACAGACGGCCGCTTTTTAAATCAGGAAAAGCTCACTCCACACATCGAGCAGATTAAGAAGCTAAACGATATAGCCGCAAAACGTGGTGAGACACTAGCACAGATGGCTCTTAAGTGGGTGGTAAAGGATGATGACGTGACAAGCGTGCTTGTCGGCGCCTCAAAGCCACAGCAGATTCTTGAAAACTTAAAGGTTATGGAGGGCACTGGCTTCTCTGAGGAAGAGCTTAGGATGATTGATGAGATTGTGGGAGTGTAAAGATGAATCTGGTGATATAAATGGAATATATTGCGCATATAGAAGAAGAAAGAAAGCAAAGGCTTATTGATCATTTGGATGGAACTGCCAAATTAGCCGGAAAATTTGCAGAATCATTTGGAAAATATGAGTGGGGATATTGCATAGGTATGTTACATGATCTAGGTAAGTATTCCAAAGAATTTCAACATAAAATACAGTTTAATACGAATGACAGAGTAGACCATTCTACTGCTGGAATGAGATTATGTAATGAAAAAGGTGGATATTATTCTATATTACAATATGCTATTGCAGGACATCATTCTGGACTAATGGATTACTATAAGCTTGAAGAACGATATAGAAAATCAATATGTGATTATCAGGCATATAGACAGGAGGTAGAAATTCCACAAATAAAAAGTGATCCTTTTGAGAGCTGTAAAACACAAAATCCTCATTTTTCAATGGGGATTTTTATGAGGATGTTATATTCATGTCTTGTTGATGCGGACTTTCTTGAAACAGAAAGTTTTATGAAGAATAACCATGTGGAACGAACATCGGGTGAAGAAATGGCATCTTTATTAGCAAGACTGGAAAGACATATTGGTTCATGGTTAGAAAATGATGATCTTAATTCGATAAACGGTAGAAGAACTGAGATATTAAAAGCCTGTCTGATAGCAGGTGAGAATGATAGGGGATTGTTTCACCTGACTGTTCCAACAGGTGGTGGAAAAACAATTGCCTCATTGGCATTTGCGTTAAAGCATGCAGTTAGGCATCAAATGGAGCATATTATATATGTTATTCCATATACTAGCATTATAGAACAGAATGCTCAGGTGTTTCGTGAAATACTTGGGCAGGATAATGTTCTTGAGAATCATTGTAATGTCGATTATGGGGATTCTGAAGAATTAAAACCGATGCAGCTTGCCAGCGAAAACTGGGATAAACCTGTAATTGTCACGACTAATGTTCAATTTTTTGAATCATTATTCGCAAGCAGGTCATCTAAGTGTAGGAAAATTCATAATATTGCGAATTCTGTGGTTATATTTGATGAGGCACAAATGTTGCCATTGGAATATTTGAAACCATGCATTGCCATGATGGAAAATTTAATGGATTTCTATAGGACAAGTATTGTTTTATGTACGGCAACACAACCGGCCTTAGACAGTATATTTGATCAACACAGACGGTATATTGAATTATGCCCGAATATAAATGAGCAGTTTAAATTTTTTAAAAGAGTTATATACGAAAATCTTGGGATAATCGAATTTGATACTTTAATTGAAAGATTGAAGACTGAAAAAAGAGCACTGTGTATTGTTAATACAAAAAAATGTGCACAGCAGCTTTACGAACAGTTAAGTGGTGATGGTGTGTATCATTTATCAACAAGTATGTATCCTAAGCATCGTAAAAAGATACTTGCACAGATTAAAGAAAGAATGAGTGATAAATCAAAATCATGTGTGCTTATTTCAACAAGTTTGGTAGAGGTGGGAGTAGATCTTGATTTTAATTCAGTATATCGTCAAGTAGCAGGAGTAGATTCGGTAATACAGGCAGCAGGTAGATGCAACCGAGAAGGAATTGAGAAAAAAGAAAACAGTAAAGTTTATATTTTTGATATAAATGGAATGAAAACAGTGCCGGGACAAAGTCTGCAAAGCTCAATCACTAAAGGGTTATTGCAAGATTATCATGATATTTCTAATCTTGAATGCATTACAGAATATTTCAAAAGGCTATATCATTTTAGAGAAAATGATTTGGATAAAAAGAATATTATAGGCGAATTCAAGGATTGGAAATATAATTTTGAGACGGTATCAGAAAAATTTCATTTGATTGAGGAAAATACAAGAATTGTATTTATTCCGATAGAGCAGGAAGCTAAGGATTTATTATTTGAAATAAAAAATCAGGGTTATGGAAAAGCCAGAATGAGAAAGGCATCCCAGTACTGTGTTCAGATATATAATCAGCTTTTTGATACTTTGTATGGTGCTGGTATAATTAAGGAAATAACATCGGATATAGAGAATTTTTATGAATTGGTAGATGAAGAAATGTATACAGATGACAAGGGATTAAATTTGTCTGTGGAATCTGGAATGGATTTATATCTGTAATTTAAATGGCTGTGTGAATTATAAACACAGCCATTTATTTGCATTATTAAAAATATTATTATTTCAATCCACAGGATTAGCCTGACAAATGTAATTGTACAATATGAATTGAATTATTTCAATAAAATTTTAAATAAAAATTGAAAAGTGTTGATTAGTAATGTTTGAAGTAGTATTATTTAAAACATAAGAAGATAATGTACGTGAAATAAATTAGATAAAGGAGTAGGGTGATGATTTTATATCATGGAAGTAAAGAAATAGTAGAATTTCCTGAAATTAGAACAGCTCGTTATAACAAGGATTTTTATTTTGGGTTTTATTGCACACAGATGCCAGAGCAGGCAGTGAGATGGGCAACGAGATATGGAACGCGAGGCTATTTGAATAAATATGAATATACTGAAAATTCAAAGCTTAAGTATCTTGTATTTGAAAAAATGACAGAAGAATGGCTTGATTTTATTGTTGATTGCAGAAGAGGAATAGCGCACTCGTATGATATTGTTGAAGGACCTATGGCTGATGATACAATATATAATTATATACAGAATTATATTGATGGAAAGATAAGCAGAGCAGCTTTTTGGGAACTGGCGAAGTTTAATCATCCGACTCATCAAATAAGTTTTCATACGGTAAGTGCGCTTAGTACTTTGAGATATGTTGGAAATGAGGTTGTTTATGGCGGTTAAAAATAATAATAATCTATTCTATACATGCAGTCTGATTGAATATATTGGCAGGCAGATTAAAAGGAAACGTTATGAGGTGGTTGATTTACTGACAAAAGAACGGATTAAACGTATATATAAATATGCAGATATTCTCCATTGCGAACCAATTGAAAAAGTTGCAGATGAGTTTATTACGGAATGCAGTATGAATAATGGAAATTATGATAATATACATGATTGTAAATATAGGATTCCGGATTACTGGGATATTGGCGAAGTATATGAGAGATTGATAGAGGATTGTTTTAGTGATGATGAGATACTTCATGGTATATGGAAAGTGTATCATTCGTGGATAAGTGACAAGATATCAAATTATAATACCGATTTTTATTATCAGCCACGAGACTACATTGCAGCTTGTTATGAGGAAGGAGATGTCCTGTAAATGGGAGTAGGTGTAAGAGTTAAGGTATGGGGAGATTATGCATTATTCTCACGACCGGAAATGAAGGTTGAGAGATGCTCATATGATGTTATGACTCCATCGGCAGCAAGGGGAATACTTGAGGCGATATATTGGCATCCGGGATTGAGTTGGGTGATTGATAAAATCTATGTGAAAAATCCAATCAGATTTACCAGTGTCAGAAGAAATGAGATAAAAAGTAAAGCTTCCGCAAATAATATATTACAGGTATATAATGGTGCGGATAAGCCTTTGTACATAAGTACAAAGGATGATATTGTACAGAGGGCATCTCTTATTTTGAAGGATGTGTCTTATGTTATAGAGGCACATTTTGAGATGACGGAAAAAGCAAATAATACAGATAATCCCGGGAAATTTAAGGATATTATGATGAGAAGACTTAAGCGTGGGGAATGTCATCATATGCCATATTTTGGCTGTCGTGAGTTTCCGGCAAATTTTTGCCTTTGTGAAGAGAAAGATATACATACATTTTATGATAATATTCCGGAGAAAGATTTGGGATTTATGCTATATGATATGGATTATAGTGATTGTGAAAGAGGCAATATCAGTCCAATGTTTTTTAGAGCAGTGATGAAGCGTGGAGTAATAGATTTAAGGGACTGTGAGGTGATAAGATGATCTTACAGGCATTAGTGAAAGAATATGAGAATCTTGCAGAGAATAATCTGGTGCCGAAGAGAGGCTGGTGTCAGGCCAAGGTTTCTTATGCAATAGATTTAAATCCTAATGGGAAAATCAAAGAAATTTATCCACTAAAAACAGAACAGACTAGTGGAAAAAAGAAGGTTTTTCTTCCGGTTGCGAAGAGTGTTCCTGAAATGGTTACACGTTCATCGGGCGTGGCAGCTAATTTTCTCTGTGATAATGTAAAATACATGCTAGGGATTGATCAAAATGGAACAAATGCAAGGGTGCAGGAGTGTTTTCAGGCAGCGAAGGAAAAACATTTAGCGTTGTTAAAGAATGTTGATGAGCCTATGGCAAATGCAATTTGTAATTTTTTTAATTTATGGGATCCAGAGACGGCTTATGATAATGCATGTGTGAGAGAAAAATCAGATGAATTAAATGAGGGTGGTAATGTCATCTTTTGTATGGGAAATGATTTCGCACAGGATAATGATACAATTAAAAAAATTTGGGACAACTATGTTGTACATCAGACAGAAAATACCAATGATGGTATTTGTCTTGCAACTGGTGAAAAAACGGAGATAGCAAGAATTCATCGTGGAATAAAAGGTGTTCCAGGAGCACAGACAAGTGGAGCTGCTTTGGTTTCGTTTAATGCACCGGCATTTGAATCTTATGGCAAGGAACAGAGCTATAATGCACCTGTAGGAAAAAATGCGGAGTTTGCATATACAACTGCATTGAATTATTTGTTGAGTAATAGGGATAAGATATTTCAATTAGGTGATTCCATGGTGGTTTATTGGGCTGAAAATGGCATGGAAGAATATCAGAAAACATTTAGTTTTGTTATGAATCCTCATGTAGATAATGAGGAACAGCTTCAAAGAATATTTGACAGCTTGAAAAAATCAAGATATGTGGATGTAGATAATGTTAAGATGGACTTTGAGCAGTCATTTTATATTTTATGCCTTGCACCGAATGCTGCGAGGTTATCTGTTCGTTTCTTTTATCAAAACACATTTGGTGATATTTTAAAAAATATAAAAGAACATTATAAACGGTTGGATATTGTGAAACCATTGTGGGTGGAAAAGAAATATCTGAGCGTATATGAATTGTTAAGAGAGACTGTCAATCCTAATTCAAAGGATAAGACTCCAATCCCTAATATGTCTGCAATGGTACTTCAAAGTATTTTATCGGGAAACAGATATCCTGCAAGTCTTTATACAGACACTGTTATCAGAATACGATCTGAGCAGGGAAATGTTACATGGGGACGAGCTTCAATTATCAAGGCTTATTTAATAAAAAATTATTCATGGAAGGAAGGAGAAAACTACATGGGATTAGAAGAAACATGCAATGACACTGCATACGTATTGGGAAGATTATTTTCAGTCTTGGAGTCAATCCAAAAGGAGGCGAATCAGGGAATAAATGCTACAATTAAAGACAGGTATTTTAATTCAGCATGTGCTACGCCTGCATCTGTTTTTCCAATTTTATTTAAATTAGAAAATAGTCATATAAAAAAACTTGAGCGTGAAAAAGGTAGCGGTTCTAAGATTTTTTATGAAAAAATAATAGGAAACCTTATGGAAAAATTAGTATTATTTCCACGGAGTTTGTCTTTAGAAGAACAAGGAAAATTCATGTTGGGATATTATCATCAGACACAAAAGAAGTATGAAAAAAAGGAGAACAAATAAATGGGAGAGGTTATTAAAAACAGATATGAGTTTGTTGTTTTATTTGATGTGGAAAATGGAAATCCTAACGGGGATCCTGATGCTGGCAATATGCCAAGAATTGATCCGGAAAGTGGCTTAGGAATTGTAACTGATGTATGTTTAAAACGTAAGATCCGAAATTACATAGAGACTGTGAAGGAGGACGAAGATGGATATAAAATTTATATCAAGGAGAATGTTCCTCTTAACAGAAGTGACAGGGAGGCATGCAAAAGTCTTGGTATAAATGATGATGAAGATAAAAAGGTTACAGAAGCATTAAAAAAACTAAAAAAGTCAGATAAGGATGCAGATATAAAATTAAGGGATTATATGTGCAGAAATTTTTATGATATTCGTGCATTTGGTGCTGTAATGACAACTTTTGTTAAAGCTTCATTGAATTGTGGGCAGGTAAGAGGTCCTGTACAGCTTGGATTTGCAAGAAGTATTGATCCTGTTATTAGTCAGGAGGTAACTATTACGAGAGTTGCCATTACAACAGAAAAAGATGCTGAGAATAAGAGTAACGAGATGGGAAGAAAGAGTATTGTTCCATATGGCTTGTATCGTGTAGAAGGTTATATTTCAGCAAATCTTGCAAGAAAAGTTACTGGATTTTCTGAGGAGGATCTAGAATTGTTATGGGATGCAGTAATAAATATGTTTGAAAATGACCATTCTGCTGCAAGAGGAAAGATGGCAGTTCGTGAGCTTATTGTTTTTAAACATAGTAAAGAGCTTGGTGACTGTCCTGCTTATAAATTATTTGATGCAGTTAAAGTACAGAAAAATGATGATATACAATATCCAAGAAAATATCAGGATTATACAGTTACTATTAATGATGATGAGATACCGGATACGGTAGAAGTGAAAAGGATGATTTAATGGAATATTCTCAAGATGATTATCTGATGATTTCTGGAATACAGCATTTTAAATTTTGCAGAAGACAATGGGCGCTTATTCATGTTGAGCAGCAGTGGGCTGAAAATGAACATACTGTTATTGGCGAACTTATGCATAAAAAAGCGCATGATCCATATCTGACAGAAAAGAGAAAAGATATTCTGGTTGTCAGAGATCTTCCTGTATCCTCAAGAAGCATGGGTGTGAGTGGGGAGTGTGATATTGTTGAATTTCACAAATGTGAAGATGGAGTGAAGCTCTATGGACATCGTGGAACATATTCATTATATCCAATTGAGTACAAAAAGGGGAAACCCAAAGAGTCAAACGAAGATGAACTTCAGTTAATAGCGCAGGCTATGTGTCTGGAAGAAATGTTTTCAACAAAAATAACGGAGGGTGCTATATTTTATGGTGAGACAAGAAGACGCAAACCGATAGTGTTTACAGATGAACTTCGGGATGAAGTGAAAAAAATATTTGGAGAAATGCATGATTATTATGATCGAAATTATACACCTAAGGTCAAAACGTCGAAAAGGTGTGTATCTTGCTCTTTAAAAGATATTTGTATGCCAAAGATTGATAAAAGTGGTTCGGTGAAATCGTATATCAATAAGATGCTGGGGGAAACGTTATGAAGAAATTATTGAATACATTGTATGTTACATCGGAAAATAGTTATCTGGGGTTGGATGGAGAAAATGTTGTTGTATATGATGATAAAAATGAAATAGGCAGATTACCTTTACACAATCTCGAAGCAATAATTTCATTTGGATATAGAGGAACAAGTCCGGCATTAATGGGAGCTTGTGCGGATAGAAATATTTCTCTTTGTTATCTGACACCACAGGGAAAATTTCTTGCAAGAGTTTCAGGCAAAGTTAAGGGGAATGTCGTGCTAAGGAAACAACAATTCCAAAGCAGTAGTGAAGATATAAAGTGCCTGGAAATCGCAAAAAACTGTATTCTTGGAAAAGTGTATAATTCAAGATGGGTTCTAGAAAGAGCAATTAGAGATCATTCAATGCAGATAGATGTGGATAAGGTAAAAAAAGCATCTATAAAACTGAAAGAATTTCTTGATTATATCCAAAATTCACAGTCTATGAATCAGTTAAGAGGATATGAAGGTGAAGCAGCAAGTATATATTTTGGCGTATTTGATGAGTTGATTTTACAACAAAAGAAAGATTTTTTCTTTCAAGGGAGAAATCGGCGTCCGCCTCTTGATAATGTAAATGCAATGTTGTCGTTTACGTATACATTGCTTACAACTCAAATTACATCAGCGCTAGAGGTTGTAGGGTTAGATCCCTATGTTGGTTACATGCACACGGAACGTCCCGGTAGAGTATCACTTTCATTAGATCTTATAGAAGAATTGCGAGCAGTCATGGCTGATAGATTTGTTTTATCATTGATTAATAAAAAGATTGTAAATGGCAAGAGTTTTACAAAAAAAGAAAACGGTGCTGTATTGATGGATACAGATATTCGTAAAAAATTACTATCAGAATGGCAAAACAAGAAAAAGGAGATTATTACACACCCATATCTTAATGAAAAGGTGGAATGGGGAATGGTTCCATTTGTACAGGCAATGCTGTTGGCAAGATATTTAAGGGGAGATTTGGATGAGTACCCTGTATTTTTATGGAAATGAGGTGATGGCGTGCTTGTATTGATTACATATGATGTGAATACTGAAACTGCTGAAGGAAAAACCAGGTTGAGAAAAGTAGCTAAACAATGTGTAAATTATGGGCGAAGAGTTCAGAATTCTGTGTTTGAATGTATACTAGATAATGCTCAATGTGTGATGCTAAAGGCCATATTAACGGATCTTATTGATAAAGATGTGGATAGTCTCAGATTCTATTATTTAGGAAATCGTTATCAGACGAAGATAGAACATGTTGGTGTTGACCGTGGGATTCCTGCTGATCAGACATTGATATTATAAAATGTGGTGCGAAAGATAAGTAAACATGAATGTACCGGTTGTCTCGCACCTGAAATTACTTGTAAATTTGTACAATAAAATGAATAATAGGTTTTTGGTTTTACTTGTTATTTATCTTATTATATATTTATTGTCGGTATTGTATAAAAATAAACAAATTTTTTGTGCAATATTGCTGTCGCTCCTCTCGTGGGAGCGTGGATTGAAATCCGACTAGGGCAAGTAACTAAATAAGGATTTAAGGTCGCTCCTCTCGTGGGAGCGTGGATTGAAATCAAAACAGGATTTAACAGAGATATATGCTAAGAGTCGCTCCTCTCGTGGGAGCGTGGATTGAAATGTTATACCTTGACGATACAGCCAAATCGTTAAAGTCGCTCCTCTCGTGGGAGCGTGGATTGAAATCTCTATAGGTTCCGGTGCATCAAGTATCTCATCGTCGCTCCTCTCGTGGGAGCGTGGATTGAAATCAATGAAGGCTTTGTCATCTGCTGATGTACAGGCAGTCGCTCCTCTCGTGGGAGCGTGGATTGAAATATGGTAACTATGATTCCATAGGTATTACTTTAATTCAGTCGCTCCTCTCGTGGGAGCGTGGATTGAAATTCTGCGTTATCAACAGCCCCACTGTGATTCTTATCGTCGCTCCTCTCGTGGGAGCGTGGATTGAAATGCTGATGCCACCAAATGAGCCTCGCTTGGGAAGAAAGTCGCTCCTCTCGTGGGAGCGTGGATTGAAATTTCTCAATCTCTGCTATGACTTTCATGTTATCTCGTCGCTCCTCTCGTGGGAGCGTGGATTGAAATATATACACCCCTAGGGCACCCAATGCGCGCGCCAGTCGCTCCTCTCGTGGGAGCGTGGATTGAAATATCAATAAAAATTTTTTTACCACTGGGGGTATGGTCGCTCCTCTCGTGGGAGCGTGGATTGAAATAACAACATTACAGCACTGCGATATAGAAGCATTGGTCGCTCCTCTCGTGGGAGCGTGGATTGAAATTAAGTTCTGCGATTGTTAATTTTCTCATGGTTTGTCGCTCCTCTCGTGGGAGCGTGGATTGAAATATTAAATGGAAAGATATATTACAGGGAAAACTCAGTCGCTCCTCTCGTGGGAGCGTGGATTGAAATTCTGCAGGAGTTTCGTTCGGCTCGTCGAAATACTGTCGCTCCTCTCGTGGGAGCGTGGATTGAAATTGCCTGTTTCTCACGTTGTAGGATTGCTTTTTTCGTCGCTCCTCTCGTGGGAGCGTGGATTGAAATATACACATATCATATATATATATATCTAATACATGTCGCTCCTCTCGTGGGAGTGTGAATTGAAATATCAGCATATGAATCTATACACAATCATAATATGCTGCGTTATTGTAGAATTAGTAGTTAAGTCTATTTTTATAGCAATAACGTTGCTTATCAATAATACAATAGATAAATATTGTTGCAAACCAGTAAATAGCAGGTATAATATAGAGTAACATATTAACAGGGAGGCATATTCATTGGGCATTTACGTTAATCCGACAGGAAGATCGTTTGAGCTTGCGATAAATTCAGAGATTTTTGTTGACAAAAGCGGTCTGATTAAAGAAACGAATAAGTGTATAAATACATTACAAAGGTATATGTGTGTAAGCCGTCCAAGGCGATTCGGAAAGTCAATGGCCATGGATATGCTTTCAGCATATTATGGTCGAAAGACTGATGCAGAAAATTTATTTAAAGGCCTTAAAATAAGTCATGATGAGTCGTATGACAGACATATTAACAAGTATGATGTACTCAAAATTAATATGCAGGACTTTTTGAGTGTTACACACAGTGTTGATGATATGCTTAAAATGTTGTGCGAATACATTACGGATGATTTTTCAATAGAGTGTAAGGATATTATTTTTCGGGACAAGTCAAATATTGTGAGAGTAATGCAGGATGTTTTTATGTCTACAGGCAGGCCGTTTGTGATTCTTATTGATGAATGGGATTGTCTGTTTAGAGAATTTACGCAGGATAAAGAAGCGCAGAAGAAATACCTTGATTTTTTGAGAGGCTGGCTTAAGGATAAAGACTATATAGCGCTTGCATACATGACAGGTATACTGCCGATTAAAAAATATGGTTCACATTCTGCTCTTAATATGTTCACGGAATATTCCATGACAGATATGGGAGCTTTGGCAGAGTACTTTGGCTTTACAGATGATGAGGTCAGAGAATTGTGTGACAGATATGATATGGACTTTGAAGAGGCAAGGGCATGGTACAATGGATATAAGCTCGTATCCCATAGCAAATATGGAGTAAAGAAATATGCGATGTACAGTCCGAAGTCTGTAGTAGAAGCCATGCTAAAGCATAAATTTGGTACTTATTGGAATCAGACTGAAACTTACGAGGCTCTCAAGGTTTATATTCAAATGAATATGGATGGTCTAAAAGATGCCGTGATTAAAATGCTTGCCGGTGAAAGTGAGAAAATAAATACAGGCACATTTGAAAATGACATGACATCATTTGCCACAAAGGATGATGTGCTTACACTTTTAGTACATCTTGGCTACCTGACATATGATAGTGAGACGGAAGAGGTTTCAATTCCAAATCGAGAGGTGTCAAAGGAATATCTTAATGCAATTAGTACAATGGATTGGGATGAAGTATCAAAATCAATAAAAGCATCACAAAAATTGCTTGAGAGTTTGTGGAATATGAATGGTGCTGCGGTTGCTGACGGAATTGATAAGGCACATAATGAGATATCTATTTTACGGTATAATGATGAGAATTCTTTAAGCTGTACAATTAATTTGGCATTTTATTCGGCCAGGGAGTATTACTCAATAGTTCGTGAATTACCAACAGGAAAAGGCTTTGCTGATGTATGCTTTATTCCAAGAGTGAGTCATTTGGATAAGCCGGCAGTTGTTATTGAATTGAAATATGATAAGAATGTTGATGGCGCCATTTCACAGATAAAGTCGAGACAGTATGTGGAAGCCTTGAAGGATTATAAGGGTAATTTGCTTCTTGTTGGAATAAATTACGATAAAAAGACAAAAGAACATCAATGTGTGATTGAAAAATGGAAGCTGTAAAGGTGAAATTAGCAGGGAGTATAGCAGCAATTAATGCTATACTCCCTGCTATTATATTTTAGGTTGCAAGAATTTAGTTTATGCTATAAAATATTTATAACTGTATGCAGATATTT
>OLON01001588.1_pt1 | contig 12842 bp, 9 predicted proteins | sample 1672691 | NCBI WGS metagenome assembly OLON01 (sample SAMEA3136714, study PRJEB25190) | human gut metagenome | biome: human gut; feature: human-associated habitat; material: faeces | place: Austria | collected 2013
CAATTCATCTCCCACCTGTAGAGGAAGGAGAATTCTTGCTAACTTTTGTTAAAAACATCGAGTGTTTCAAAAACAGTAGACATTCCTACTTTCAAATGCTATAATAGCATCGATTACAGCTACATTAAGAACAATAATAAATACATTTTTTAAGGAGTGAGACTATGTTTATTACAGATGATATCCGTTATGTTGGTGTTAACGACCACAACATTGATTTATTTGAAGGACAGTATGTCGTAGAAAACGGCATGGCTTACAATTCATATGTGATCATGGACGAGCAGATTGCGGTCATGGATACTGTAGACGGCAATTTTACAGATGAATGGCTGAAGAATATTTCAGACGTCATCGGTGACAGAAAGCCATCTTATCTGATTGTTCAGCATATGGAGCCTGACCACTCTGCCAACATTGCCAACTTTCTGGATCTTTACAAGGATGCCAAAGTTGTCGCTACAGCCAAGGCTTTTGTGATGATGAAGCAATTCTTTGGCACAGACTACCCGGAGAGACAGATTGTTGTCAAGGAAGGCGATACGCTTTCTCTTGGTACACACACACTGACATTTGTTCTTGCACCAATGGTTCACTGGCCGGAAGTTATGGTGACCTACGACAGCAAGGATAAGGTTCTTTTCTCAGCAGATGCCTTCGGCAAGTTCGGTGCCCTTGATGTCGAAGAAGACTGGACATGCGAAGCCCGCCGTTACTATTTTGGTATCGTCGGCAAATACGGTGTTCAGGCTCAGGCGCTCCTGAAGAAGGCAGCCGGTCTTGATATCCAGACCATCTGTGCACTCCATGGCCCAATCCTCAAAGAGAATCTTGGCTATTATCTTGATCTCTACAATACATGGTCCAGCTACGGTGTTGAGAGCGAAGGCGTTGTCATCGCTTACACATCTGTTTACGGCAATACTAAGAAAGCCGTTGAGCTCCTTGCAGATAAACTGACTGCCCTTGGATGCCCGAAAGTCACAGTTACTGACCTTGCCCGTGATGACATGGCCGAAGCTGTCGAAGATGCTTTCCGCTACGGCAAGCTCGTTCTGGCTACAACCACTTACAATGGTGATATCTTCCCATTCATGAAGACATTCATCGAACACCTGACAGAACGCGGCTACAGAAACAGAACGATCGGTCTCATTGAGAACGGCTCATGGGCACCTACCGCAGCCAAAACCATGCTGAAAATGTTTGAAGGCAGCAAGAATCTGACATTTACAGACACAACAGTCACCATCAAATCCGCTGTCAACACTGAGAATGAAGCACAGATTGCGGCACTGGCTGAAGAACTCTGCAAATAAAACTCATAGATGCCATAGATATCCTGCATAGCAATTCCGGGATATCTATGGCATCCTCTATCTACCCATTATTTTTACTACAAAGGTGTAACTTTATGATTCAACTTAATCCACGCGTCAACAATCCGGCAGTTGGCACATTTTATGTGTTGCTTTCTGCCATTTTTTTCAGCCTTGGCGGCTTTATGATCAAAATCGTTCCATGGCAGTCTCTGTCTGTCAGCGGCGTACGAAGCATCTTCGCCCTGATCACACTGCTGCTCTACATGAAGCTGATCCATCATCCTTTTCGGCTGAACCCATCCGTTATTTTCGGCGGCATCTGCTCAGCTTCCATGAGCATCACATTTGTCTGTGCCACCAAAATGACATCCGCCGCCAATGCCATCATCCTGCAATTCACACATCCGGTTTTTCTGATTCTTATCCTCTGGATCTTCTATCATAAACGGCCGGATAAAAGGGCTATCCTTACATGCATCATTGCATTAATCGGTATTGTATGCTTTTTCTTTGATAAGATCACCTCTGGCGGCATGCTCGGCAATCTTCTTGCCATTATCTCCGGCCTGTCCTATGCCATTATGTTTCAGATGAAGAAAATGAAAGGCGGCGATTTCGAATCTTCCCTTGTCATCAGCTATATTCTGGCCTTCATCATCGGCCTTCCGACTGCTGTGCACGAAACCATCCATACACCATCCATATGGCTGGTGATCGTACTTCTTGGCACTGTACAGACCGGTCTGGCCACCATCTGTCTGTCCCGGGGACTGGATGCCGTTTCTCCGGTAACAGCTGCATTGACCTCAGGCATTGAACCGATTCTCAACCCGGTATTGGCGGCCATTATCTGCGGCGAAACCATCGGACCTATGTCCATTGCAGGCGGCATTCTTGTCATCGGTTCCGTGCTGGCCTACAGCCTCAGCCAGATTAAACGTCCTGTCTCTGCCGGTTAACATTCAAAAACCAGGCACCGATTTGGAGCAATTTTGAATTCGCAGCTGATATATGTCGCATCGTGTACAATCAAACACAGTAAAAAAGAGTGAGCCTCAGCACACTCTTTTTTTGTAAATGTAAACAAAATAAATGATTTCTGCAATGGCTGTGATCCCCCATGAAAATATATAAAGGGAATACAGGGATAATATGGTATGAAAATACGCAAAAACTGTATAAATCCAGACAACTCTGAATACGCAGGAACCTATGATAACGATCACCATCGGTATCATACTCTTTCCCAAAGCTCTGGAAGCCATGATGGTACAGTCCATAAAAGCAGAAAATCCATAGCAGACACCCATAATGGACAATCGGATCATCCCCGCCTCAATGACATCTGCATCTGTCGAGAACAATGAGAGGAATTGATGGCCAAATAAAACAAGTCCCAATCCCATGATCATACCGATACCAAAGGAATATGCCAGGCTGATGAGATAGCTGTTCCTGACACGCTTCCTGTTGCCGGCACCGAAATTCTGTCCCATAAAACTACCGCAGGCCGTATAGAAGGCCGTCATCACATCATACACCAACGCATCGGCATTGGCCGCAGCCGCATTGCCGGCCACCATGGTGGCATCAAAGGAATTCCCCCCCGCCTGTACAAACAGATTCGCGATCTGGAAGATCGCATTCTGAAGTCCTGCCGGAATACCGATTCTGATAATATTCACAGTCTTGTTTCTGTTCAGACGCAGCTCCGATCGGTGCAGTCCATAAATATCCCCGCTTCTGAAAAGTGCAACGCTGATCATCGCAGCCGACAAATACTGTGAAATAATACTGGACACAGCCACGCCGGCCACATCCATCTTACAGACGATCACAAAAAAGAGATTCAAAATAATATTCACAACGCCCGCCATGGAAAGATACTTCAGCGGTCGTTTCGTATCCCCCGCCGCACTGAAAACGGCATTACCAAAATTATATACAGCCAGCGCCGGCATCCCCAGAAAATAAATCCGTATATACAGCACCGCCCCATCGATCAATTCCGGCTTCGTGTTCAAGAGTTCCAGAACACCTTTTGAAAATATTGCTCCAATAAGCAGCAGGGTCAATCCTGTCAGAATACTGAACAGGAAAGCCGAATGTACAGTTTCCCGAACTCCTTTCCTGTCTCCGGAGCCAAGATACAATGCAGTCAAAACATTAATGCCTCCCGAAACCCCGATCAGAAAACTCGTAAACATCGTCACAAGAATCGTTGTCGATCCAACTGATCCCAGGGCTGATGCCCCCGCAAAACGCCCGACAACGGCAATATCCGCCACATTAAAAAGCACCTGCAAAAGATTCGATACAATAAGTGGTGCACTGAAAAATAAAATCTTCCTGGCTAAAGGTCCTTTTGTCAGATCCTGATTATCTCGTGCCATTTTCTACCTCCCCCATAAACTCCAATCATTATACAGCCTTTTCGGACAAAAATCCACCAGATTTTCCCATAATTTTTTATGACTATTCATTTTGATAGTTTATCGTTTTTGTGCTAAAAGACTTGTGAAAAAATAACATAAATGTTATATTTATATTTGATGTTGTTATCAATACTATATAAGGAAGTGACAAAATGTTACAAATAGAACATTTATCCTTTGATGTCCGGGATGATGGCCGTCAGGCAGAGATCCTCTCCGACATCAGTTTTAATGTTGCCGATGGCGAAATGCTTGTCATCACAGGCCCAAACGGCGGCGGCAAATCCACACTTGCCAAGCTGCTCATGGGTATCAATGAAGCCACTTCAGGCAGAATTATTTTAAATGGAGAAGACATTACAGACCTCTCCATCAATGAACGTGCCCAGGCTGGCATCGGATTCGCTTTCCAGCAGCCGCCGCGTTTTAAAGGCATGACCGTCCGCCGCCTTCTGAATCTTGCAGCAGGAAGAACCCTCAGCGAGAGCGAATGCTGCGGTTTTCTCAGCAGTGTCGGTCTCTGTGCCCAGGAATATATTGACAGAGAAGCCGACGCTACCCTTTCCGGCGGTGAAATGAAACGTATCGAAATTGCAACGGTTCTTGCCAAACAGCATGCGCTTTGCATTTTTGATGAACCGGAAGCCGGCATTGACCTCTGGAGCTTTTCTATGCTGATCAAGAAGTTTGAACAGATTCACAAGGAGAAGAAAGAGAGTCTGATCCTTATCTCCCATCAGGAACGTATTATCCGTATGGCGGACAGGATCATGGTCATCTCCGACGGCAAGATTGACCGAATCGGACCTGCCGAAGAGATTCTTCCGACACTCTTAGACACATCCTCCCAGGAGGCCTGCTGTTATGGTCAGCAGAAAGGAGGCGATTACTGTGAAGCTTAATCAGGTAACAGAAGATGTATTAAAGGTGATTGATTCCTATGGCTTCAAACAGGAAGGTGCCTACAATCTCCGATTAAACGGTATGGCTGTCTGTCATGGTGACAGCCGCCATATTGCTATTGTGAAGAAAACCGACCTTCCGGGCATCGATATCCGAATCAGCAGTGAAGCACAGAATGAACAGGTGCATATTCCTGTTGTTATGTCCGAGCCCGGTCTTGATGTTGTTTACAACGATTTCTATGTAGAAGACGGCGCGGATGTCACCATTGTTGCCGGCTGCGGTATCCACGGTGAAGGATGCAGCGAAACCCGTCACGATGGTATTCATACTTTCCATGTCGGCAAAAATGCCAATGTGAAGTATGTCGAGAACCACTACGCTGAAGGAAATGGCACCGGCGGCAAGATTCTCAACCCGGTAACGAAGATTTATGTGGGTGAGAATTCTGTTTTCACCCTGGAGACCACCCAGATCAAAGGTGTTGACTCTACCAAGCGTGAAACCTTCGTTGAACTCGGACCAAATGCCAAACTTTATGTCACAGAGAAACTGATGACCCATGACGCTCAGCATGCTATTTCCAACATGGAGGTGAAGTTGAACGGTGAAGGCAGCTCTGCCCGTATTATTTCCCGTTCTGTTGCCAAAGGCACATCCAATCAGATCTTCCATCCGAAGGCCATCGGCAACAATGCCTGTCATGCACATGTCCAGTGTGACTCCATCATTATGGACAAGGCATCCATCAGTTCTATTCCTGAGATCAATGCCAACCATATCGATGCACAGATCATCCATGAAGCGGCTATTGGCCGTATTAACGACGAACAGCTGATCAAACTCCGTACATTCGGTATGACAGAAGAAGAAGCTGAAGCGGTGATCATTGAAAACTTCCTCAATTAATGACCTGCTGTTCAGGCTGCATCTTTATATTTCAGTTTTTAGAATTGTAGCTAACAAAGCTTTTAAATAACAAAACCGGTATTCAGTAGATGGCTGAATACCGGTTTTGTTATTTTTAGTTATTTACTAAATCACCGCGCTTTGCGCTGTATTATTTGATTGTCTTCTTCTCCGTTTTGACAGCCTTGTCAACAACCTGCTTGGCCGAATCCGCAATCTCTGCTGTCTCAACCGCTGTCTCTTTCTGCTGCTTCTGACTGTCTGTTTCCGCAATGGATTCTGCCGCTTCTGTTTCTTCAACAGCTGCGTTCTGTGCATCCTCCCCTGAAGTCTCTATATCCTTCTTCTCCAGAACAACCTTTGTACCGCTGACAATATCCTTCATCGGGTCCATACGCTGCAGTTCACTGCTTGTTCCGTTGCCCTCAAGATATAACAATGGATTGACAGCCACACCATTCTCCTCGACCTGGAAATGCAGATGATTACCTGTGGAACGGCCTGTTGTACCGCTCAGACCAATCTGCTGTCCCTTCTCAACATGATCGCCGACTTTGACATAAATCTCAGAATGATGCATGTATTTCGTCACCAGGCCATTACCATGGTCGATGGTGATCAGATTACCTGCAGACCCCGAATAACCTGCAAAGATAACGGTTCCGCTTTCTGCTGCATACGTCGGGATATTCTCACTGCCTGTACCAAGATCAAGCCCCTTATGGAATTTATTGTCAAACTCTCTGAATCCGAAGTTGCTTGTCACAACCGCACCCGGACAAGGATCTGCAAATCTGCCGATCATCGCTGAAAAATCCTTCAGTGTCATATCATCCAGACGATACAGATCATACAGTTCCATCAGCTTGATCAAGCTCTTGCCATAATTCAGATCTGTTGCCCAGCGCTGTCCAATACGCATCGCAAAGGTATTGGCATCATTGACACCGCTGATCAGATCACCGTAACCATTCTGAAGAACCTTGCATCTGTCCTCAATGGCTTCACTGTATGTATTGTACGCACGGAATGCAGATGTTGTAGAATAAATCTTTCCATCCTTCGTCATCTCAGATGTACGCATTGAGACACTTCCTGCGGTACCTGAACCTTTAATGCCGAATAAGTTACAGTAACCGTAGGCCAGTCCTGAAAGTCCCTGTCCTTTATTGCCGCCCGGTCCGTATGTACCATAACCGGATTCCTGTATGATCTGAGCAATTGTAACAGAAGCCGGATAACCGTATTCATCCTGGCTCTTTAATGCTCCGACAATCATCTCCTGAGTAATAAATGACGGAAGACCCTTAATCGGAACATCTACATTATACTGTACTCTATCACCGATCTTCTTGAAAACACCGGATGCCTTGTAGGAAACATCCTGCTGAGTACTGCTGCCTGTCTCTGCAGTTGTCTGAGACTCCGTTGCTTTTGAATCTGTCGATGCCGAAGCATTATCTGATGAAGACCCAGGTGTCGTTGTCTCCGATGACGCAGTCTCCGACTGAGATTCTGATTCTGTTTCGGATCCTGTCTCTGTTGTTTCTGTCTCTGTTGTACCGGTTTCAGTATCTGTTGCCTCTGTCTGGGATTCTGTCTCTGATTCCCCTGTTCCTGTCTGGGACTCTGTCTCAGTCTCAGAAGCTGATGTCTCTGAAGCCTTTGTCTCAGTCTCTGTTGTCTCCGGTGCCTTTGTCTCGGTCTCCGGTGCCTTTGTCTCAGTCTCTGTCGTATCAGGGATCTCAGCACCCGTCTCCGGGTCTACCTTGCTGCCGCTGGCATTATATAAATAACCGGATGTCTCACTGTAAGTCAGTTCACCATTCGCCAGCATACCTGCTACCTTGTCTGATACACGTTCATAAACACCATTTATGTCTTTCGCTTCTGTATCACTATATGCTGCCTGCGATGCCGCGGACGCTTCGTCCGCATATACTGCCATCGGCTGGGCTGCAAGCATAGCAGCAACTAAAACACTTGCTGTATACTTCTTCCATGTGCATTTCTTCAATTCTATTCAGTCTCCTTTTCTAATCACTTTGTTGTCACGCATTGCATTCTGTTCCCACATTAGTTAGAAACGACCACTATTTATTATACTCTTTTTTTGCCGTTTCTGTCAAGTTCTTTGGTAAGTTGTGGCTAACTTTTTTCTTTCTGTAAAAAATCTCCTGCCATGATTTCCTTTCTTATACTACATCATGTCTATTATAACTCGTTTTTCCATTATATGCACCCAACAATTATCGCAATTTGTTTATTTGATATGTCGTTTATTGCGGGTATTCTGTATACAATTTAGTACAAAGAATCTTCTTGACAATTTTTCAAAAAGGTCTATAATCTGTAATTGTTTCAAGAACAAACAACAAAAGCAACGATCAGGACACGATTTTCTTAGTCCGGTATTCTTTCAGAGAGCTGACGGTTGGTGTGAGTCAGCAGATACTTAAGAGAATTATCCCCTGTGAGCTTTTCGGACGAAACAGATTCATTAGTCCGAAACGGATTCTCACCGTTACAGGAGAGCATGTTCACCGATGATAGAGAGAATCGGGGACGTGGCAGAGTGATCGATTGAAAAACCGATAATAGAAGTGGTAACGCGGAGTCATAGGCTTCGTCTTCTGAAAAACCCAAAAGGGCACAGAAGACGGAGCTTTTTTTATGATTTATTCGTTCAAATTCAAAAGATTTTGTCAGGCATGCAGGCAATTTGATCTTTTGAACTTCAAAGCCGAATCACCTGCCAACTGGTATTCACGACCATTCATCACCGACGTGTCAGACACTCAGTTTTGAATCGTCACTACATTTTACTTAAGAGGAGGCACATTATTATGAATACTTTAGTTATTGTTCTGATAGCAGCCGTTTGTCTGGTTGCTGGTTATTGTTTATATGGCCGCTGGCTGGCCAACAAATGGGGCATCGACCCGAATGCAAAGACACCTGCTGTCCGCAAAAACGACGGACAGGATTATGTTCCGGCAGATGGTCTGACAGTCTTTGCCCATCAGTTCTCATCCATCGCCGGTGCAGGCCCTGTCACCGGTGCTATTCAGGCCGCTGTCTTCGGTTGGGTTCCTGTTCTTCTCTGGATCCTGATCGGCGGTATCTTCTTCGGTGCCGTTACAGACTTTGGTGCATTATATGCCAGTGTCAAAAATGACGGTAAGTCCATGGGACTTCTGATTGAAAAATACATCGGCAAAACCGGTAAGAAGTTATTTCTTCTGTTCTGCTGGCTCTTTACACTGATTGTTATCGCAGCCTTTGCGGATATGGTAGATGGTACATTTAACGCCTATACTGTCACTGAAGCAGGTGTGACACAGTTATCCGACGCCGCCAATGTCAATGGTGCAGCTGGAAGCATTTCTCTTCTGTTTATCGCATTTTCCGCTGTATTCGGTCTCATCCAGAAGAAAGCAAACTTTAAAGGCTGGAAGGAAGTTGTTCTTGGTCTTGTATGTATGTTTGCAGCATTTGTTATCGGCATGAACTTCCCGCTGATCGCATCCAAAACAACCTGGTCTTACATCGTTTTTGCTTACATATTCCTGGCCGCTGTTCTGCCAATCTGGCTTCTGATGCAGCCTAGAGATTACATGACAACCTTTATGTTTGCAGGCATGATCATCGCCGCTGTTGTTGGTCTGTTTGCTGCACATCCTACAATGAACCTGCCAATGTTTACCGGTTTTCACAATGAAAAATCCGGTGACATGTTCCCAATCCTTTTTGTAACTGTTGCCTGCGGTGCTGTATCCGGTTTCCACAGCCTGGTATCTTCCGGTACATCCTCTAAGACAATCTCCAACGAAAAGGATATGCAGAAAGTCGGCTACGGCGCTATGGTACTTGAAAGTCTTCTGGCCGTTCTGGCTCTGTGTGTTGCAGGTGCCGCTGCTTCTGCTGATGGTACAGCTGCCACAGGTACACCATTTGCTATCTTCTCATCAGGTGTTGCCGGTTTCCTTGAAATGTTCGGTATCCCTGTTTACGTTGCCCAGTGCTTCATGACAATGTGTGTATCAGCCCTTGCATTTACAACCCTTGACTCAGTTGCACGTATCGGACGTATGTCATTCCAGGAACTGTTCAGCGTTGATGATATGGAACACGCTGAAGGCTGGAGAAAACTTTTATGCAACAAATATTTCTCCACAATCCTGACACTGTTCCTTGGTTATGTTCTGACTCAGATTGGCTATGCTAACATCTGGCCGCTGTTCGGAAGCGCCAACCAGCTGTTAAGTGCACTTGTTCTGATCACATTATGCGTCTTTTTAAAAGTCACAGGCCGTGAATTCAGAACACTGATCGCACCGCTTCTCATCATGCTTGCTGTAACATCAACTGCTCTTGTAGAACGTGTTATCGCACTGTTCCACGCTTACGGCGCCGGTACAGCCGTCTTCCTTGTAGAAGGTCTCCAGCTGATCATCGCCTTCCTGCTGATGGTTCTCGGTGTCATCATCGTCATCAGCTGCGGTAAAGAGCTCTTCCACAAAAAGGCAGGCTCCGAAGTCAGCCACAACGTAAAAGAACCTGTAACCCGTTAACTTTATAATTAAAACATCAATATCCCTCAACAACAAAAACACAGTGCGGTACTTTTCTCAAAGCCATGCTTCATCCGGCAGCTGAGAATCTACAGCACTGTGTTTTTTATTCCTCATTTTCCATCTGACGATGTTTCCGAGATTTTATTTCTTTCTTTTTGCAGCGATGAATCCCCTGATGCTATAGTGCTTTCCGGCACAGCTCTGAAACGCTGCTGCCAATCCTCTTTCATCCGATCAAGCATCGAAAACAGGCTCACCTTTTCATCTTCCGACAAACACGCCATCATCTCCCGATACCGTCCGCGGCGTTGCTCAATCAGTTTCTCCGATACACTTCTGCCCTGTCGTGTCAGCACAATATCCGATGCTCGTCGATTCATTTCATTCGGTACCCTGATAATTAAGCCAGCCTTTTCCATCTTCTTCAGAATCTCGCTGGCCGACCCCGGCTGAATATGTAAGATCTGTATTAACATCTTCTGAGTCACAGCTCCATGAAGCCTCAAAATCATTAAAATTCGACTCTGGCTCTCCTTTCCCTCAAAAAACCTTCGAATATCTCTCCCCACATCCAAAATAGCATTCACCAATTGCTCATCCAGTGATTCTTCAAAACTTAAATCAAAAAAATCCATATCCATACGTTTCCTATCCCCTTTGCAATTTTCTTCCTGAAATTTTCTCCCTAAAATTTCCTTCCTGGTTTTCTCCTCCAGTTTTCTCCTTCTTTTTGTTCGCTCCTTTTTCGAATTATATACTGCTTTTTTCATTAATAAGGTACCTCAATTATTTTTATGTCCCTATTAAATCCAAAGTACCCATTCTATTTATTTTATGCAGATTACACGTTGCTTATGACTGCATTTTATAAAAATTATTCTTATTATATGATTATGTGCCACGCTCATATATTTTATGAATTTCTGATTGTTAGGTACCTAAATACTCAAAATACTCAAGTTTAATTATTAAAACCAAACTACCCGTGTTTAAATATTGAATATCTAAATGTCCATACTCAATTATTAGGCACATAAGCATACCCATTCAATTTTTAAACACATAAATATCCCCATTCAATTGTTAGGCACATAAGTATCCCCATTCAATTGTTAGGTACCTAAATATCCAAATTTATAAAATTATATTTCCATATGATCAATGCCATTTTTTTGGAATAATTATTAAGGTACCTAACAATCCATTTTTCTAATATTTTTACACAAACACAAAAAGGCATCCCGATCTGGGATGCCCATTTTGCTTGTACGAGAAAAATATCATTATTATAAAAAAGCAGTTGTATTATGAAACAATGTGAAGCAATATTATTCGGCAAATAATGGTGTTGACAGGTATCTGTCTCCTGAATCAGGAAGCAATGCAACAATTGTCTTGCCTTTGTTCTCTGGTCTTGCTGCCAGAATCTGTGCTGCCTTTAATGCAGCGCCTGAAGAAATACCAACAAGGATACCTTCAGATACGGCAAATGTTTTGCCTTCTGCAAATGCATCTTCATTCTCAATAGGAAGAATCTCATCATAAACATCTGTATTCAGTACCTTTGGTACGAAACCTGCACCGATACCCTGAATCTTATGGGAACCGGATTTGCCTGTGGATAATACAGGGCTTGTAGCAGGTTCAACAGCGACAATCTTGACGTTTGGATTCTGTTCTTTCAGGTATTCACCAACACCTGTGATTGTACCGCCTGTACCAACACCTGCGATAAAGATATCTACCTTGCCGTCTGTCTGTTTCCAGATTTCAGGACCTGTTGTTGCTTTGTGAATTGCAGGGTTTGCAGGATTATCGAACTGACCAAGGATCACTGCCCCATCAATTTCTTTCTCGAGTTCTTCAGCCTTGGCAATAGCTCCTTTCATACCCTTGGCACCTTCTGTCAGAACCAATTCTGCACCGTATGCTTTCAGAAGATTTCTTCTTTCAACACTCATTGTATCAGGCAGTGTCAGGATTGCCTTGTAACCTTTGGCAGTTGCAACAGCTGCAAGGCCGATGCCTGTGTTGCCTGATGTAGGCTCGATGATTGTCGCACCCGGTTTCAATTTACCTTTTTTCTCAGCATCCTCGATCATTGCCAGTGCGATACGATCCTTAACAGAACCAGCCGGATTCAGATACTCAAGCTTTGCAAGCAGTGTAACATCCTTGATGCCTGCCTTTTCACTGTAACGATTTAACTGTAAAATAGGTGTGTTGCCAATTAACTCTAATGCGCTCTGTTTAATATCTGCCATGATAATAATCCTCCATTCATTTCATCTAATTCTTTTATTCATTTTAAATAAATTTATAAATCTTTATTTCCAAAAAATATTGTCATCTGATTGTCTGTTGCGACCTCTATCTGTTTATCTGCTATAAAGATGCATCTCGTCTGACGTCACTCATACAGCAACAACATCGCTCCATTCTTCCTTTATGATATATCGTCATTCGCATATGCATGCTCCTTCCTTTTATAATTCCTATTTATTTAATAGGATTTGTATGTTTTCTTTATGTTTGACATTATAAGCCTCTTTTATCGTCTTGTCAATACCTTTTCAACAATTGTAAATCAAAAAGGGATTCAAGATGCGTCTGTTCAACACAGGCACTCTTTAAATCCCTTATCTACTACAATATATTTATGGTTAATATCCCTTACAGCCAGTAAGGAATTATCC
>OLON01001592.1_pt1 | contig 12833 bp, 10 predicted proteins | sample 1672691 | NCBI WGS metagenome assembly OLON01 (sample SAMEA3136714, study PRJEB25190) | human gut metagenome | biome: human gut; feature: human-associated habitat; material: faeces | place: Austria | collected 2013
CATTTTGTTGAAGTTTCTTTATATTTTATTTTATCTAGCACAACAAGTTAAATTAAAACTGTACATTGCTACGAGTTTTATTTTCGTAGCAATGTCTCAGATGAAGGAAAGGGGCTAAATTTATGCCTGAAAATAAGGTTTTCGGACAGGCTGGGGGGCAGATTGCCAGACGGAGTGACAGATAAATAATAATATAGAAAAGCTTTATCAGAAATTACTTCTGATAGGGCTTTTTCTATATCCGAAGTTCAACAGTAACAAAGAACGAAAAAGATGTTCATTTGCTGTCATGCATATTTTCTGTACTTTTGTGGGAAAGTCTGGGTGGCTGGTAATGATATACAGCCTCGTACGATTCCAGTTCATCCTCATTCATCGGTCCTGAGGGGATCAGCCCGGTGCAGTCCTGGGTTGATGCAGCATTTGAGAGAAAATCACAGGAATCAATAATTTCCTGATTAGATGTTGCAGATTTGTGTGAAATATTTTTTTTCATAAGTAACCTCCTCGTGCTAATAGTTATTAGTATAAGCAGAAAAACAAAAAATATTTTATAAAATATGAAAAATATCTGAAAGAAAACACAAATTCGTAATCAGGTATGATAAAATATAAGTATAAATTCAAGGAGGGACAGAGAATATGAAACAGATTACAATGAAAAAGAAAGTGAAACAGCTGTGCTGCATTTTGCTGGCAGTAATTCTCTGCATGGGGATGACAGTTCCCGCTATGGCTGCATCATCCAGATATTATAATGCAGCGGTATCAAGCTACAAGAAGTATGTGAAAGGCAAACGTGGCAGTTACAAAATCGTAGACATTGATGGAAATGGAATTCCGGAACTGCTTATGCATAACAGTTCTGCAGGAATCAACGAAATCCGTACTTACAATCCGAAAACAAGAAAAAATGTACGTGCAGCATCTGTAGGATATGGCAAGGGCTACAATTTTCCGATCAAATACTCCAGAACCTGTCACACTGTAATGCTCTGCAATGCCAACACAGGTGGAACTGAGTACTGTATTTACAGAGTCAGAGGAACCAAGGCAACAAGAATCGTAAAGGCAGAACGCTTTAACGGCAGATTCCAGAAAGGATATAAGGTTAATGGCAAGAGAGTAAGTGGTTCTACCTACAGCAGAAGTGTCAAAAAATACATGCAAAAAGCCGGAGTAGTATGGTCCAGCGGAATGTGATACGGCGCGAAAATGAAAAAGAAAAAAATAGTGAATTGAATTAGTTTAAGAGAAAGCCCAATTTGCTCAGATGGCAAATTGGGCTTTATAAGATTTATTTAAAAATAACTATCGCTGTTTCACTCTGTCCTGTTTTATTGTTTACAGCATTCAGAAGCAGCATGGAATTCTTCTTTGTTACTTTAAATGTTTTATTGTTTTTTAACATTTGGGACTGAAATTTACCAGCTTTGTCCAGATAATCGGCAGTAACAGTCCAGCCGCTTTTTCCCTTAAAGACAGGAATCCCGCACTTCCCTGAACAAAGTCAGCATTCTTGCAAGAAAACTGACCAGTGTTTACGCAAGGATCACTACAAAGATGGAATTTGTGCCGGAAGTACATCAGCACAGTGCGGGTCTGATCCTGTATTATGATAACATGAACTACATCAACCTCCGCAAATATTACAGTGAAACTCTCGGACAGAGCGCATTGTCCATCATCCATCTGGAAAATGGCGTCAAGACAGAATTTTTGAATACCAGGATCCCGGTAGAGGACAAACCGATCTACCTTCGCCTCTACATCGAAGGAAGAAAATCCTGGTTCGAGTGGAGCTACGACGGAGAAAATTATGAGAAGATCGGACGCATCTTCGATACCACCAGATTCTCCGATGAATACTGCAAATACGGTGAGTTCACCGGTACCATGGTAGGCCTCACCTGCGCCGACCGCATCCTCCACAGGAAATGTGCCGACTTCGATTTCTTCGAATACAAAGCCGACGAAAGCCGGATGGTGGAGTAAATTAGTCAGAATATCTAAAAAATTTAATATAAACCATCAATTCTGAACATTGACGGTTACCCCTTGTATGTGACAAAATAGGTATTATCAATAATAGGATTGCCGGGCGTTAAAATGCGCCTGGTTTTTCCGCGTTAAAAAGGAATATCAGGGAGGAAAGAAATGGCACAGAAAAGAAAATGCGGCGTACTGCTTCCAGTGAGCAGTCTGCCTTCAAAGTACGGTATTGGATGCTTTGACAAAAAAGCGTATGAATTTGTAGATGCACTCAAGGAAGCAGGACAGAGTTACTGGCAGATCCTGCCGCTGGGACCGACCAGCTATGGTGATTCACCGTACCAGTCTTTCTCTACATTTGCAGGAAACCCATACTTCATCAGTATTGAGGCACTGATCGAAGAAGGAGTCCTGACAAAGAAAGAGTGTGACAAAGTAGACTTTGGAACAGATACGACCAGCGTAGATTATGCGAAATTATACGAAGGACGTATGCAGCTTCTCCGCAAGGCATATGAGAGAAGTAATATTTATATGGATCCGGAGTTCCGCAGATTTCAGGAAGAAGAAGCATGGTGGCTCAAGGACTATGCACTTTTTATGGCAGTGAAGAAACGCTTCGGCGGTATTCCGTGGAGCGAGTGGGCTGAGGATATCCGCCTTCGCTGGCAGAACGCCCTGGATTACTACAGAGAAGAAATGTATTTCGAAATCGAATTCCAGGAATATATGCAGTTCAAATTCCGCCAGCAGTGGATGGCACTCAAATCTTATGCAAACGAAAAGGGAATCCAGATCATCGGTGACATCCCGATCTACGTTGCAATGGACAGCGCAGATACCTGGGCAAATCCGTGGCTCTTTAAACTGGATGAGAAAAACTGCCCGACACAGGTAGCAGGATGCCCGCCAGATGGATTTTCTGCTACAGGACAGCTCTGGGGAAACCCTCTGTACAACTGGGAAGTGCACCGTAACTCTGGATATGAGTGGTGGATCAAACGAATCTCCAACTGCTTCCGCCTGTATGACGTTGTAAGGATCGACCATTTCCGCGGATTTGATGAATATTATGCAATTCCATACGGAGATAAGACAGCAGAGAACGGCTGGTGGGAAAAAGGTCCTGGAATCGATCTGTTCCGTGCAATCTCAGCAAGATTGGGAGACAGAGAGATCATCGCAGAGGATCTTGGCTACATGACTGATAGCGTTAAACAGCTTGTAGAAGAGAGCGGCTATCCCAACATGAAAGTTATCGAATTCGCTTTTGACGAGCGCGATACCGGAAATGCCAGCGACTACCTGCCGCACAACTATCCGAGAAACTGTGTTGTCTATACAGGAACCCATGACAACGAAACACTTCTTTCCTGGCTGGACGACATCACACCGGGCGAGAGAAGACAGGTCCGTGAGTATCTGAACAACTTCAAAGACTCCGGCAAAGAACTGTGTGACGACCTGATCTGCCTCGTAATGCAGAGCGTTGCCAATCTGTGCATCATTCCAATGCAGGATTACCTTGGTCTTGACAACTCCGCACGAATGAACCAGCCGTCCACCCTCGGCAAGAACTGGAAGTGGAGACTAAAAGAAGGTCAGTTCTCAAAAGAACTTCAGAAAGAAATGCTGGAACTGGCAACACGTTATGGAAGAAGATAAGAAGAATAATATCAAAGGATATATGCTGCAATCCTCGGAGGGGTCAGCTGGGGAATATCCGGTGTATGCAGCCAGTATCTGTTTACGCAATATGATCTCAGTGCTGACTGGCTTACCGCGATCGAACTGATCGGTTTTGTATTTGTTGTAGGCACGGTATTTCTTTCCGTGTCAACAAAGGAATAGAAGTCTAAAATATTGCACCGGTTGTTTACTTGAGAAAAAGCATGTGTTATAATTTTTTACACGAAAAGATAAAAAATTATCGGGAGTGTAGAATGAAGAAAGAACTAGAGAAATATTTTGTGATAGCAGATACTGTTCAGGAGATGAATGGAGATATCTGTGAGGTTATCCTTCATGAGCTGACAAAATCTGGAAGTTATGTGGCATATGTTGCAAATGGAACAGTTACCGGACAGAAAACAGGAGAGAAGTCGGATTACTTTGTGGAGCAGGTGCTTGAGAACAAAGACTTTAAAGATGACCATCTTTCAAATTATTTTTTCAGGACAACAGATGAAAAGGCAGTCAAGTCATCCTCAGCACTGCTCCGAGATCAGGATGGTGATGTGATCGGAATGTTTTGTATCAACATGGATATCACCATGCTTCAGAATGTAAATACTATGTTGATGAACTATCTGAAAACAGACCTGGAGGCAGGAAGAAATCCGGGAACAGGAGAACATGACGTCCCGCAGGACGTCATGGCAGTCATTGACAAACTCATTATGGCGGTGATCGGATCCACAGATACCAGAGAGTTAAGCCGCTCAAAATGCGTTGGGCTGGTGCGCCTTATGGATGAGAAAGGAATCTTCCTTGTCAAAGGAGCAATGGACAAAGTAGCAGAACTGATGGGAGTCTCCCGAGTGACGATCTACAGTTATCTTGACGAAGCAAGAGGAAAAAAAGGATAATTTTTATAGCATATATTAAGATAAGGGCTGCAGTTACGCTGGTGGTAACTGCAGCCCTTAAAATTGCATTGCATATCGAGGAGGTGCCAGTGGCACGTCTGCTGGTTTTATGCCTCAGGCGTATAATACACAGCTGAGAACGGCGGCAGGGTCAGGATGATCCTGTCGTTTTTGAGTGTGATGGCGGTATTTAAGTTTTTCTGGATGCCGCCGTAGATCTCAAGATTGCTGTTCAGTAGTTCTTTAAGGCTGGTGACTCCCGGGAGTTTCAGTTCGTACATCTGCTCGTGGTCGGAGAAGTTGAACAGGGAGATGATCTTTTCTTTCTTGCTGTTTCGCTCAAAGACGTAGATGCAGTTTGCCTCCTGGTGGCAGTCGATCCACTGGAAGCCGTCTGCCTCGTAATCCTTCTCCCAGAGAGCAGAGTGCTCAAGGTAAAGCTGGTTCAGGTCTTTCATGAAACGTGCAAATCCCTTATGGATCGGATAGTCGAGGAGCATCCAGTCCTGTTCACGCTTTTCATCCCATTCACGGAGCTGGCCGATCTCATTTCCCATGAAGTTCAGTTTCTTGCCAGGATGTGCATACATATACATGTACAGTGCGCGTGCCTGCGGGAATTTGTTGTCATAGTCGCCGCTCATTTTCTGCATGATCGTTGCCTTGCCGTGGACAACCTCATCGTGTGACAGCGGAAGCAGGAAACGTGCATCGTAGTAATACATCATGGAGAAAGTCAGTTTGTGATAATTGTCTGTACGATATTCCGGACCAGTGCGGAAATAGTCCAGGGTATCGTTCATCCAGCCCATGTCCCATTTATAGTCAAATCCAAGACCGCCCTGGGAAACCGGATCGGTAACTTTCGGGAAGGAAGTGGAATCTTCGGCTGCGAGGATCGCAGATGGGTGGAGATTCTTGAGTCCCTGGTTCATGTACTGAAGGAACTCTACCGCATTCAGGTTTACCCCACGAGCCGGGTCGCCCTGCCAGTAGATCGCACGGCTGATCGCATCCATACGGATACCGTCCATGTGGAATTCACTCATCCAGTAATTGGCACAGGACTGCAGGAAACTTCTTGTTTCGCCGCGGGAATGCATAAAGTTGCAGCTTCCCCATTCGCTGACACCGACAGCAGAGTTCGGATACTCATAAAGCGCAGTTCCGTCATAATTTGCCAGACCGTAAGCGTCCACAGCGAAATGAACCGGAACAAAGTCCATCAGCACGCCGATGCCGTGTTTGTGGCAGGCATCCACGAAAGCCTTTAACTGGTCAGCAGTTCCGTATCTGGAAGTCGGACTGAAAAATCCTGTTGCCTGATATCCCCAGGATTCGTCACATGGATACTCATTCAGCGGCATGATCTCAAGATAGTTGTATCCGTTCTCAGTAAGATACGGGATCAGGATATCGATCATTTCCTCATAAGTATACCAGTCGTCGGTCTTATCGGACGGCTTGCGGAAAGAACCGAAATGGATCTCATAGATGTTGAGTGGTTTTTTGCGGCAGTCGCTGCGGTTCTGCATCCATTTGGAGTCTTTGAATTTATATTTGGACATGTCACGGACGATGGAAGCACTGTTCGGACGAAGCTCCATGCCGAATCCATACGGGTCGCAGTGATCGACCGGATTGTCGTTGCGGTCATAGATACGGTATTTGTACATCTGTCCCGGCTTTGCCTCCGGGATATAGCATTCCCAGAAGTTGCCGTCATAAACTTTGTTCATCTCTGATTCCTGCCAGTCGTTGAATTCTCCGATCACAGCGATGCGGGAAGCAGATGGTGCGAAAGTGCGGAAAGTAACTCCTGTTTTTTCTGTATGTGCACCGAGGTACTGATAAGCGTCAAAAATTTTTCCTGTGTAAAATCCGTAAAAATCCATGCAGGTTCTCCTTTGCATATAATAATTATGATTCGATAGTAATGGACAATAGTTGTTTTTTTAACTATACTATAAGAAGACAAGGAAGGGTTGTCCACCGACAATAAAAAAAGAAAGACGGATAAGCAACTTTTGAAAAAAACCGTCGGAAAAGGAAAAACATATGGATATCAGAATCGAAAAAACAGAGCGCGCGATCAAGAATGCTTTTCTGGAATTACGCTCCCGCAAACCACTTGGAAAGATCACTGTAAAGGAGCTGTGCAGTCTGGCTGCGATCAACAAGTCAACTTTTTACAGTCATTATGAAGATATTTATGCACTGTCAGACAAAATGGAATCAGAAACAATTGTCTCTGTGCTCAAGAATATTTCCAGTCAGCAGGAGGAGCCGTTCAAGAATCCGGATGTGTTTACCAGAAACCTCTACATGGCACTGATCTCAAATAATACCCTGATCAACCTTCTGTTTTCCGGAACAGAAAAAGCCCGTCTCGGTGACTGCCTGGAAACAGAGCTGAAACGTCTGATCTGCGAAAAATATCCGGATTATAAGGAGGACCCGCAGAGAGACATCATGCTTTCTTTCTGCATCCAGGGCTGTTTCCATGCATATCTGAACAATCAGGAAAAAGATGTCGCAACACTGGTCTCTGTCAGTGAGAGTATTGTACGTAAACTGGCTCCGATGTATCTGGAAAACAACACAGAAGAAAACTGAAATACAATCTGAAAGAAGAGAAAACATGAAAAAACTGGTAATAGGAATCCTGGCGCATGTAGATGCCGGGAAGACGACTTTGTCCGAAAGACTCCTGTATCTGTGTGGTGTGATCCGTCAGATCGGACGCGTGGATCACGGAGATACCTTTCTGGATAATTATGAACTGGAAAAAGAGCGTGGGATCACGATCTTTTCCAAGCAGGCGATCCTTAAGACCGAGGATGTGGAAGTAACACTTCTGGATACTCCGGGGCATGTCGATTTTTCGGCTGAGATGGAGAGGACACTGCAGGTGCTGGACTATGCGATCCTTGTGATTAACGGCATGGACGGCGTGCAGAGCCATACGATGACACTGTGGCGGCTTCTGGAAAGATATCAGATCCCTACATTTCTGTTCGTCAACAAGATGGATCAGAACGGAACGGATCACGAAGCCCTTCTTGCTGATCTTAAGGCACATCTGCATGAAAACTGTGTGGATTTTGGAAAAATCCAGGAAAACGATGAAGAAAACACCCTCACTTCGGACCAGATGGAAAACATCGCGGTCTGTGACGAAACACTTCTCGAGAAATATCTTGAGACAGGCAGCATCGAGGAAGAAGAGATTGCAGAACTGATCACACAGAGAAAGATTTTTCCATGCTATTTTGGGTCTGCGCTCAAAGAGGACGGTGTGGAGGATTTCTGGAATGGTGTGCAGAAATATACCAGAGAATCCAAACGTCCGGCAGAATTCGGTGCAAAGGTATTCAAGATCGCAAGAGATGAACAGGGAAACCGTCTGACTTACATGAAGATCACAGGCGGCTCTCTCAAAGCCAAAACCATGCTTTCCTCCCGGGCGAAAGGACAGGCTCTGCCGGGAGTAAGACAGCAGCAGGAGGACTGGGAAGAAAAAGCCGACCAGCTCCGCCTTTACTCAGGAGCCAAATATACAACGATCACAGAAGCAGAGGCAGGAACCATCTGTGCTGTGACAGGACTGACCAGAACCTATCCAGGTGAAGGACTTGGCATAGAAAGCGAATCCGAGCTTCCTGTTCTGGAACCGGTCCTGAATTATCAGATCCAGCTTCCGGACGACTGCGACCCGCACCAGATGCTGCAGAAATTACGACAGCTTGAGGAGGAAGAACCGGAACTTCACATTCTGTGGGACAGCCAGCTTGGCGAGATCCATGCACAGCTGATGGGAGAGGTACAGATCGAGATCCTCAAGAAACTGATCTGGGACCGTTTTCATGTGGCGGTAGAATTCGGAGCTGGAAGTATCGTCTACAAAGAAACCGTTGCAGAACCGGTAGAAGGGGTAGGGCATTTTGAGCCGCTTCGCCATTATGCGGAAGTCCACCTCCTGATCGAGCCGGGAGAACCGGGAAGCGGATGTCAGTTTTTTACCGCATGCAGTGAAGATGTGCTTGCAAGGAACTGGCAGCGTCTGATCCTCACACATCTGGAGGAGAAGGAACACATCGGTGTGCTGACAGGTTCTCCGCTTACGGATGTGCAGATCACCCTCCTGACAGGGCGTGCCCATGCGAAACATACAGAGGGCGGGGATTTCCGCCAGGCAACTTACCGTGCTGTCCGCCAGGGACTTCGCAAAGCAAAAAATATCCTTCTGGAACCATACTATGAATTCCGTCTTGAAGTGCCTGCCGAGATGATCGGAAGAGCGCTGGCAGATGTCCAGAAGATGCAGGGGAGCTTCGAATCACCGGATACAGACGGAACAACCGCAGTCCTAAAAGGAACAGCAGCCGTTTCCCAGATGCGCGATTACCAGAAAGAGGTCGTTGCATACACACACGGAACAGGAAAACTTTTCTGCACACTCAAGGGCTATGCACCGTGCAAAAACCAGGAAGAGATCGTACAAAATGTTGCCTACGATCCGGAAAGCGATCTGGAAAATCCGACAGGTTCCGTTTTCTGTGCACATGGCGCAGGTTTTGTCGTACCATGGGATCAGGTCGAGGATTACATGCATCTGAACAGCGGAGTGGAACTTAACGGCCTGAACAGCGAAACCTGGTATGATGATGTGGATTATGCGGAAAATCCGGGTACAGCGGTGGATAATCCAAACATTTCCAGAAACACAAGTGGAAAAAACGGCAAATTTTCCTACAGTGGAAGTTACGATGAGGAAGAAGAACTGCAGGCGATCTTTGAGAGGACCTTTGGCCCCATCAAACGTGACCGCGCTGCTTTCCAGAAAAAGACCGTTCATTCCTCAGCGCCGACTGTCCGTTACCGGCAGGGAAAACCGCGCAAGGAAGAATATCTTCTTGTCGATGGATACAACATTATTTTTTCCTGGGAAGAACTGAATGAGCTGGCGAAAGAAAACATCCACGCAGCCTGCGATAAGCTGATGGATATTTTGAGCAATTATCAGGGCTACCGTAAATGCACGCTGATCCTTGTATTTGATGCTTACAAGGTGGAAGGACATATGGAAGAAGTCCTCACCTATCATAATATTTATGTAGTATACACCAAGGAAGCCGAGACAGCAGATCAGTATATCGAGAAGACGGTCCACCGGATCGGCAGACAGTATCAGGTAACCGTAGCGACTTCTGATGGTCTGGAGCAGGTCATCATCATGGGACAGGGCGCACACAGGATTTACGCACAGGGACTCAAAAAAGAGATCGAAGATACGGAAAAAAATGCGCGTGCAGAGTGGCATCAGCAGCGCCGGAGCAGCAAGACCTATCTCTTTGACAACATGTCAGAAGAACTGCAGGCGCAGATGGAAAAAATCCGGTTAGGTGAGGCAGGCGAAGAATAAAAAATGATATATTTATATAGAAGAAACAAAACAGGAATCTGCATTGACCGCGTATATGGACACGACGGGATCGTGGAACTGCCGGAAACTCTGGAAGGACTTCCTGTGACAGAACTGGGAGCATATATTTTTTCTGACCATATAGACCGGGGCGACTTGGAAAAGTGCAGGATGAGTGGGAAATTCTGTACAGAGGACGGACTGGAAGTGCAGGATGAAGAAGGAATGCCGGAGATGTCCGGAAATGCGGTGCAGGAACTGATCCTTTCGTCAAAACTCAGAAAAGTAGGAAGATATGCTTTTTACAATTGTTTTCACTTGAAAAAGTTAAGTTTCGGCGGTGATCTGCGGGATGTCGGTGTCGGTGCAATGACCGGCTGCCACAAGATCGAGCGGGTCACTGTAAAAACAGACGAGAACGGTGATTCCTGCCTGAGAGATATCCTGACAGAACTGCCGGAGACTCTGAGAGTCGATATGGACAAAAATGGTGAACAGGGGCGTTTCTGGTTTCCGGAATTTTTTGAGGAAGGCGTAGAAAACACACCGGCGCGAATCATCGAAAATCATGTGCACGGAAGCGGGATCCGTTACCGAAACAGCTTCCTTCACAAGAAACTCAACATACTGGAATACGACAAGCTTTTTCCCTATGCGGAAGCGTGGGAGGAGGAGTCAATCGTTCTGAAACTGGTACTGGACCGTATCCTCTACCCGATGGATCTGACAGAGACAGCGGAAGAAAAATACATCCAGTATCTCAGAGAACACGGAGAGCGTGCGGTCAGTATCCTTGGCGAAGAAAAAGAATACGCAGCAATGCGGACGATCCTCACAAAGATCACTCCGGACAGGACAGAGACAGAAAAAATGCTCGAGCGTGCACAGAGATCAGGAGATTCCAGATGGGTCAGTATCCTCATGGACACGCTCGCAGGCCATGGAAGGAAGAAGAGAAAGGCATTTGAACTGTGAACAGAGAAGAAAAAAACAAATTTGGAAATTTTGTTCATGAGCAGCGCAAAAAAGAAGAAGAGGTACTGGAGATCTGCCAGGATATTTTTGCAAATTCCAGAAATGAACTGGCGGTTTCCATGCGTTATTTCCAGAGCGCTCTCAGTGCATTAAAGATAGTGCCGTCAGGCGAGACACAGGTGCTGGGCACGGACGGGAAACTTCTCTATGTGTCCCCACAGTGGCTGCTTCCGATGTTTATGCAGAACAAAGTAGTGATCAACAGGCTGTATCTCCACGAACTTCTGCACTGTCTTTTCTGCCATCTGTGGAGCAGAAAGGAACGGGAGTGGAGAATCTGGGATCTGGCAGCAGATATCGCGGTGGAAAATATTCTGGATGAACTTTATCAGAAGGCAGTTTACATCCGCCCGAACAGTTTCCGAAGAGAAAAATATCAGCAGTGGAAAGTAGAACACAAAGTTCTGGCTGCGGAGATCCTGTATTATGATCTCCTGAAATGCGAGGAAGAAGAAATCGCCCGTCTGGAACAGGAATTCCGCAAGGACGACCACCATTTCTGGTACACGCCGAACAGTCGAAGCGGGATGGCAGACCGCCAGAAGAAATGGGAAGAGATGCGGCGCAAGATGCAGACGGAAATGGAGCTTTTTTCGAAGGAAGCAGCAGGGGATTCGCCGGGACTTGTGGAGCATCTGCAGGCAGAAAACAGAAAACGGTATGATTACCGGGAGTTCCTTCGGAAGTTTTCTGTCCTGAAAGAAGAGATGCAGGTGGATATGGATTCTTTTGACCCGATCTACTATCATTTTGGGATGGAAACTTACGGGAATATGCCGCTGATCGAGCCGCTGGAAACAAAAGAGATGAAAAAAATCGAGGATTTTGTCATCGTGATCGACACTTCCATGTCCTGTAATGGAAGCCTGATCCGCAGGTTTCTGGAGGAAACGTACAGTGTACTTGCAGAGTCGGAGAGTTTTTTCCGAAAGATCCAGGTGCACATCATTCAGTGTGACGAAAAGATCCAGGACGATCAGGTGATCCATAACCAGAAAGAGATGGAAGCGTATCTTGAGGATTTTAATGTAAGAGGGTTCGGCGGAACGGATTTCCGTCCGGCATTTACGTATGTGGAGCATTTGATCAAAATGGGAGCATTTCAGAGACTTCGGGGACTTCTGTATTTCACCGACGGATATGGGACTTTTCCGGCAAAGATGCCGCCTTATGATACCGCGTTTGTTTTTATGAAGGATGATTACAGGGATGTGGATGTGCCGCCGTGGGCGATCAAACTCATTCTGGATACACAGGCACTAGAGAGGAAAGAAGATTATTATGAATATTAAACAGGCAAAACAGGAAGTTGTGGATACGGTCGAAGCGTATCTTATGAAAGACGAGTATGGAGAATATGTGATCCCGAGCGTTCATCAGAGGCCGGTGCTTCTCCTTGGTGCACCGGGAATCGGAAAGACGCAGATCATGGAGCAGGCGGCGCGTGAATGCGGCGTGGCACTGGTGGCGTATACGATCACACACCACACCAGACAGAGTGCGATCGGACTTCCGTTTATTTCGAAGAAGGAATACGGCGGCAGGGAATACTCGGCGACAGAATATACGATGAGCGAGATCGTTGCAAGTATTTATAACCGTATGAGTGAGACGGGTCTCAGCGAGGGAATCCTTTTTATTGATGAGATCAACTGTGTTTCTGAGACACTGGCTCCGGCGATGCTGCAGTTTCTCCAGTGCAAGAGTTTCGGAAACCATGAGATCCCGAAGGGATGGGTGATCGTGGCAGCAGGAAACCCGCCGGAATACAACAAATCTGTCCGTGAATTTGA
>OLON01001625.1_pt1 | contig 12684 bp, 7 predicted proteins | sample 1672691 | NCBI WGS metagenome assembly OLON01 (sample SAMEA3136714, study PRJEB25190) | human gut metagenome | biome: human gut; feature: human-associated habitat; material: faeces | place: Austria | collected 2013
GAGAAAGCATTGATGAATTTGATGATATTGGAAGTCATGGACAATATCAAAGAGCCTTAGAAGAAGGCTTTACTAAAGAAGAAGCGATGCATTTCCTTAACCTTAGAAGTAGAGATAACACAAGAACACCTATGCAATGGGATAACAGTAAATACGCAGGATTCAGTAATCATGAACCATGGTTAAAAATGACAGGTAGCCAAGATAAAATCAATGTTGAAAGTCAATTCAATGATCCAAATTCAATCTATAGCTTCTATAAAAAAATGATTTCTATTAGAAAACAAGAAGATATTCTTGTTTATGGTGATTTTGAAGAAATCAACACAGTAGATGATGTCATTGGTTATAAACGTACTTATCAAGGACAAGAAATACTTTGTTTCTGTAACTTTACAAACAAAGAACAACCAATTCCTGAAACTCAAGGAAACATCTTGTTAGATAACTACAACGATTATAACAACACTACATTAAAACCTTATCAATTTGTAATGATTAAAAAATAATAATAGCCCTTTAGTGATAAGCTAGAGGGCTTTTATTGTAAAAAAATAGAACCATGTATTACTACACGGTCCTTACAAAATATATTTATATATTTTTTTATGCAATTTCATTTTAGTCAACTGGATACCAATTGTCAATTATTTCTTTCTTGATACTCGTTTTCTCACAGGTAAATCTAAATCTTGTAATTTTCGACCAAGATCATCATCTTTAGCTACCAACAATAAATCTTTATCCATATAATTAAGTGCATGTAATACCGCAGCATAACATTCAATAGCTACTGATGACGCTCCTTTTTCTATAGAAACTAAAGTTGCTCTACTAATTCCCGCTCTTTCTGCTACTAAATTTGCTGAAAGTTTTCTTCGTAATCTTGCATATTTTATTTATAATCTCATTTGTTCAAGTATTTCTTCTGTTTCAGGTAATAGTACTATTGATTTCTTAGGCATAATATTGCTCCTTATATCAGTAATATTAAACATAACACTTAATTATGCCAATTTTTATTGACATTAGCAATCATTCCCTATGTTACTAAATTTATTACAAACATTAAAATTACCTCTACATTATTTATATATACAATTTTTTCTATTTTTCTTTTATTAATTTTATATTTTTTATCTAATCGTGATTTGATAAATCACGATTAGATAATTTCTTTGGATTATTTGTCCATTGTTTCAATGATTTATATATTTATAATGAACTAAAAGGAGTCAATAATATGATATATAATTACTCACTTATCATTATTAAATATAAAAATAAATATCTTCTTTATGATGATCAAAGATGGAAATGTAAACTTTTTATAAATTATAAAACCGTAAATAAAGACAATGAAAAACATCTCATCAATTTCATTAGTAAAGATTTAGAAATAACTACTTCTTTGATTTCATACAAATATATTACTTCTAAAATTCAAAGAAAATATTCTATAAGTCATAATGAATATAGAACTTATAATCATTCTCTTTATTTAGTAACATTATTATCTCTACCAGCAATCATGAAAAACAATGACTTTATTATAAAAAATAAACATTATTATTGGATGGCAATGAATGAAATGTTAAATGATAAAAATATAAAAGAAAAAAATTTAGAAGTTGTAGAGTTTGTGAAAAAAGAAATATAAATAATTAAATATATTATAGGAGGAAAATATGGGATATTGTGCAGATGGTAATGGAGAAGTCTTTTTAAAAGATGGAATAAATATTAAAGAGTTAAAAAATAAATTAGATAACTTAAATAGTAGTATTGATTATAATATTGAAGATCAAGTGATTATGCTCGAAGAATATACTTTTTCTTGGTTTGAAGATAGAACTTATACATTTTTAAATACATTAAAGCCTTATATTGAAGAAGGTATAATGGAATATAGATCAATTGATGATGATCTACATTGGCGATATATTTATAATCCAGTATTAAATAAATGGGAAGAAAAAATTGCTTGTACAAGTTATGACTTTGAAGGATATACTGATTATGAATTAATTGATGAACTAAAAAAGCGAGGTTATGTAGTTAGAAAATCAAAAATAAAAGAATTAGTAAATGAAAGTATTGATAAAAATATGTTATTTGATTAAGCTGTCGAAAGACAGCTTTTAATGTTATACATAAAACCTAATGATTAAATTAATGCAATACGTTAAAATAGAACTATAAAATATTTATAGAAAAGGGAGGTTGTGTACAATGGGATACGAGATTGGTGGACGTGCCGATAAATTTGGAAATAGATATGAATATAACTGGGCAATAATTAAATTAATAGAACTATGTGAAGAAAAAATATCAAGTGTTACTTTAGAAGCAATTGGGAAAGATGAAGAAGGTATTGATATATGGATTGAAAATAAAGATGGAACTCGTGAAGGTCAACAATGTAAAGGTCGTTGTGGTAGCGATGAAAACTGGAAATTTAGTACAGCAAAAGAAAAAGGAATTTGGTCAAATTGGAAAAAACAACTTGATAGAAGTTATAGTATTCATGTTTCTCTAATTTCTCCGTTAGCATTTACAAAATTAGAAGATACTATTATGAGAGCTAAGAACAGTAATGGTAATTCGAATGATTTTATTAATATTCAAATTGAAAATTCTTCTAATGGAATTAAAAATTTATTTAAAAATATCTGTAAAGAAATGGATCTAAATCTTGAAAATGACGACGACAGAAATTTAGTATTAAATTACTTTCAACGTATGCACTATAGACAATGTCCTGATTCTACTCTTAAAAAAATCTTAATAGGTAAAATTGAATATCTTTTTTTCGGTGAATCTGAAACAATATATAATACTTTTTTGGATTATATTATTAACGGAAATATATACGGAAAACAAATTACTTTGCCCATTCTAAATCATTACCTTAAACAAAAAGGTATTTTCTATAAAAATTTAGCAACAAATCCTAATATATCACCAAAAATACAAGATATAAATGAAGAATACAAAAAATCATATTCTACATTCAGTAAAGGATTAATTCATAGAAATATTACCGATAAATTATGGAAACAAATACAAAATGGTGAATCAATCATAGTTCACGGGAAAGCAGGAGTAGGAAAAAGTGGTTGTTCAGCAGAAATTGTTAATCTTTGTGAAGAAAATGCAATACCATACATTGCTATTAAATTAGATAAACATATTCCAAAAAGCAATCCTGAAATATGGGCTAATGAATTAGGTTTACCCACATCAATTAGTTATTGTTTAGATGCCATATCTAAAGAAAGTCATGCAGTTATTATTTTAGATCAATTGGATGCACTTCGTTGGACTCAAGCACACTCAAGAGATTCACTAAGTGTTTGTATGAGAATCATTAATGAAGTTAAGTTAATAAATATAGAACGATCGCATAAAATATCAATGGTTTTTATTTCAAGAACATATGATTTGAAAAATGATTCTTCTATTAAACAACTATTTGATGCCCAAAATAAAAATGATATTAAATGGAATGAATTAGAAATTGGAGAACTTGATGATGAAACATTAAAATTATTGATTGGTGATGACTATTTTAGCTATCCTAATAAAATAAAAAAATTATTAAAAATATCTAGTAATCTTTATATTTGGGAAAGATTAGATAAAAAAGAAGATTGTTTAAGCATTGAGGCTACGTATCAATTAGTGACTAAATGGTGGGAGCAAATATCGAACAATGCTCGTGAAAATAATTTAGACACTATGTGTATTGAAGATATTAAAAATAAATTCGTAGAATATTGTGACAAAAGGGGATGTATTTCTCTTCCATGTACCATAATAAGTATTCCAGGTGAATATAATTCCTTTTTAATATCAAGTGGATTTATGATTCAATCTGGATCTACATTATCTTTTGTACATCAATCAATTCTAGATTGTTTTTTATCAGAACAAATGCTTAAAAAACATTTTCATGGAATGAATATTATTGATATTCTTGGTGACAAGGCTAAACAAACTCCTGGTAAAAGATATCAAACACAAATTTTTTTACAACAATTATATGAATGGTCAATTGATGATTTTATTGAAGCAGGTAATTTATTATTAGAAAATAAAAATATTCGATATAGTTTTAAATATATTTTTATTGAATTGTTATCACAAATTAAAGAACACAATGATGCTATATGGGAACTTGTGAAAAATCTTCTTGAAAATCAAAAATGGAAAAATTCAATAATCTCAACAGTAATAATAGGAAATATTACTAATGTTCATAATGCTAGAGATTGTGGATTATTAGATAAATGGATAGTTGAAGATTATAATCTTGTAATAGATATAATGTATTCAATAGCACCTAATTACGATAATTTAGATTTAAAATTCATAAGAAAATATGCTATAGAAGGAACTGGAAATACTAACTGGTGGCATTGTTTTTATAAAGATATAAATGCAGGGTCAGATGAATATTTTGAATTATGTTTAGAATTTTACAAAAAATTTCCTGATGAACCTAACATGTATATTGATTTAAAAAATATGTTTAAAACATGTGAAATTAGAACAATAAGAATGTTACTTCTTTTTTTTGAAATTAATGAAAAACATCGTAAAAAAACTGTTTCTCAATATGTAGAAGATTTTATTGATGACGACACTGATATCATAGTGAATAATTACAAAGAAGTTCTCAAATATCTGCTTCCAGTATTGCCTAAAATAGAAATTGATACTAGATTTTCTAATTGGTCAAATAGAAATAAATTTTCAGATACTTTTGAAAGAGTAATAATAAAAATTATTAAACTTGCAAATAGAAAATATGCAAAATATGAACCCGAAAACTTTTGGAATACTTATTCTTGTTATATGGGAACTGGAAACAAATTATATAACGAATTACTTTTAGATGGATGTTATTATTTACCAGATGATTATGCAGATAAAGTAATAAAATATTTATATAGTGATTTTGAAAAGAATGCTACAGAAGATACTAGCGGTAATGGTAATGAACTACTGTTAACTGCTCATCTTATCAAACGTTTTTCTAAATTATGTCAAGATACAACATATAAAACATTAGAAAATAGAATCATTAAATATTTTGATACTAACTCTAAAGATACTCTTACATCTCGTATAGAAGAAAATAGAGATAGTAGAAAAAATGGTTATCATGTTTACTGGAGATTCTGGGGTGATTTTCAAAGAATGATTTTACCATTTCTTGATGAAAAAAGAAGAAGCAAAGAAGCAAATGAATTAATTAAGGTTCTAAACAATAGAGATAAAGATATTACAAATATCTATGATTATGAACATGATTTAAAAACACATGATGTTATATCTCCTGTTTCAGATAAAATATTAAGTTATAATAATTGGCTTAAAATTATCACAAATCCTAAGATTAAAAATATGCATCGAAAAATCAGATTTGAAAATAACACTTACATAGAAAGTTCCTTTAAAAATTTTATATACAGTTTTCAAAATTATATTTCTCAAGAATCTATGGATATAATATTTAAAAAATTTGTTAATTCAAATATTGAATTTGATTCTGAATATGTAAATTCCTTATTTTATGGAATATCTCAAAATTCTCAGCTAAATGACGTAAGTAATCAAGAAATTGAATATTTAATCTTTAAATATGGTTATGATATGCTATCAGATCGAGCAGGTACTATTTGTGAAATAATTGAGAAAATGCATGATACAAAATGGAGTAATGATATTTTTAATCTTTTAATTGATATTGCTTTACACCATGAAAATTCATCTATTAATAATGTGGAAGAAAAAAATTTAAATATTTTTGATTTAGAAACAAATGCTTTAAACTGTGTACGTGGAAAAGCTATACTGGCAATTGGTCATTTATTATGGGATTGTAATAAATACACTTTTGATTTCTTTAAAAGTACGTTAGAAATTCTAAGCTCTGATGATAGCCAAGTCATTAAATATTCCCTGCTTTGGGCATTATGGCCCTCATATAATATAGAAAAAGAATGGGCTGTAAAAATTATTATGAAACTATTTAAAGAAAACTCTGTTTTTTTAGGATTCCGTGACAGTAGATTTATTCTTTGTAATTACTATAATGATTATAAAAATGATATTAATAATTCTATAATTTTAGGTATTAATAGTAACGATGAAAGATTGAATCGTGAATGCGGATATGCAATTGCTGAATTGCATATGAAATTTGATGCGTATTCAGATATACTGTCAATATATGAATCTGTAAATAAAACTGTAAAAAGAAGTATATTAGAAATGATAATAGTCTATGTTAGCGTAGATAAACATCGCAAAAAAGCTATTTCATTATTAAATAAAATGATAGAACTTGAAAATGATAAAGATATTGCATTTATTTGGAGTAAACTATTAAGAAGAGACTTAATTAAATATCCAGAAGATAAAATCTTAATAAAAAAAATTCTTATGTCAAAAATAAATAAACATTTGTTAGATGTTTTTTATGATTATTTATCTAGAAATGGTGGAATTATCAATTTTGCAGATATTATTATTGACATGAGTTATGCTATAATCAATGAAGAAACAAAACAAGATAATTATGTATGGCGATTAGATACAAAAATATCTAGACTTATTATTGGACTATATGACGAAGCAACATCAAATAAAACATCAAAATACAAAGATATTGCTAATAAATGCTTAGATATTTGGGATTTAATGTACGAAAAAAATTTGGGTATTGCAAGAACTCTTGCTAATCAAATTATGAATATATAGTATAATGAATCAACTATTTTTATTTATTATTACTTTAGAATAAAAAATTCATAGTATAAAATCTATCTAATTTATTATATTAAGGAGAAAAATAATGAATTTTAATACACTTATTAAATGTGAGGCTTTAAAAAATTATAAATTTGCAGAAGTTATTCAAATAATATTATATAAAAAAGAAGATAAGACATTTTTAAATTATTTCACACATATTAATTTTTCATCCTCTTTTTCAAATACAAAAAAACAAGAATATTTAACAAATTGTCCAAAAAGTATTAATTCAAAATACCAAATTATTATAACTAAAGAAATTATTTCAAAAAAAGATATTTTAGACATTTTACAAAGTGCCACACAAAAACAAAAATGGGAATGGAATGATAATATATCGTCACTAGATAATGTTTTCCCTGTTAATCTCAAATTCATTCCTGAAACAGATCCCACTGGTAATAAAATAACTGATAGTACTTTAGTTCCAATAGAACTTTCTTTATATGGTTCGAATTTTTCTGGAGGTTATTATTTATATGAATTATTTAGTTCTAAACATACCTTAAACTCTCATTTATCATTAAATGATAAAAAAAATATACAAAAAATAATTAATGATGTAAAATTAAATTTTAATCTTGAAAATCTATTCGATAGAATTGGAAATATAGTTTGTAAAATTCCAATGCTTACTATTAAACATAAACCCTTAAAATTATCGCCTGAACTTGGTATAGAAGGTCAATTTATTTTGAATAATTACTATCGAGATCCTTTAGAATGCATATTACAAATTATTATTGAAAATGATCATACCATTATAAATACAAAAATAGAAGAAATAATTTTTTCTAAAGAAAATCCACAAAAAAAATACTGTATTAAACCTAATAGATATCTAAATAAAATAATCTTATCAGATAAAAAAACAGGAATAATATATTATTCTGCTGTAAGAGACTATTCCTTTGGAAGTGACTACTACTCAATAATTACACCACCAAATTATGTTGTTAAATCTTCATCAAAAAGAAAACTTATGATAGATGGTATGGATAAAGAAATTGACTTAGACAATATAATTGATAGTGGAAATACATATATTAATAAAGAAGTGTATGAAGAAGAGAAACGCCAATATAGCTGGGTAACAAATTATGAATATAAACATTATTTTTTTAGAAGTTTCATCAACGGACAAGAAAATGAAGCTATTCAAACAATAATTTCTATTTGTAATGATAACGAACTTCTTTGGGACTTAAAAGAAATATGGTTGGTAGACCCTTACCTATCATCAGAAGATATTTTAAAAACTGTTGTTTATTGTAAAAAATACGGAATTAAAATAAAATGTCTAACCCATATATCATCTATTAATAGTAATTTAGCTACTAGAACTGATACTGCAGAAAATCAAACACGATTTATAGAAACTGTAAACCAATTTAATCAAGTTCTTGATATTGCTCTATCTAATCAAAAAGACATGAAACTTGAATTTAGAACGGTGGCTGGAATGAATGGTATTTCTTTTCATGATAGATATTTAATATTAAAATACAACATTAATAAACCAAGAGTCTGGTCACTTGGAATATCTATCAATTCTCTTGGAAAAAGTCATCATATTATTCAAATAGTACATTCTCCTACAAAAGTAATAGAAATAATTGACAGTATATGGGAAAAGTCAAATATTAAAGAGTGTTTAATTTACAAAAATTAATTTGCCTATATATTTTCAAATTATTTTCCTTTTTAAAATAACAATATAATTCAGCCAAATCACCTTACTCATAGGCTTTATACCTATGAGATTTTTTATGTTATAATTGAAATAACTTTACAGTTGGAGGAATTATATGAAAACAATTAATGTTGTTGCTGGAATAATAAAAAAAGATAATAAGATTTTTATAGCTGAAAGAGGTTATGGTGAATTTAGAGGAATGTATGAATTCCCAGGTGGGAAAATTGAACCTGGTGAAGAACCTAAAGATGCTTTAAAAAGAGAACTTTATGAAGAAATGCAAGCTCATATAGAAGTTGATTCTTTCTTTTATCATGTACATTATGAATATCCTGATTTTATTTTAGAAATGGATTGTTTTATTTGTCATTTAGTAGATGATCATCTTGTTTTATTAGAACACTTAGATGGTAAATGGATTGATCCTCAAGATAATGATGAATCTATTGTATGGGTACCAGCAGATATTGAAGTAATTAATGAATTAAAGAAAAGAGGTTAGGGTTATGGAAGCTCTTCAAGAATTTCAACCACGTCTCGTTTATAACAATTATAAAGAACATATAAAAGTATCTCATGAATTAGAATTACTTTTTAAAAACTGTGATTCTTTTGAATTATCCGTTGCTTTTATTGCTGATTCTGGTCTTGCTGCACTTAAAGAATGTTTTGATTATTTAAGAGATCATCACATTCCTGGAAAAATTATTACTTCTACTTATTTGGGTTTTAATGCCCCAAGTATGTTTAAAAAACTACTAAAATATGAAAATATTGAAGTAAAAATATTTGAAGGCAAAGGATTTCATCCAAAAGGATATATCTTTCATAAAAAAGATCAAACAGATATTATGATTGGTAGTAGCAATCTTACACAAAATGCTTTAGCTGTAAATCAAGAATGGAATTTATTCTTTTCTTCTGATACACAAAAAGAAATTGTTTTAAAAGTTGAAGATGAGTTTAATAAACAATGGAAACAATCTATCCCTCTAACAAATGAATGGATTGAAGATTATCAAAAAGTTTATGTAAAACCTCAAAGACATAAAACAATCAATGTCTCTAAAGAAATAAAACCAAACTATATGCAAAAAAATGCTTTAGAATCATTAGATAATCTAAGAAAAAATAATAAGGACAAATCTCTACTTATTAGTGCTACTGGAACAGGTAAAACATATCTTGCAGCATTTGATGTAAAAGCTGTTCATCCAAAAAGAATGTTATTTGTTGTACATCGTAGAAGTATTGCTATTAAAGCAATGGAAACCTTTAAAACAATTATTAAAGATAAATCTATGGGATTATTCTCAGGGGATAATAGAGATAATGACTGTGATTATATCTTTGCAACAATTCAAACAATTTATAAACCTGAAAATAGACAACTCTTTTCCAAAGAAGAATTCAATTACATCATTATTGATGAAGTTCATAAAGCAGGAGCAAATTCTTACCAAGAACTTGTAAACTACTTTAAACCACAGTTTCTATTAGGTATGTCAGCAACTCCTGAAAGAACAGATGATTTTGATATTTATAAAATGTTTGATTATAACATAGCTTATGAAATAAGATTACAGCAAGCCATGGAATATGATTTGCTTTGTCCATTTCATTATTATGGAATTACTGATATTACAATTGATGATCAACCTATTAATGATATGTCTGATTTTAATTTGCTTGTTGATGAAAAAAGAATTGATTATGTTATTAATAAAATTAATGATTATGGTTATTCAGGAGATCATGTTCATGGTTTAATCTTTGTTAGTAGAAAAGAAGAAGCTTGTAAGCTTTCTGAAATGTTTAATCAAAGAGGTTTTCATACTTGTGCTTTAACTGGAGAAGCTTCTGAAAAACAAAGACAAGAAGCTATGGATTCTCTAGAATCAAATGAAGAAGGAAGTCTTGATTATATCTTTACTGTAGATATTTTTAATGAAGGAATTGATATTCCTAAAGTGAATCAAGTTGTTATGTTAAGACCTACTCAATCATCTATTATTTTTATTCAACAACTTGGTAGGGGACTTCGAAAAAACGATGAAAAGGATTATGTAGTTGTTATTGATTTTATTGGAAATTATGAAAAGAACTTCTTTATTCCTATTGCTTTGAGTGGAAATACAAATTTTAATAAAGATAATTTAAGAAGATTTGTGAGTGAAGGAAATTTAATAATTCCTGGTGCTTCTACTATTCAATTTGATGAAATATCAAAGAAAAGAATATTTGATGCTATTGATGCTGCAAAATTCAATGGTGTAACACTTATTAAAGAAAAATATTTTGAGTTAAAAAACAAACTTGGAAGAATTCCAAAAATATGTGATTTTGAAAAATATGGCTCTATTGATATTCAAAAAATATTTCAAAATAAAGATTTAAGATCTTATCATGAATTTTTGAAAAAATATGACGATGATTATACCGTTCAATTCACTGAATTAGAGGAACAATATTTAAAATTTATTTCTAATAAACTCTCATCAGGAAAAAGAATCCAAGAGCTTGAAACAATTCGTCTTGCCATTGAAAAGAAATCAAATCTTATGAATTATTTGAAAGAAGAAATGAAAAATACATATAACATTACTATCACTGATGTAGGTTACGAAACAATTAGAAATATACTTACTCAAAATTTTGCTTCAGGAACTGGAAAAGGCACTTACAAAGATATTGAAGTTCTTGATAAAAATGATCGTATTTCACCTACATTCAGTAAACTTCTTTTAAACAAAGAATTTAAAAGACAAGTTCTTGAAGTTATAGATTATGCAATAGATCAGTACCATAAAAAATACAGTAAACGATATAAAGATACAGATTTATGCTTATATGAAAAATATACATACGAAGATATCTGTAGATTATTAAATTGGGAGAAAAATCTTAACCCTCAAAATATTAGTGGGTATTTCTATCATTCTAAAACAAAAACATTACCTGTTTTTATTAATTATCATAAATCAGATGGAGAAATAGCTTATCAAGATCGTTTTATTTCACCTTCTCATATAATTGCTTTATCAAAGCATCCTAGAAATGTTGATTCAAAAGATGCAGATCATATTTATAAACGTAAAGAGACAGACAAAAATAATCGCATATTCTTATTTATAAAGAAGAATAAAAAGCTTAAAGATAACCGTAAAAAGAAAGACGATGATAAAGAATTTTATTTCTTAGGTGAAATAGAAGCACAAGGAGAACCAACTCCAATTTTTATGGAATCAACAAATGATAATGCTTTTGAAATAAATTACAAATTAGATACACCAGTCCGCAAAGATATTTATGATTATATTGTAAATAATTAATTTCTGCACTAAAAAACCTGCATCTTGTGCAGGTTTTTCAATATTATATATTATTTAAATAATTTAGAGAAATAGTTTTTAACAACGTGATTTTTAATTTTTGATAATGTTGTGTTGCTTGAATCGAATCTGTCTTTTTTAGCCCAACCTGGTTGAGAATCTGCTTGATTAGTTGTTAAATATGAATAGTAGTTTACACACATGTTTTTGTTCCTCCTTAGTATTTTATATCCCTTTTGTTACTTATATTATATGTAAGAAAATATAAAAATTATATGTGTTGAGGTTATGAGAATATTGCATACATTTGTGCATTATGCACAATGATTAATATAGTTTAAAACTATATCTAAGTAGTTATTATTTGTATTATTCAAACTATGTTTTGATTGATAAAATAAAGACATAGTTTGAAAGGAATGAATGATATGAGTCAATTAAATAGATATGAATTTGTAGGAAGTTTTTTACGTCCTGAAAGATTAAAAGAAGCTAGAAAAAATTATGAATTAAATAATATAACTAAAGAGGAACTTACTAAAGTAGAAGATGAATGTATTGTAGAACTTGTAAATAAACTTAAAGAGTTAGGTTATCATACTATCACAGATGGTGAATTTAGACGTTCTACTTGGCATTTAGACTTTATGTGGGGATTTGAAGGGGTTAAACATAAAAAGACTGTAGATGGAAATCAAACGTTTGATGGTGAAGCAGCTATGATTGATGATACTTATATGACAGGAAAGATTTCTTGTAAAGATCATCCTTTTGTAGAACATTTTAAATTTGTTAAAGCATTAGAAGATGAAAATACTGTAGCTAAACAAA
>OLON01001638.1_pt1 | contig 12642 bp, 16 predicted proteins | sample 1672691 | NCBI WGS metagenome assembly OLON01 (sample SAMEA3136714, study PRJEB25190) | human gut metagenome | biome: human gut; feature: human-associated habitat; material: faeces | place: Austria | collected 2013
CATTCGCAACCGTTCCCTCAAGGATCTTGAGGAGTGCCTGCTGAACGCCCTCACCGCTTACATCACGGGTGATTGAGCGGTTTTCCGATTTGCGTGAAATTTTATCTATTTCATCAACATAAATTATACCGCGCTGAGCCTTTTCAATGTCGAAATCCGCGGCCTGAATAAGCCTGAGAAGTATGTTTTCAACATCTTCGCCGACATATCCTGCTTCGGTAAGCGTTGTTGCGTCTGCAATCGCAAAAGGAACATCAAGTATTTTTGCAAGAGTTTGCGCAAGCATTGTTTTGCCGACACCCGTTGGGCCAAGCAGCAAAATATTGCTTTTTTGAAGTTCAACATCGTTTGACGCGGCGGAATATATGCGCTTATAATGATTGTAAACGGCAACTGAAAGGGCCTTTTTTGCATCGTCCTGGCCGATTACATATTCATCAAGCTTTTGTTTGATTTGTTCCGGCTTCGGAAGAACAAAGTCTTCCTTTGCCGAATTTTGCGGCTTACGCGCCGAACGATTTGCCTCTGCAAGTATATCGTTGCAAAGGGCAATGCATTCATCGCATATATAAACTCCGGGACCTTCAATGAGCTTATGCACCATGGCCTCGGATTTACCGCAAAACGAGCACCTGATTACCGGGTGCTTTGTATCGTTGTTTGGCATAAATTACCGACTCCGTTTATCTTTTATCGATTACTTTATCCACAAGGCCGTATGCAAGAGCTTCTTCGGCGGAAAGCCAATTATCTCTTTCCGTGTCAGCAGTTACTTCTTCAACGGTTTTACCGCAGTTTGCAGCAAGAATGCTGTTTAACTTTTTCTTCGTTTTTTTGTACAGCTTGTGCTGGTCACCGTAGGCATCCTCCCAGTTAGTTTCCTCTTTGTTTAAATCATTATTGTTTACCATGTTTTTTCCTCCTGTTACGATGGTGATTGTGGTACAAAATTTTATTTTGAAAATAAATCTGAGCGCTCGTTATTTTCAGCAGAGCCGAACTTTCTTATTATGAAGCGAAGTTTTTCTGCTAGGACAATCCCTTCTCAATAAGATATTCACATCCTGCACAATCAGTTCAGCCTACGGATATATTACATATCCTGCCATAAGGTATCCCTGATTGATGATTTGATTCTATCATACGTTTTCTATACTATCAATTTTATTAGTTACAACTATTACAACTCGAAATTTCCGCATAGTACTATCTACGGAAACCGCTAATTTCCGCAGTTTCCACAATACACATTAAGCGGCAACCACAAGTTTCCGTAGTAAAATACGCTACGCAATCGGCATATGTTCTATACCTTTTTATGCTACAAAGTCAAAATAAGAGCCTTTAATTCCACCACTTTAGAATTAAAGGCTCTTTCTTGTAATCTCAAATTTTATTTTTCCATATTAAAACAAGTTCTTGAAGTTTTCTATCATTCAGTGTTTCAGGAATAAACTCCTTAAATTCCTTTTTATAATTATTTGCTAATTTTACCTTTGGATCTAAGCTAATATCTACTGTAGGGCTGTCTGGTTGATAGTGATTTTTTCTAAGAATCCTCAACAGCCATGTTGCGTTTCTTTCATTTTTTTCAACGCCAATTCCCTCGGCATAACATATTTTCAATTTATAAACTGCATTAATAGATCCCATTTTTCCAGCTTCAAAAAAATATGTCACAGCTTTTTCTGGATCTCGAATTACGTTATCCCCATCCATATACGCAACTCCCAGATAATATTTTGCATCCCGATGCCCCAATTCAGCAGCTCGTAGCATATGTTGTATGTATTCTTCGTCATGAGTCGCCATTACACATGCAGCCTTATATTCTTTTTCAGCCTCCCGTTGCACCTGGGAATATTCATCTAACGGTATCGCTTCCGAAGCTTCGTCTGTTTTATTATTCTGCACGCTCTCAACTGCTTGTTTTTCCATTAATCCATTATCTGCTTCTACAGTTGTTTGATTCTCTGGCAACACACTGTCTGCTTCTGCAGCAGTTTGATTCTCTGCCAATACACTGTCCGCTTCTACAGCGGTTTGATCCTCTGCCAATATACTGTCTGCTTCTGTAGCAGTTTGATTCTCTGCCAATACACTGTCCGCTTCTACAGCGGTTTGATTCTCTGCCAATACACTGTCTGCTTCTGCAACTATTTGATTCTCCGATAACGTACTGTCTACTTTTACCTCAATTTCTCCCGTTTCTTTTCCCTTCTCATATATTTCTACTTGCTTTGGAAATTTTAAAGATATTCGCTCACGAATTTTTTCTCTATCCGCATTTGTCGCTTTCACTTTATCTTCGTCCAAATCCTGCAATCTTCCTCTCACGATTTTGAATGCTTCCTTACATATTTCATCAAATCCATCATCTTTTAATTCGTCATTTATGTTCTTTATCATCTCACAATTTTCATATTTCTCGACATGTGGTTCAGAAGAAAATACTTGATAAATTCGTTTTTCAAAAACATCAACAGACTTTACCGCTTCTTCCCCGAAATACAGCGCCAATAGAACCAATCTACGATCAATTTCCTTTATCCATTTATAGGGTTTAGTTTTAAATCTTGATAATACTGTTTTATCAATTTTAATACAAACTGCCAATTCCCTTTCCAGTAACCCTAAATCTTTACATACAGTCATTATGGCATTTTTAAAAACATCTTGTGACCTCATCTTATTTATCCTCCCCCCAAAAAAACAACGCAACTGCCTTATACTAATTCAATATTACCATAAACAAATACAAAATTTAATACTTCTTTCTTCAAAAAAATGGGAAATTTCCCACCATTTCACACATACGTCTCTCAAATCAAAATAATTTGCTCTCTCTTTCCAGTCCTGAATAGAATTTTATTTCCAGCTATTACATTCTACTAAAGCGAATGTATATACAAAAATTTTGCAACGTTTCCAACTCTGGCACGTTCCACATACACTCGCAGATAAAAAAACAGGATTTCACAGCAATTATTTTTTTGCGAATCCTGTTATATATAATACTATAAGTATATAGAAGGAGGATTTTATTATGAAACTCAAAAGATCTAATAAGACAGAACAAATCAACATACGAGTATCTCCAAAGGAAAAGATACTACTTCAGAAGAATGCTTCCGATATGAATATGGATATGTCGGATTATATACGTAAATGTACCATACTATCAAACAGTAAGAATATCTGCGGCTCGCTCCCCCAAATCCTATGCCAGGTTCAGGATATCCTAAATTACATACTGGAAGCCTACGATAACGATCCCGTTCTTGAACAGGAGGTCGACAAATTATGGGAAAAATTGTAATTCATATTAAACAGCATACTTATCCCCGTGACAAAGATATCGAACAACTAATTGCCTACATTTCCGGACATGGCAAACACCATAAACAAAAAGTCTATTATCGTAACGCTTATGGTGTCAGTACCAGTTACCAAAAGGCTCCACATCAGATGATACAGGTACAAAAGTACTATAAGAAAAATTCTAAACGAAGGATGTATCATATGATTATATCTTTCCCGAAAGACTACAGATTCAATCGCATTTGTGCAATAGAGCTTGCGGATTCTATCGCACAGCAATTTTCTAATGAATATCAGATATTTTTCGCTATTCATAATGATACTGACAATCTGCATATTCACTATGCAATCAATTCAGTAAGTTTTCAAACAGGAAAAAAATTGCATACTTCCAAACCAGAATTAAAAGAAATAAAACAAAACATTCTCAGTTTAGTAAATGCTATTCATAAGCATTACTATCCATATATACATCGTGACCTACAGCTTTAAACGGAGCCAGCTAAAATAAGGCAAGGAAACGCCTTCCCTTGCCTCAGCAACATCAACTATTTTTAATGTACTCCAGGATATCTTCCTTAAGGAATATCCATTTTCCACAGATCTTATGACCTGCGAGTCTGCCTTCGTTTACAAGCCTCAATGCGGAAGTTTTTCCAATTTGCAAAAGTTCTTCAAGCTCTTTCAATGTAAGTGTATCTGGTGTATTATCCAACATATTATCCCACCTTTCCAAAGATTATGTACATTATGAATCTGTTTTGAAACCTTGGTACATCTTAGACCATATTGGAACACACTAGATTATGTTGGATTTATTCCCGAATACTTTTGGAAGTATCTGACATGTACATATTTTTCAGTTCACGCTTGTACTTGTAATAACTTCCTCTTGATATTCCAATAAGCTTGATACACTCTGCATCATTCAATCCACCAGAAAAGTCCCGACTATATTTTTGTATCATTTCCTTTGATTTCACGGACTTCTCAGTAATCAACTTTGTTCCGCAAGGCAATCCTATCTGCTTTCCATTTAGTTTCGCAGTCTGGATTCCTTCACGTGTTCTTTGGTGTAAATCGGTAACTTCTTTCTCTGCTTGTTCAAAGGCAAGCTGAATCTGCCTTTTTGCAAGATTCAGCATATATCGGTTAAGAGCACCGAATATACCAGACAATAATTCTTCAGAAGCTTGATCGCCTGTTTTTACATTTACGGACAACTGATTTTCCATTGCCTGTTGATAAGTGCTTGTATTTATATGAGGTTCTTTCAAAAATACCAGGGATACTCCTTGGTTATATAGTTTCTGGTACATTTCGTACCCCTCCTGTGCAGTACGGCTCATGCGAGATACCGAGTCAAAGACCAGCGTATCACCAGTAGAAACTATTTTGAGCAGCTTTTCAAATTCTTTTCGTCCCTGTATTTTCGTTCCTGTGTATGTTTCTTTTACAATAACTGCGTCTGGATATGCCAGCTTGATATTTCTGATCTGCCGCTCCATTGATTGCTTGGATGTAGAAATTCTACAATACCCATAGACTTTCATTTTATTATTTCCTTTCTGCTATAAACAAAATTAGAGCAGAACCGTTATAGATTCTGCTCCACATTCAACTCTGGCAATATTTTATGCCTACCAATATTTTTCTACATATTCCACTGCTTTCTCTTCTGGCAACGAAAATTCTTTTGCAATATTTTTAATTGTATCAGCTTTGCTGGCATTTAAATTTTTGCAGATTCTGATATTAGCTAAAATTCCTTCCTGTTTGCCACGCTCGACACCCTCGTTTACCAATTCCTCTAATGCACCACACATATAAATCTGCCCTCCTTTTTTCTCTGATTGCAAAGCATGGTTAATCAGTTTCTGGGATTCTGTAATTGCTCCGATCACGACTCCAAGTTCTGCTGGTATCGCCTTTTCTTTATACACTGTATTGATCTTCTGGAAGTCTTTCTCATAAATAGAACGGCTTACATCAAATACCGTGTCCACATCTGGATTATGGAATCTCAGCGATCCGCTTTTCCTTAACTGAAGCAGGTTCATTTTATAATCAGATACCAATGGTTTCAGCTTCTCCGGGATTTCCAGCATATCAGCCAGACAGAACGGTCCGTCCCATTCTTTCTCCCCATAATATACGCACAGGCTTATCACTGGATGAAGCCTGTCTGTCCTCTTTAAGTTGGAAAGGAATTCATCAGAAGACTCAAACCCTTTCTCAGCCTTGTTCCTGGCTGCAATCTCGTTGTATTCCTTCAGATACGAAAAGGAATCCCCGATCATATGCCGTAAAGGCATTGCATAGTGGATTTTACTCTGGTTCTCCAGCCCCCAGATTACAAAATCCACACCATAGGCTGTTTTCTTCACCACGTCCAGGACTTTCTGAACCGTCTCTGCATGGTTGTTAAATTTCACCATGGAGGAAACATCTGTATCTACTTCCATGAGATCAGCAGGGTTCAGTACCTGTTCTCCATCAAATAACGCTGCATTAAATAAATCTGCGAAATGATCATTATCCCGCCAAAATGTCTTTAGTATGGTATCCGGTTTTATGTTGTTTTTCTCAGCCGTTTTCGACACCTCCTATATCCGTTTCTTCTATACTTAATATATCATAATCCATACGGTATTTCCATGAAAAGAAATTACCTAAATCTGAAAATTTTATAAACCTCAGTGCTACATCTGTATCAAAACTGACGTTGTAAAAAAAAGTATCAAAAGTAACCCTTTCCACTAGCTTTGCCACGGTATATACCGTTCCAGATCTGACGGTCGTTAGATTTGATACCTTTTTGATCTTACATTCCTAGCTGGTGATCCCGGTCATCCGAAAATCACCAGCCAGAAACTCACTTGTAACACTATGCCGCTAGCATTTCGATCTGGTCTGATTTCAGATCATAGTGATAAATATGTCTGGTAAGCACATCCTCTTCCGGGATTGCTTCTTCTATTGTCTCTTCCAGAATTGTTTTCAAATTTTCAGGCTCCACACTTTCCTCATCATGAATCATCACCTCATGAACACTTGTAAATACCAGATACAAGCCATCTGCCCCAAGCTTATGACAAAATGTCTTTGCAACTCCCGGATAAAAGATTGCCACTGCCCCATTTGTTTTTGAACTTGTACTCATACAGTTTCCTATCCCGCCTTTTTCCGGAATATAGTCAGAAGCATAGATATCCTCTCCCTCATAAGCCGGATTCAGAACCAGTTTCAATAATTCGCATACTCTTGGCGGCATCATCGACATAGTATTTTTCATAGCTTCCTCAAAAACATTCTCTTCCTTTACAGGCCATTTCTCGACATAGCTTAAAGGTACTTTACAGCTCGTAAGCTTTCCATCCTCGTCAGAGATTTTCATATATAAAGTCAATGCGATTTCTCCGTTCTGCTTGTAAAGAGAATTTTCCAGTTCTTCCTTTTTCTTTTCCATATTAAGTGGTCTGATAAACAGCTCGCCCTTTACCTGTTCATAGCACTGCAGCTGTTTCAGCTTGCCTGGGATTCCCATTTTCAGAAAATTATCTGTTGACTGTTTGACCGCCTGTACAATCTCAGTGAGTGTTTTTCCTTCTGTTTTCATTTTACAATATGTTTTCTCTGTCAGCAGACGAAGCTTTCCGTTTTCATTCGTGTACACATTAATACAGTCCTGTGTTTCTTCTTCATCCGCTGCACAAAATTCCACTCTGAATCCTGTCTCTTTCTTGATTTCCTTTACCAGTTCTTCCACAAATTCTTTATAATCCATATTGATTTATCCTCCATTTTCTTTGCTTTATGCTGCACTTTTGGTTCGCTTCAAACCATTGAGCGCTCTTTTATAAGTCACCTGATCCAGTTCCTGTATAGATGTGATTCCATACCGTTTCAGGATCTGCTGCATAGTAACTCCTGTTCTTCCAAGCTCCGCATACAGAATCTGAATTTCTCCATCTGATATTCTCTGGACTTGTGTTTTCTCATCATCAGGCTTTGTCACCTGAACAGAAGCTGTCTGTGCCACCTGATAGCTATATACCGTTTCACTTCTCTGGTTTACAATCTCCAGTGCTGTGATCACCTTGTCGGCGGTGGTCTGGATAGTCTTCACTGAAAAGCTGTCCTTCACAGACTTTCTCCCATTCTTCTCGCCCATCCGCACTTTATTTATGGGAATATAAATAAAAGGAGCCGAATACAGCTCCCGTCCAATACCAATATTAAAGCAGGCTCGTTTAAAAGAGTCCGATGCGGCACCTTTCGCCTTTTCATAGTCGCTTTCTGTTCCTACGTCTTCTTTCTGAACCCACTGCTTTTTCTCATCATCCCAGATGCTGAGGATACAGTACAGCTCATTTCCAATCATATTATGCCTTCTCTGCCATCCGCAGATTCCAAACACTTCGTCCAGTATCATCTGATCTACCCTTGCATTTTTATAAAGGAGCAGAGTGATTCCCTGCTCCATGATTGCACCTACACGGCACTCAATCTCTTCCGGATTTAAATTCCGGATTCTTTTTTCTGCCATAATCTTTTCCCCCTGTAATCACTACGCAACAGATAATTTTCTATATGAGCTGACATTGCTATACTCTGCAAATATCTCTGGCTTTTCCTTGCGGAGTCTTCTGCCGTCCACAGATTCCCGGCTGATTTTCTTCCAGGATACAACGATTCCATCTAATTCACCAGTCTCGTATGCCCCCATAACAGCCTTGATCTGATTGGCAAGTCCAGTTTTCTTTTTCTCAAGTTCTTTGACCTTTGAATCAACGTCCTGGTACTCTGCTATAACTTTTTTCATGTCTACATTAAGCTGAATCGTACTTGCAACAGAATTGCTATATTTTGTATTCAGATATTCCTGGGTTGCCTCAGAATCATCTACAACAGGCTCTGTGTCCGTAAGTACGCACTCTTCCCAGAACTTCTTTTCCCTGGCGGTCAGTTCTTCAATCAGGAAATCATCTCTATAAATTGTAGTGAAAACAAATTTATTGCCGCCGATCAGTGCCGCTATGTATGCCTTATTCATGCCGCATACCGCCAGGTAGTGCTGTACCTGCAATACATATTCCTCGGGTACACCATTTTCCCACTGGTCAGCCTTATACTGACTCGCTGTCTTTGCTTCAAAGATACATTTCTCCCCCCCGCTCATCTGTAACAATTCCGTCTACATCTGCAAACAGATATGGATACTCTTCGTGAAAAATCATTGCATGTTTCTGGCGCACCTTAAGCCCGGTACGGTTCATAAACTCCTTGCGGATAATCGGCTCCATCACATTCCCCCAGTAAGTAAATTCGTTTCCGTTATCTGTAACTGGCAGCTTTCCTGTTTTTTCTTCCCACAGCTGTAAAATACTTCTGTAAGGATTTTTTCCCATGATCACAGAAGCATCGGAACCACCGATTCCGTTTCTTCTAAGCTGTAACCATTCTTCTCTTGTAAGGTTCCCTGTCGGTGTCATTTTTCGTCTCATAATTCCTGTCCTCCTGTTTTCTTTCGCTTGCTTCTTTATACTGCTTCCGGAAGGTCGTATCCTTCCAGATCTTCAACCTCATGTCCCACATACTCTTCCAGTTCCTGGTAAGAATGGTCTTTTACACCAAGCCATTTCCTGTACATACCTTCCAGAATCCCGCTTGACATATTCAAAAGATTTAAAAGCGCAACATCACTAAGCTGTGCAGATTTTGCCAGAAGTACCTCATATAATGAGGAAAAGGTCTCAATCTTGTATGCCTCGGCGATCAGATCAGTCGGGTTTTCACTCAGCAGATGTTCTCTGTAAGTGGAAAATTCTCCGTAAAGTTTCTGGACAAATTCCTGTTTTAATTCTTCTTTCACTTTTTGGTTCATTATGCCTGTCTCCTATACTTTGAAAAAACATAGGACTATCGCATCCGCTGATATCCATACACGATATAGATGTAATTATGATTAACATCCATATTCTGCATAAAAACGGCTTATTGCGATAGTCCCATCGGTAACTCATGCTGCCTTGACCAGCTGATATGCCCGGTCAATCATCGGATTGCCATCAGCTGTCCTGGCGAAAATATTTTCTTTATAATTTGCTGTCTTTCTTCTTGGTGTAGAATGTGTTGCAAAATCAGATACTGCATTTACAAATCTATATCCGTTGTTTCCAACGTCTTTCAGATCAGGTGCATCAAAATATCTCATTTTCATGTCTGCTCTCAGTTTTTCTACACCGCGTTTCTGAAGCAGAGAATAATTTTCTTCCATTGGAAGAAGAATCTTAATATAATCCAATACCTGTTTCTCTGACAGCTTGATTTTTCTCAGATCCTCAAACTCCTGTCCCAGCGCAGTCATGTATTCATCTGCCAGAAGCAGTGTGTTTTTGGCTTCTTCAATTTTTCCACTGATATCCCCAGTATGAATCATAGACCAGCTCCGCTTTGCTGTACGGAGTGCCAGGTTCAGTGTGTTATTGCAGACTACACGGATTGGAGTCAGGGCAGTCTTCACGGCTCCCGAACCGTCATGGGTATTGGAAAATACCATATACGGACTGATCCGCTCACCGCCAATGATAAACTCCCTTGGCAGTCTGGCAAGCATCCACACACGGCGTCCTTCCTGCAGGGAACCGGCTGTCTCATAACGGACACCCTCGCCCAGTAATGTATCTGTAAAAGCAAAGGCTTCTTCATTCTGGATTACCTTGTAACGGTCTGTTACTACGCCCAGCACCTTGCGGTCTGTGTCTCTTACATTCGCTTTGTACCCCTGGATCAGTTCTTCATTTTCCGTGTAGACTGGCTCCTGGAGAACTTTCCAGTTAAGTCCTGCTAGGCGCAATGCATCCTTTGAATTTGGTGCTTCTGCTACCATTGTTCCCAATCCGTGCCATGGTTTTTCTCTTGTATAAAACATTGTCTCCACATTTGCTGCCATAATTATTTCTCTCCTTTTCTTTTCATGATCTCGTCCCAGATTACAACTGCTGCTGATAAAATACTGATAATGATTCTCTGCAATTACGATTCCCCCTTATTCATCACACTGAAACACTTTTCCCTCACCTTTTGCCAGACGGATGCAGTTACTTTTTCCATCATAGCAATAAACCTGTTCGGTCAGCTTCTCTTCGAGTTCTTTTACTGTCCTGGATCCGTTGTGCAGTCTTCTCTGCATTTCTTCCACTGACATATCTGCCCTTACTGCAGATACCATAACTTCATGGACAGATGTGAACACCAGATACAAACTTTCTGCACCTAATACTTCACAGATTTTTCTGCAGACTCCCGGATAGAAAATTGCAGCTGCACCATGATGTAGTATGGTGGTGCTGATACACTTGTCCCCACTTCCTTCCAGAAGGACAGAAGAACTGTCCTCTTCCATGAAATCTTCCCCTTTATACTCCTGCATAAACAGGGCTTTCAGAAAATTGTAATATCTGGCAGGATATAATTTTGATGAATTCCTCACGGCCTCCTTTATTACTTCGTTTTCATCTGTCTTCCATAATTTCAGAAATTCCGGAGCAACTTTCAGTCCAATCATCTTACCGTTTCGGTCTAACAGTTTAAGATTTGGACAAATTGCAATATCCCCCACAGTCTGATATATGCACTGTGTCAGTGCTTCCTCATTGTAAATACTTTCTGCACTAATAAATAAATGCTCTCTTGCCAGCTTGTAATTTTTGCACTGGCTTACCGCCTGCGCCAGACAGAATCTGTCATCCTCACAGATTGTCCCGATAACTGAATCCGCTATGGATGTAATACTTTCCCCAATCTGGTATCTGGCATACAGTTCCGGGACTCTGATGGAAATAACAGATGCATCTCTGTCGGTATTCATATAATGAATCTCCAATGCCGTATCCGATGTCGGTCCTTCATCCGTCAGGCTCCCCATACAGTCAGATTTCCAGCCTGTCTGTGAATAAATTGTCTGTTTTAACGCTTCCATGAATTCTTTGTAGTTTAACATTTCATTCCTCCTTGATGAAAGTAAAAAGAGCTGAAACGCATACTCACGTTTCAGCTCCGTATAACAGGTTGCTATTTGTTATGTAATTGGTTTCCTCCTTCACGGAAATATTACATCAATACAAGAGTTTATCTTACGTATTAAAAATTTTAAATTATTATGAAGCATAATCCCCTTTTTCCACTTTCCACTATAATACTCAGTTCCATCCTTGTCATATAATGTTCCCTTCTCCTACATTTTCAAAATATGTTAAAAAATAGCCACTCCCTCTTCCCATGTTCCACTGAAAGTTTCATCTCCATACTTGTCGTATAAAGTGCCTTCTCCGTCATATACTCCATCTTTAAACTCGCCTTCATACTTCAAATTTCCATTTTCGTAATATTCTTTTCCTTCACCATACTTAACACCATTTTCCATGGTTCCTTCAAACAGTTTTCCTTTATGGCTATATATAGCTACTTCTCCCTCTGCAACACCATCTACAAATTCTCCACAAAGAAACATCTGTGAATCACCCTCTCCAGTTATATACATTCCAGTTCCATTTAACAAGCCATCTTCATATTCACCAAAGGCAAATTCTGTAGTTAAATCTACAATACCGTATATATTTGAACAAAAAGATTCAAAACCAACCCCTTCTGGTTTTCCTTCTTTTAATTTTCCTATATATTTTGCAACAGTTTTTCTTGCAAAAGATTCATCCTGCCATGTCGTCAAAACGTCTCCATAATATATTAACCCCTCTCCCTCTGGCTTATTATTCACCAGATCATATCCTAAATAGGTATATTGATCATCATACGCTTCATCTAATCCTTCATAACATTTATCATAATCATTGTACCAAAGACGAATAGTCCACACACTGCTATCCATATTATTTACATCATCCATTAACCCTTGCATCTGCGAATACCACTCATCAGCAACTTCCTGTAATTCTTGTAAATTATATTTTTCTATTATTCCGTGTATATCTGGCATAGTCCCCAATTCCTCTTCTTCACTTGTCTCTACATCAGATTCGTCCTCATTACAATAATTTGAATCAGAATCATCATAATCCGATTCAGAATTATCATAGCCATATGGGTCATACATACCAAAATCAGAATCATCACTTGGAACCGCCTCAGTAGCTTGGAATGCATCATAAGTTGATATTACTTGAATGACTTTATTATCTGCAAAACATTGAAATGGATTGGCAATTAATGTAGCTGTACCAATTGTAGAAAGAACACATATCTTTTTTAAGTCCATTTTTTTATTCATAGCTGATCTCCTTAGTAAATTTTATATAGTGC
>OLON01001653.1_pt1 | contig 12556 bp, 20 predicted proteins | sample 1672691 | NCBI WGS metagenome assembly OLON01 (sample SAMEA3136714, study PRJEB25190) | human gut metagenome | biome: human gut; feature: human-associated habitat; material: faeces | place: Austria | collected 2013
CTGCGCAATTTCCTCAGGGGAATGGCTTTGTACATAGTCCATGCCTTTTTGAAGGTGTACTCTATCAGAATAACTGTCAATAGTATCAGAAACGACGAGACGACGAGGAACGAACCGGGAAATGGTGGGAAACCCCGAAAAATCAAGGGATTCAGCGAGTTAATGAAAAGAGGCGGGACGAGGATTGACACGTTTTTTGAGAAAAGAGCCCATTTTTTAGAACAAAAAGAAAAGTTATCCACATTATCCACAAAAAGAGCCGGAAAGCCGCATAAACAGCGAGTTCCTGGCTCTTTCTTGAATTGGAATGAATAAAAGGAAGGTGATTCAATCACCATGATCATTTTAACACGCCCCGCGTTATGGAGCAACGCTTGTGACGTTATAACTCCGCGTTATAGCGTTATTTTTATTTCTGCAAATAGTTCAAGAAAATCGCGTAAAATGGGCGTTTCTTCGCGTTACAAGTCGCGTCACAGATTAGTAGGGAGCCGCGAAAATGGGAGCGGGCATCTGCAAAAACGTCACAAGTGCAAAGGGACAAAAAATGCACTTGTGAAAAAGACTGTCCCTTTGGCTTATTTACGCGGTTTTCGGCTGTTTTTTGACTACAAAGGCAATGGTGCATCAAAGGGACAAAAAAAGAAAAACAAGTTTATCAAAAAGGGACAAAAAATTAAGCCGTTTCACTGTTGGCGGCTACCTCTGAATTTAATGATCTTGCAAGATGTTTCTTCCGTCGGATTTTCATTTCTATAATATCAAGAATTTCCTCCTGATCAATCGGGTCCAGCTCTAACAGGGACGAAAGAACTAGCTCCTGAACTGGAGTAAGCTGTTCACGGATATCCGATAATTTTGAATTATCGGTATTCCGAGATCTGCCAAAAAGAATATAGTCTACGCTACATTCTAGTACATCGGAAAGTTCGCAAAGGGCTGAAGCAGAGGGAGCAGATCTTCCTCTTTCGATATCACTCAAGTTTCCTGTAGAAATGCCTGTTTTCTGCTTTATATCAGACTGCGTGAGATTTAATTCTAAACGTCTATTTTTTATTCTTTTTCCTACTTCCACGGTATCCATAAATCCTCCTAGCTGCTAGTGTTATCCCGGATAACAGAGAAAAATATCGTAATTACGATAAAAGACTTGACAATATCGTAAATCCGAGATATTATACTACTAGCGAAACAAATTTATCAAAAACACTATAACACAAACACATCAAGAAAACATCTAAAATCTTCACCACGTTCGTGGAAAACGCCCCGATCTGAAGGGGAAGTGATCTGATAGGTAGAAAAAAGAAAAGGAGAACGACATGAAAAACGGCAAGAGACCAACATTGCAGCAGAAGCTGATCATGAAATCACATGGACTACAGCCGGACAACTGGCTGGTGGTCAAGAATACCACGGAGCACTTGGAAGTGGTCAGCCGGATGTCTTTGAAGAAGATCGGAGGCAAGCCGAAGACCCGCAGCCTCTCAAAAGCAGGTGAATGAAATGAAACGAAGTGAATACATATCCGCGTTCCTGGACTTCGTAAGGGAGGCACAGATCGAGTACGACGTGGCAAGAATGAAACAGTCAGAAGCAGACAGCGAGACACAGGACATCCTGCACCGTCTGGAGCTGCACGACGATTCTTACCACGACATGGCGAGACTGTCAAAGACACTGAAGGAAGCCAGGCAGGACCGGAGGGCTGCGAAAGATGCGATCAGTGAATTGGATCCGATTTGTGGATGGGCGAGAGAGAACTCAAGAGTGCTGAAATCGCTGGAGCAGCTGCTGGGGAATGTAAGGAAGGCAGAGAAAGCAACACAGAACCGGTATTATTCAGACCGGACAGATGCAGTGGAAAGGAGTATCAGACATGAACAAAAAGAAAGAAGTAAAAAAACTCAGGAAACAGATTGAAAAAACTTTAGGATGGTACCTCAGAAACCCGGATACAACCTTGGGAGAAGCTGAAAGAGCCTGCTTCCGGTTGCACCAGGCTATTGAGGAAACTTACAGAAATAATTTCAAAGACAATGGAAGACCCTACTCATCCAAGCCGATCATTATTTCAGAAAGTCTTCACGATGCTTATGGAGGGCTCCGATAATTGTGCGGGAATAATCGTTGCACAGAGCCTCATCAGCACGAAGGATCTCTTCAGCGACACGCTGAATGACACGCTGCTGATCATGAGTAAAGGCATCAGGGAACAGATCGAAAGCACGTTTCTGAATGTTATTTTCGAGGGTTTCCTGATGCTGGAGATAAGCGTCACGTACATAAGAACGGACGTAATCAGCAAAAGCTTCTAACTGTGATTCATTCATAAGAATACCATCCTTTGTTTTTTCTTGTTTAGTATATCACAGTCAGAGGGAAAAGGGAAACTAATTATTCAAAGGACGGTGATCATATGGCAGGACAGAAGAACAAACTGACGCCGCTGGGGAAGGATATAAAAAAGAAACTTGTTGACATAGACATGAGCCAGGTGGAACTGGCTGAGAGAGTTGGAACAACGAAGAGCTACCTCAGCCAGGTCATGCGGGGAGACAGAAGTGGTGCAAAATACCTCATAGCGATCTGCGACATCCTGGATCTGGACCCGGAGAGATACCGGGCGTCAGCATAGGAGGGTGAACATGGGAGCAACAGAAGCATACATCACCCTGGAAGAAGCGGCACGACTGGAGGGAGTGAGCTACGAGACCACAAAGAAGAGAGCCCAGAGAGGAAAGCTGGAGACCAGGAACGAGACACGGGAAAGCGGCGGGAAAGACATCACACTTGTGAAAGTCAATTCTCTCTCTAAACAGGCCCGCAACGCATACCGGGAGCAGGAAAGACTGAAAGCCCTTGCAGCAGACAGTAGCGACATCCAGGAAGAACAGAAGACAGAACAGCCCTGGTACGTGGACACAGACATTGACTGGTACATGGATCAGTACAAGGAACGGTTCTACCAGGCGGCAGAGCTTGGAAATGTGGTACGCCAGTACCTGCGGGAGACCGTTGGAAGATATGGAGATATCACAGCTTTTGCTGAAGAGTACGCACAGAAGCACCTGGGGAAAGGGTACAGAACCCTGTACCGGATGATCAAGGCGTACAACGAAGCACTCTTCTGGCAGGATAAGAAGGAAAAGGAAGAGGGATGCTCCTACGAGTATTTCCGCGTCCTCTGCCTCTGCCGGAAGCCGAAGGATGTCGGGAAGTTCCCTTCCATGTCAGCAGAGGTCCAGCAGACCATCAAGAACATATGGTTTGACAAGGATTTTGCCGGAAACCGGGGAACAAAACAGATGCTGTATGAGCAGCTGGAGGCCATCTGCGAACTGAAGGGCTGGAAGAAGATGCCATCCTACCAGACGGTGGCAAGGTTCATCAGCTTCCTGATGGAAGACGAGGGAATGAAGAACGCCCACTTCCTGGTGGCGAACGGTACTAGGGAGTACAAGAACAAAGTCATGTGCAAGCGTCGCAGGGATACAACGAGCTTACAGGTGATGGAGATGATCCAGGGCGACGAGCACACCTTCGACTGCTGGGTTACATACAAGGCACCGAACGGGAACATCGTTCCGATCAGACCAAAGCTGGTCTGCTGGATCGACACCAGAAGCCGCATGATCCTGGGGGATGTGATGTGCAAGGATGCAGATAGCCAGACGCTGAAGGCCAGCCTGCTGAAGCTGATCTACCACGACGCAGGAAGCGTCCCGCGGTATCTGTACATTGATAACGGAAAAGACTACACCTCCAAGGAGATGCTGGGCGTGGATCGTAAATACCGGCACGACCAGGCAGAGAAGGACAAGCACTTTGCTGTGGCCTTCGACGACATGGCAAGGGGCTTCTACCGCTCCCTTGGCATCGAAGACGTCCACATCTCCATGCCTTATGAGCCGTGGACGAAGGGGCAGGTCGAGCGATTCTTCGGAACGGTCTGCCGAAAGTTCACCAAGTGGGTGACAAGCTACACCGGAACCCTCACAGGATCCTTCACAGCGGACAAGGTGAACAAGGACATCAAGGAGATGGCAAAGCAGGGCAAGCTCATGACACTGGAAGAGTTCTATGAACAGTGGACGAAGTGGAAGACTGAGAAGTACGCCACCCGCGTACACTCCGAACTGCGGAAAGCTGGCGAGGAGTACACAAGGCCGGGTGATCTGTTTGAGAAGGGCGACCGCTACGAGATGGCACCGCCACCGAAGTCCCAGGCGACCATCCTCATGATGAAGTCAGAGGATGCAAGGGTAAGGAACACAGGCATTGAGAGAAACGGCTTCTATTATAACGACCAGGAACTGATGGCTCACATCGGTGAACTAATGAACAGCAGAACAAGAAGCTGGCCGAGATCGACGAAAAGACACAGAGACGTATAAATGCAGTAGAAGAGGAAAGCAGGAACGAGATCAAGAGGGTGGACAGGGAACTGGCAGACATCAGAGGGGACTTTGCCACCATGTTCGTGCTCCGGGAGGACTACTTCCGGGCAATGGACAAGATGGACGGCAACTTCCGTGACATCGACCGCAAGATCGACCGGCTCCTCATAGCGAACAACATCACGATGGAGGTGAAGAGCAATGGACGACCTGGAGAGGACAGAGGTGAGTCAGAATAAATCGAACCGCGGGTTCATTATGCGGAGCCTGGCAAGAGGATTCAACTACTCCGCCTCTGTCCGCAGTCTGTCAAATGCAATGATGTCCGACGGGCGGATCTACACCCCGGACATCTCCAAGCTGCTGGACTATCTGGTATCTGCCGGATATGTCAGATTTACAGACAAGAAGATCAACTCATACACAGCCTACCGGAACGACGCGGTGGTGCAGCTGACCAAGGAGGGTATTGACCTTGTAGAGGCTACCATCGAGGATCCGGGGGTGGACATCTAGTATGGGGAAACAGAGAAAGAAGACCAGGATATCCGGAAAAGTGGATGAGCTGCCGGAGGAGATCCGCCAGCAGGTGGATGTGATGCTGGTCGATACCTCAAACACCTACCTGTCAATCAGTCTGAAACTGAAGGACATGGGGTACGAGGTATCGAAGAGCAGTATCGGGCGTTACGCCCTCCGCACAGCCAGCGCGACCCAGAGGCTCCTGGAAGCCCAGGCACAGACGGAACAGCTGGTCAAGGTCATACAGAAGAATCCGGATGCCGACTACACTGAAGCAGGCATCAGGATGATGGTGAACGGCCTGATCGACAAGATCGCCACAGCGGAAGAAGAGTTCGACGCCCTTCCACTGGATAAAGCAGGACGGCTCCTGGCGAGCCTGTCCAGGACAAAGGTCTACAAGGACCGTGTGAAACAGGATATGCAGAAAAAAGCAGATCTTGCCTTCTCTGAGATGGAAGACAGGATCATGAAGCTGATCCGACAGGATCCGGAAGCGGCAGCACAGCTCCGCACGATCCTACAGGAGGCAAAAGACAGGATGATGCAGGATGATTGATTTTGACCACTGGCTGACACAGCTGGACGATGGTGAGGAACAACAGGAAAGAGAGTGGCATACCAACCAGGAAGAGCTGTTCCTGGAATACGAAGCCATGAACCCCTGGAAGAGTGACACGATCTTCAGGACGAATATCCAGACCGCGTACAATGCCGGTCACTACCAGAGCATGACATCTCCGGAGACCCTGCGGCTCCGCCCCTACTGGCAGTACAAGACAGCAGCGGACGGAAAAGTCCGTGAGAGCCACGCCATCATGCACGACGCCGTGTACAGGGCGGATGATCCCGTGTGGGACATCTGGTACCCACCTAACGGGTTCCGGTGCCGGTGCATGGTAAGGAGCTTGTCCAAGAGACAGGTGGAGCAGATGGGACTGGAGGTAAGGCAGAACCCTCCCAGGACTGTGGACTATGACACCGGCGAGATCCTTATGATCAACCCAGACAAGGGCTTTTCCAATAACCCGGCAAAGACGACCTATAAGCCAGACCTGTCAAACATAGACAAGCCCCTCCGGAAGATTTTCCGGGAAAGAAAGCAGGAATCAATCTGAGCGATTTTTAAGCCATTTTCTGTAATAGGTGGGGAATTGCTCCAGTTTGCCGAGAAAATAGCGTTATGACGCGTTATAACGCTATTACAGACGGCACAGAAGAGGTGAGAGAGACAATGGAAACTTTGATAGCCCTTCAGGCGGGCACGATCGACCTCTCCGGATCCCCGGAAGAGATCAAGATCCTCCCTCTTGGAGAGGTGAAGTCCACAAAAGGGACCTTCCTGGTGGATGACGCCAGCGTAGACATGATCCTGAAGTCCTTCAGGGACCGCAAGATCGACCTGGTAGTGGACTATGAACACCAGACCTTGCTGAACGTCCAGGCACCGGCCAGCGGATGGATCACCGAGCTGAGAAAAGGCACGGACGCCATCATCGGAAAGGTACAGTGGACACCAAAAGCGAAGGAATACCTGAAAAACAGGGAATACCGCTACCTGTCCCCGACCATCATGGTGCGGAAAGACAGACGAGTATCTGCTGTATCGTCGGTAGCATTGACCAACAGCCCGGCTATCGACGGAATGCCTGCCATGTGCAAGGACAACGGGCTGACGAAAGGAGAAAACACAATGGATCTGAAGAAACTGATCGAGGTTTTAGGGCTGGCGGAAGACGCCACCGAGGAAGACATCCTGAAAGCTGTGAAAAAAGCAGCGGAAGCAGCCGGGGCACCGGAAACACCTCCGGCGGCTCCACCTGCCGAGGTTGTAGCAAACAGCACCATCCTGGGACTCCTGGATCTTCCGGACACAGCTTCCACAGCGGAGGTGAGTGCCAAGATCGTAGGACTGAAGAACGGGGATCAGCAGCTTGCCCTCCGCGTCCGGCAGCTGGAAGAGGCTGCAAAGGAGCGTGAGACTAACACCCTGGTACAGACCGCCCTGAAGGATGGCAAGATCACAGCAGCACAGAAGGAATGGGCGAGATCTTACGCATTAAAAGACACGGAAGGCTTCAAGAAGTTCCTGGAGCTGGCGGGACCGGCGGTACCGATGGGCGAGATCGGACTGAAGGACGCCCCGGAAGGTGAGAAGCTGGATACCAACACAATGGCGATTCTGAAGAATCTGGGAATCAGCGCGGAAGACGCGAAAAAGTATGGGAATAAGGAGGTAACACTGTGAAAAGAACAGGGAACCAGGTGCTGGGAAGTACCACATTGAATATCCCGGTAGCCGCCGGGGAAAACATGAAGGAATGCACGATCGCGGCTATCAACGCGTCCGGCTATGCAGTAACCGGAAAGAAAGCGGAAGGACTTGTGAAAGCTGGAATGGTCGTAGTAGGTTCTGACAATACCGGCGGAGCTGCCGGAGCGGTGAATGTCAGAGTACAGCGCGGGACCTTTGTGTGGAACAATGACGGAAGCATCAAGAGCACAGACCTTCTGAAGACCTGCTATATCGCAGGAGCTGATACTGTGACAATCACTTCCACCGGGGCGAGTGCAGCCGGTACCATTATCGCGGTGGATCCGGACGGCGTTACCGTCGAGATGAAATAAGGAGGACATAGAAGATGATTATTAACCAGTCTAACCTGCACGGCCTGACTACAGGCTATTCCGCAGCATTTAACAAGGCACTGTCAGAGGTGAGCCCGGACTACAAGGATATTGCAACCGTGACCTCTTCCAGCACTGCCGCAAACGACTACGCATGGCTCGGACAGATCCCCGGAATGAAGGAGTGGATCGGAGACAGAGAAGTCCAGCACATCAGTGAGTACGGATACACCATCAAGAATAAGAGCTTCGAGCGAACTATCGGCATCAATAGAGATGCTATCGAGGATGACCAGTATGGCATCTATACCCCGATGTTCAGCATGATGGGACAGGAAGCCGGAGAGCATTACAATGACCTGGTTTTTGAGATGCTGACAAAAGGATTCACCGAAAAATGCTACGATGAGAAGACTTTCTTTGCCGCAGACCATGTATCCGGTGAAAAGACTTTCTCAAACACTTCTACAGCAGCACTGAGCACTGAGAGCTTCCTGGCTGCCAGACAGGCCATGATGAGCATTACCGGCGACAAGAACAAACCGTTGAAGCTGGTGCCGGATCTCCTGGTCGTATCTCCGAAAAACGAGATGGTAGCCAAGAAGATCCTGGAAGCTTCCCTGATCGACGGCACTACCAACATCACCCAGAACCTGGCAAAGATCAAGGTTGCCACTGAGCTGTCTGGAGACAATGAGGACGCATGGTTCCTCCTGTGCACTAAGAAGTTCCTGAAGCCGATCATCCTCCAGATCCGCAAGAAGATCAAGTTCGACATGCTCACAAAGGACACTGATCTGAATGTGTTTTTACAGAAGGAATACCTGTACGGCTGTGACTGCCGCGACAATGCAGGCTTTGGCTTCTGGCAGATGGCATATGGCAGCACCGGAAAAACAACCGGTTTAGGCTGATGTACTGCACCACGGCCGAAGTTCTTGGAAAGATCCGAGACGATATGATTGACGCAATCCTGGGATCGGATCTGATCGAGGATGAACAGGAAAGAACAGAGAAGATCACTGCCTGCACCGAGGAAGCCATCTCTGACGCCTGTGCCGAGATCGACGGCTGGGTATCCAAGCGGTACAAGGTTCCGTTTCTGGAGCCGGTGCCGCCGATCGTCAGCAAACTGGCGAAGGATATCGCTGTCTACAATCTGGCAAGCAGGACCGGAATAGATGAAGACGACAGGGAGAACACCATATACATCCGTTACAAGAACGCTATCACGTTCCTGACGAATGTAGCCAAAGGCCTGGCGAACATTGATACCGGGCAGGATACAGCAGACGGATCCGGAACAGCCACAGCGAACGACGGCTTCCGGTACCAGGCAAATGAACGGCTGTTTTCCAGGGAGACCATGAAAGGATATTAACCACACATGTCATCAATTAGAGCCAGCATGGAAGGAGAACTCCCAGAGCTTGCGGAGAAGCTGTCCCGGCTGAGTACCATCGACAAGGCTGGGATCAATAATGCGATCGCGGAGGCTTTGCGGAGCGGGACGATCGAAAGATTTGAAGGCGAAAAGAGCCCGGAAGGGGCTGCATGGAACAAGTCCATCCGGGCATCGGAAAAAGGCGGACTGACCCTGACAATGACAGGACAGCTGAAAGGCTCCATCAACGCCAGAGCGACCGAAGAAGGTGCCGAAGTCGGCACAAACCTGGTATATGCAGCCACCCACCAGTTCGGAGCATCCGGACGCGTGATCCGGGCGAAGAACAAGCCCTATCTTGCTTTTGAGTACCACGGACGCACGATCCGCAAGAAACAGGTTACTGTCAACATACCGGCACGCCCGTTCTTGGGTATATCGGATGAAGACAGGCAGGAGATCAAGAGTCTTGTAGAGGAGGCGTTATCAGAAGCATGACGAAGAAGGCGTTCCTGGAGGCTGCACTGAAAGCTGGAGGCCTGACGAAGAGCATATACACCAGCCTAAAGCAGCTGAAACACGCTGCGGGCACACAATACGGCGCAGTTCTGCGGATCAGCGACACACCGGTACGAGCGACATCTAAAAAAACATTCAAAGACCAGCAGGGTGCTTCCCTCATACGGCGGAAGCTGTACACCTGCGAGACCGCCTACAATGTGGTTCTGGCCGCAGCGGATGAGGAAAAGCTGGAGGAGCTTCTGGAAGGATTCCTCTCAAACCTGGAAAGAGGCTTCTATGATGATGGCGGGAATTGGGTGGATGTCACTCCAGTGGAGACTGACTGGGTAGATGAAGACGATTGTGTGATGAAGGCTAAGATGGCCGTCCAGATAAAAGTTGTATGCAAATATGGAATCTACAAAGACGTGGCAGCATGGACCAGCCCGGAGGGCACGGAGATGGAACTGACCACGGGAAAGGATGAAGATGGACAGCAATGAAATGAAGACCATTGAAGAATGGGCGAAAGAAAAGAAAACCGCAGATGAGATTCTGAAGGGGACTATGATCCTGGAAGGCTGGGGCTGCGGAAAAAGCGTAAGCGAAAGCGAATACGATGAAGCCGTGGAGCTGTTTACTGGCGGACCGGCAGATGGGAGGAAATAATGTTATCAAACGTTGAACTGAATTTACATGACAGCAACGGCGGGGCAGGAAGCGGAACCGGGACCGGGATCTTCGGCAAGGTCGGCGTCAGCCCTGTGGAGAGTGCGAGCCCTATCGTGATCACTGGGAACATGGATGCAGAGATGATCCGCGAGAAGCTGGGAAACAGCCCGCTTGCAGACGCTTGCATCGACTCAGTGGAGAACGGGGCGTCTACGATCTACGCCCTGCCAGTGAAAGAGGCCACACACGGCAAGATCTCAAAAGCAGACCACCAGGGAACTGGAAAGGGAACCATTGAGGCATCCGGAAACCCGACAAATGACTTCACCCTGATCGTACAGATTGAGACTTCCGGGCTGACTAACGCAGCCACCTGCGTGATCAGTGAAAACGGCGGTCAGAGCTGGGGAGATGAGCAGACCATCCCACTGTCCGGCACTATTACTGTACCGAACACAGGTGTGACACTGACCTTCACAGCTTCTGAAGGAAACCAGTTTGTTGCCGGTGATACCTATACCTTCGAGGCGACAGCCCCGGCGGCGAATAATGGGGACATCCTGGATGCTGTGAAGAAGTTCCGCAGCTACATGGTGACAGTGGAGCTGATCCATGTGGTAGGCACCAGTACCGCGGCACTGTGGGGATCCTTGGAAAGCCTTGGAGCTGCAATGGAGACACAGGCGGGCAAACCGATCTTTTTTATCTGTGAGCAGAGAGGACCTTCTGAAGCGGAGAACGCAGCTGCCTACGCCGAAGCAATCGCTCCGGATGCAAAAAGCGTGAAGGGGCGTCATGTGGGGGTTGTGTCCCAGTGGATCAGATACATCCGCATGGACGGACGTGAGCAGGACATCAATTTTGCAGGTATACTCACCGGAAGCCTGGCAGCCATCAAGGAAAGCACCTCTGTGGCTTACACTGGTACAAATGGAATCAGCTACGCTGAGGGCAAGATCGTGAAGCTCTTACCGGAAGGAATTGAGGACTACATCGAACAGCTGGATGCTGCGAGATATATCTTCCTGCGTAAATACGAAGGACTGGAAGGCTACTATGTGGCAGCTACCAACATGACAGCACCGGCTTCCAGCGACTACGCGAACATCGAGGATGTCCGTGTGATGTACCGTCTGGCCCGCGAGGTGTACAAGAGAGCTCTCTTGCATCAGAACGAGGACTTTGACCAGACGGATGCGGAAACTTACTATGCACAGGTCCAGGAAGACCTGAACGTCCCGATCGACGACGCGAAAGACACGGATCACATTATCAGTGACGGACGCGTGACTATCCTTGCGGACATGGTAAACAGCGGCAAAGATAAAAAGCTTCCGGTCCGTATCCAGTGCGTACCGCGTGGATACACCAGAGAACTGAAGCTTGACATGTATGTAGTCAACGCGATCGCGTAGACGGAAAGGAGAAAGACGTGGCTAGAAAACAGATTGTAAACGGCAAAGTTTACGACTGGTCCTCTGTGACTATCGGAATGAGTGGCTGCGGGGGGATCGAACCGAAGGAGATCAGCTATGATGATGAGAAGGAGAAGACCCTGATCTATGGAAAGGGCGGCCGGATCCGCGGATACGGCACAGGCCAGGCAAAGAACGCCGTGAAGATCTCCATGCTCAGAGAGGACTTCAATATCTTTATGGATGCCGTGAAAGCATCCTACAAGAAGACCAAGTTCTACGACGTGGTAGTTCCGAAGATCACCGTATCCTATGCGGACACCGGATGTACAACCTGCACCGATACCCTTACAAAAGTAACATTCTCAAAACGTAGCCTGAAGGTTGCGGAAGGCGATAACAGCCTGACTGTGGAACTGGAAGGTGTAGCAGTCGGAGAAATTGCGATCAACGGAATCACCGGCTGATCAAGTTAATTGTCAAAACAGGAGGAATAAAACATGTATTACGATACAGATGCAAGAAATGTGGAAGCTCTGAGTGCACACGAAGAACAGGAAAGACCGGCAGCTGTTCCGATGACTCCGACGGTAGCGGAACCTCAGAAACCGTTATCTGAAGATAAAAAGGCTTTTGAAAAATTCTGCGAAGGGAAACATGGTTACGTTGTAACTACCAACCTGTCCCAGGATGATGAGATGGAAGAGGAACTGAACTTCCTGTTCAAGGAACCTTCCAGCGCGAGCTATGACCGTTACGCCAAGACTGCCAGCAGCTCCTCTAGCAAGGCTATGAAAGCCTTCTGCCTGGATAACATCCATCCGGAGCAGCGTGTAGACTTGGACGATAAACTGAGTAAATTCCCGGCACTTGGAATCAGCCTGGGTGAGAAACTTCTCTACATGTTGGGTTTATCGAAGACAACCAGAGTACGGAGACTGTAAGATCTGCCGATGAACAGATAGAAGAGGCAGAGCAGGAGATCCGGGACAGCTTTTTTGACATGGCTGTCCTGACGATCTGCCGGTATCTGC